>Ga0208150_1000851_pt1 | contig 11725 bp, 18 predicted proteins | sample DEB08_DNA_8_FD_184534 | JGI IMG/M metagenome (GOLD analysis project Ga0208150, IMG submission 184534) | Aqueous microbial communities from the Delaware River and Bay under freshwater to marine salinity gradient to study organic matter... | ecosystem: Environmental > Aquatic > Marine > Coastal ...
ATGATTAGGCCCTCCCACACGATTTTGGAGATGCCCTACCCGGTCAAACGTGCTGAGCGCGTGCAGGAGTTGCTCCTCGTTGATTTCATCGCCGTTGAGGTAGCACTTGCCGTCATCAAACCACGTGCGTTCAAACTGGATGAGCCAAACGCCGTGGTATGTGTACTCGCTGAAGAGCTGCATCATGCCGACGCGCAGGCAACCGTCAAGCATGCGTAGTATCTCCTTCTGTGCCATGGGCACCTTGCCGCCCTGCGGCCCGAGCTTGTGCCTCTTGACCTCCAGCACGACCACGTGCTTGGTCTTGTACTGATGCACAATGTAGTCCACGTCACTGCATGTCCAGCCCGTGGCACTGCTCGGGCAGTTCGCCCTAATCCAGTCGCTCAGTTGCAGGTGTTGTACCTGATCGTCGCTCATACGTCGTTCTCTTGTCATTCGTCGTAGGTGTAGGTGATGTAATCTATTTCGTCGTAGTAGTCAGCCCATGTCCAAGAAGCCCAGTCGTACCACCCTTCTCCTTGGCACTCTTGCGGTTGTGGCATGGCGTGCATAGTGGTTGTAGGTTGTCCATGTCGTAGAACTGTCCGCCCTGCGTCACAGGGTGTATGTGGTCCACCACGTTGGCTGGCCATTCGCACTTTACGCATAGCGGGTTCTCTCGCAGGAACACATGGCGGAGCTTACGCCACTCAGCACTCCAGTATCTCTCATCCTGTTTGCGATTAGCAAATGGTTTCGCCAATGACTTTGTATGTAAAGCCGTCCTCGGCTTCTTGGTTATGCGTGCCATGTCGTAGTAAATCCTTTTGCATTAGGTAAAGCCGCTGCCTGCACGTATGCGTCAGTGAGCCGTACGCCACCTGTGGCTGGTTGTGCTCGTCAGTGTATGTGTATTCTCTCAATGATTCGCGCAGGTATTGTTGGATGTTGTCGCTTATCTCTCTCAACTCTGCGGGCGAGTATGGCTGCAACGTGGCTTTCGTAGTAGTCAATCCACTTTTCGTATTCTTCATGTGTTGGTTGGTATTTCTGCCTTGAGAGGCGGTAAATCTTGTCTGTGTGTCCTTGTCCGTATTCCTGATCTAGGCGTCGCCCAAAAAGCCACTGTTCGCCACTTCTCGTAATGTTGCACCCATAGCATTGCGGGCGACAGTTATCACTGCGCCACCTCGTCTTGTAGTGTTTTCTGCTGATGAAGTGTCCATTTTGAAGTCGTGTCCAATGGTCTTTTTTGCCGCAGGTGTAACATTCGCCCATCCCGTCGTCGTCGCTATATCGGAGGCGCATGTACCAGGAGAATGCCATATCAAGGCGTTTGAGTAGGCCTCTCTTCGTCACCTTGCGTCCTCGTTTCTTCGGTCGTTTTATGGGTTTGCTGCGCGCCCGTGTAGTAGTCGGTTTTGGCATTTGGGTATGGTATGAATGTGCGGTCCAGCTTCTTGCGTGGGTCCTTTAATTTACCATCTTTCTCCAAATCGCGTATCAGGCGCTTAATGTCCAGTTGCGTGGTCATTACCTCCTGCTTCACTTGCTCGTGCTTTTGTTCGCGCATCGTGATTGTGTTTTGGTCCTCGTACTTGCGCAGGCAATCCAGCATCACGTTGGTCGTGAAGTTGCCATATAGCTCGTAACGCCCTTGACGGATGTATTTGAACGCCGTGAGTATTTCTTCGAGCTTCATGGTAGGGAACACCTCGCAGATGTCGTCCACCGCATCCTGAAGGTCCGTTTGTGTTTGGAAGGTACGCGTGGCGTTGAGGTGACGTACCAGGCGCTCCAACTCTGCCAGGAGTAGCACCTTGACCTCCTGGCGCTTCATGCGCAGGGCCGTGTGTAGTGTGAGGCCCTCTTCAAAGGCGCGCACGGGCGTCATGCCCTCCATGACTTTGCGTGTGTTACTGAGCAGCCCACTTAAGTGCTGCGTCTGCGTCGAGAGCTGGGCGCTGTTTGCCTCGCGTCTCTCTAATTGGGAAAAATCCTTTCCAGCCATATTCGATGCTTTGGTTAATGATGTCAATTGCGCGCTGTACGTCGCCGCGTGAGAGCGTGGCGAGCTTGTTAGCGCCGAGTTGTTGTGCGCGATCTGTGTACTGTCCTTTTACGATGTTGCGGCGTTCCTTTTTCCATGTTTCCCACGCTTCCAAAAACTCCTTTTCTTCAAATGGCAAGACAACAGCCTCTTTGTTATTAGATGTATTATAAGTGTTCTTTTCTTTTTTCTTTATATGGCCTCGCCAATATGGCGACCCTGCCTCGCCATCATGTCTACCCTCGACCTCACATTTGTCTACCCTCCCTCGCCATGGTGTCGACCTGGCGACCCTACGCCGTGGCGTTTGTTCGATGGTAATTACGCCAAGTGTTTCAAGCTTCGCGAAGGCGCGGGAGATAGTGCGTTCACTAACTCCCAGCTCCTCCGCTGCTTGCTCGTTGGTTTTGTAGTAAGCGCTGTCGCCTCGCGTAAAGCTGTCAATCTCTGCCCATAGGCAGCGCTCCGCGCATGTCAGCGACAACTCCTCCCAAATGTGAGCTGGTATCCATATGCCTTTGAATTGGCGTTGGGTCATCTGGCTTTCAATTCTTCTCGCTTTCCTTCTAACTCTAAAATACTTCGGTATATCAGATACCTAGCAACTTTCGAAATGCTCCAACCAGTTCTATCCGAAAAATCTTTCATCAACTCGTAGGCCTGTTTAGGCACCTTGGTTGTGACTGTTTCTCTACACGGAAATTCTTTCGTTGGTAAAGGCATCACGCAAAAGGGTCTTCGCCCTCAAAGAGAGCTTCAAGGTTTACGCCTGGGTTGGCCAACAACGGTTCGAGGTTTGGATCTAGCGGTGAGCTGATGGGAATCACACCGTACTGCGTGTCCAACCCTTCGCCCGTGCGTGTAATCTTCAGGTCAAAATTGTTTGGGTGGCCAAAGTCAGGGTCGTTGGTGATGGTGGCCAGCGCATCCATAATGCTCTTTTGCGTAATCTCCCACACTTGGACGCTCTCCGTCTCGTAGTTCCACACCGCGCACGCCATAAATTTGCGTGGCTTGCTATCCGCTTGGAAGTTTGCTTGCGGTTTAGAGCCATTATAAGGCCATCTGACGGGCTTTCCGTCCTCCGTCCATTGTAGGTGTCCAAGCGTTGGCCGTTCGCTCAAAATACGCACCTTATTTGGCTTCTTAGGTGCTGGTCTGAAGTAGCGTGATTCGGTAGACGCCGATTCCAAGAATGCTTCATTGATAAAACTCATGTGTTTTGGTTTAGGGTTTGACTAATAATCATTCGAATGTAGGCGCTCGTGCTGATGCCGAGCTTCAATACTTTGTCTTGCAACTGGTCGCGCATGTCTTCGTCTAAGCGGACCTCCATGCGCACTGGGAATTTCTCCATATAATCCATTGTTATTGTGTCGCTACTTTGAGCGGGCTGATTGCTTCGTAACCTCGACCCTCCAGCCTGTCCTGTGCATTGTGCCAAGCCTTCAGATCTAAGAACCACCAGCGCGTGATGTAGTCATCCTTTTCGCGCTTGAAGTCCTGGTACCTGGTATATCCAAGTTTGACCATGCGCCACACTTCGAACTGACACCCGCAATCAGGTGCCAATGGCCGCAACGTCTCGAACTGTTCGCCACGAAGCCAAGATGGTTGTGGTGTGAGGTGGTCGTCGTACTTCATGGGTAGGCAGGTGTTGGGCGGTGAATCGTGGAATTGGATTCCGCAACTTGACACTTTGGGCACGTTTCACTTGACACTTTGGGATTACTGTTGCGCTTGTAAAAGCGGTGTTCGCTGTAGTAATCCTCTAAATCCTGGTCAACTTCAAAGCCTGAATCACTGTTGCGCTGGATGTCGCGCTTATAGGCGGCCCATAAAGCGTCGAAGCGCTCTTTGTAGTCGTCAACCACAGCGGCGGTGGTCGTCTTGGCGTTGTGTGCCATGAACTCGTTGAAGTCCTTGGCGGGCTGGTCGGGATATACCGTGTGGCAAATTCCGTTAGGCTTCAGCATTGTATTTGATTTTTTGTTCGAGCTGTTCTGCGATAAAGTGGAGGTGGCCGCGTGCCACTCCAATGGTCCACATAGGACCTTCACACTTGGTCATTTCTTTCTCGTGCTTGAGGAAATCACGGCATACTTTAATGATTTCGTTGTACATAAGTGTGTTGTTCATGGTGTTTGGTTTGATAACACCACAATCTTACGGCATTCTTCCGTACAGATGCCGTACAGACGCCGTAACTTTTTCAACAATCGAACATGGAAAAGGCCCAGCACGTTTGCCAGGCCTCTAAACCAAACATGAAATAATCACCTGAAACTAGCTTTGCTCTTTGAAGCTCGCAAGCAAGGGCAAGATACTAATAAGGCACAACACTACCGCCTCCCACGTCATGCCGTTTTGCACAATGTCGTAGCACGCGGTGGATGCAATCAACCCTCCAACGGTGCGCTTGGCTGACCACCTGCGCAGGTCGCCCTTGGTCTTGAATGCCTCGGTGACGTCGAAGCGTTCCAAGAATTTGAAGAATTCAGTTGTAGGTAAAGATGACATTGCTGGGCTTTTCCCAATCGGTGTCACAATGCACAAAACCTTCGCCTATTCCAATGCGGTCAAAGCCTGCCTCCAGTAGCGCTGTTACGATAATGAAGCGGTCGCGTGATCCGCGGCATGCGATGTCTGCGGCACACCCTTTCATGTGGCTGCTGTTCTGCGTTCCGCCCACCTCGAAGTTGTGAGCTTCAGTTCTATACCCACTCGTGATGACAAACGGAATGGCGGCACGTGAGCGTGCGTCGTCCAACATCTCCAAAAACTCCTCGTCCATGTAGTTGCCACTGCCTGGCTCGTCGGGCGAATCGAATTCAGAGTAATTGAACCACTTCATTCCTTGCGCTTGCTTCGCGCCGTGAGGGCGCGTTCCACGTTGAACCACACCAGGGTTACACCTGCGACAATGGCGAGGCCGTCGCTTACAAGGTTGACGGCGACGCTACCCACGTAGGTGACGTTCAGGGCGTTTAGGATATGGCATTTGATGTCAGACATCTTCTAAGTCGTTAGGAAACCAACCGTTGGCGTTCATGTATTCTTCGTCGCGCACGGTTGACGTGGAAGGAATAATGGCGCCAAAGGGAAAGGCGCTGTTGTGAAGCACGTAGCTGTGCAGCTGGGTGCGTTCCTGCTCTGGCACTTCAGGAAACAACGTCACCAGCTTTTCCAACGTCGCTTGTGGGTGTACTGGGATGACGTACTCGGTGTCGATTTGTAGCGCCACCTGCACGCCGTCGGGATGTTCGACGACGCCGAACACGTCGCAGTCAGCGTACTCGGGCGTTTGAAATCGCTCGGGCAAGGTCACGTTGAACAGCTCACGGCTAATGCGCTGGGCGCGCTCTTTGGCGCTAATCCATGGCAAGGCTTGTATAAGAATCCAGCCGTTCATTAGTAGATAGTATAGTACGTGTTGATGTTAGATTCAATGCCTGTGCGGTTGCTTGATTCGTCCGAACCATACAATATCACTTCTTGGATGGTGCCGTCTAAATATAAACTTACGTTTCCAGCGGCACCAATGGTAACGCCGTCCATTGTGTTCGTGCCTAATGTGCCTGTGTTGTTGCTTCCATTAACGGCAAGCGAACTATTTGCACTATTTACAATTGAGCTAAATAAAGATTGATTGCCAGCGGTATATGGTTGGATAATACCTGCGCCATTATATAACCGCATGTTATTTGTTGATGGCGAAACCAAGCTGTTGCGGTTGGCATTACCATAGCCGTCAATAATGAAGTCATTTATATTAGCAACCTGAGCAACAACAAAGTGCGACACAGGATTGGTAAGCGTGAAGGCTTTTGTGAAGTAATCGTTGCTACCGTCAAACTTAATGGCAGGCAATCCGTTTTCGTTGATGACTGACCCGCTCGACACAATTTGCGGTTGGTTGCCGTTCGTGCCTTGCGTCGCGTTGTTGCCGTTGCCTGACTGGTCGTACCAAGTATGCACGTAACCGTCGGCAGGTCCAGTATGCGACAACAACGCCGTGGTGTCAAGGTCGCCGTTAGAGTCAAAGCCAATGTCGGCAAGCGTGTTGCCTGCGCTCTCGCGCACTCTGATGGCATAGCCCGTGTAATCCTTGTCGAGCTTGCGCAGAGAATACGCCGCGGCGGCGCCTGGGTAACTGTCGAGGATGCCTGTAAATGCGCTTACCTCGTCAAAGCTGATGACAAAAGAGAAGTTGTTTTGCGAGCCACTGAATTTTGAAAGGTACCCGTTGATGGCCGCCCAGCATTCTTTTAGAGTTGGCCCAACACTTGCGTTGGCAGGTGTTGGTTGCAATCCTGCAGGTGAAGTCCACCCGCTGCTTGGTGAATGCGTGGCCAACCCATCGCTCTTCACGTAGATCACGCGTTCGATTGTGGTTCCTGCGCTTGGCGTGTCGCCCTGGTGTTCAACGTATCTGCCCTGACCGTTCAGCACGGTGCTGTAGTATGCCTCTAAGGTTTTGCCTGAACCAATAACAGCGCCCGACGTCCAAGCGTTGAAGATGTCTTCGCATTCAAGATTGTAGCCCACGCTTACGTTGCCAGGCTTGACGCTTGGTTGCGGTGGCGCGTCGTCAAGAAATGGATTGCGCGTTGGGTTGCCCTCGTCGCTGGTGATGTAATCAAAGTTTCGGCCAATGCTTCGCAGCGTGACATCAATGAGACCCTGCCCTGCGTTTAGTTCCCACGTCATGGGCGTGTAGTAGCGCCCTGTGTCGTCGTCGTAAAACCTCACAATGGGCAAGCCATAAGAACCTGACTGCACTGTAATGGTGCCGCGTTCAATAAAGGCGGGTTTGCGATTGAGCGCCAACACCTCTTCAACCAGTAGCTTGTTGATTGGCCGCGCTCGGGCGTCAACCTGGTTCACCCATTCTTCAGACGAACCAAAGACGCCGCTTGACACTTCAACACCAATACGTCCGTGCGCTGATGAAAGGCCACCAATATATGTGGTGCCTAAATCAATCTCACCCTTGCCTGTCGTCGTCTCTGCTATGATGTCAAAATCACTCAACAAACGCAGCTCGTCATCACTTGCCCACGAATTTACTGCAAAGCTCGACCACGTAGCAGTCACCGCGGCATTCAACGTTGAATCGTACACGCCGTCCCGATTATGAATTCGAACCTCTGGCGTAATGCTTAATGCGGTTTTGCTCGTCGTGGGCAATGGGATGTCAACGGTAAACGTCGTGTAACGTTCGCCATCTACGCCTGCGTCGTAAAGGAATTCTTCCGTTTCAATGTGATAGAAGAAATACGCCAGCGTGCTACCGCTTGTCTCGTTGTACATGACTACTGGCGTCATGTCGTTTTGGGCGTTGAGTCCCAGCGTCTCAATGAGCCAGGTGACAACCGCGCCGTTGTTGACGGTCACCAACGTGTTGCTGTAGTATTCAACGTCCGCGCCGTCGTCCCATTGGATAAGCAACCGCAAGACAATGCGCGCCACACGTTCGTTGTTCGTCAATCCTGCAATCGCAGAATTTTCTGTGTACACCTTGCCGCTGAGTCGGATAAACTCAGTATCCGATGCTGTGTCTTGGCCTTCGTACGTTATGCCATTGTCAGATAGCGTTGTGCCGTCATCAAAGTTGAAGGCGCGAATGATGGACGCGCTTTGGTTGGTAGAACGATTGATGCGCACCACCTGTGCTGTTGGGCTGTATCCAATCGTCCAATTAGTCAGCTTCTGGCGCGCGCTCGTTTGATAAGACCACGACCCGCTGATATATGAATCTCCAGTACTGCCGTTGAAGTATAGGTATTTGCCATACACCAACTCGCTTTGCAGGCGAATAGGAATAAACCACCACGCGCCACTATAGGCGTACATACGCCACTGGTAGGTGTTGCACAGCGACTGCAACACCTCGTAGCAATTCACGTATTTAATACCTAGCTCTTCGTACCTGCGCCACACGCTGGTGCCAATGCGGCTTCGTGTGATGCCGCCAAACTGTGTGCCTGGTGGATGCGTGGTGTAAGTGTAATCGTCAATGCTTACGACGTCTTCAGCCCACGCCAGACGAACGTGCGCAGACAACACGCTGTTGAGGTACGACCATGTTGTTGTCTTCTCTTGCAGGTTTTGCAACAGTTGGTAAACCGTTTGATACCCTGTGTATTCCGTCCCTGCGTTGTTGTAGTCAACGTTTTTCAGCAGGCTAATGGCGTCAGAAGCTACGAGCTTCAAATCTCGCAGGGCGCTATCCTCTGTGATGCGGAATTGTTCAATGAGCAAAACGCCACACCAAACCAACGTGCTGTCGCGATCCACGCGCAAAAAGAAATCACCGTCCTCAGAATCTACGAGGTCCGACAACATCGTGTTAAGCGCCGTGAATTCGTCGGGTTGCCAAATGGTAGTAATCGTGCAACGCGAATGCACGATGCCAGGCACAAGGTACTGGTCATCTTCGCTCTCGTATGTCAACACAAAGCCGTCGCCGTCAAGGCTAAACGTTGTCGTTAAATCTGTACCCGCGGCGTTGTGAATGATGCTTATCGTGTAGTCATCACCGTTAAAGCCTTTGCAGGTGCCTTGTGCGTAGAGGTAACTCATGAGTAGCGGTTGCGGTTGCGTGAAGCTCGAACGTTGGATAAGTAGATGTCGTCGCCGCTGATGCGTCCAAACACCTCGACCTTGCTACTGCCGCCCATGATGTCTTGCAACTTGGAAAGTGGCGCGATAACCTCAGGGTCGACGCGAGCGTTAGGGTTGTCACCGACAATGGCGGTGGTGGCGCCGTATGCGAGGCCGCCCTCTGCAAGTGCTGGGATTTGTACGCTGTTGAGCAAAGCCATGCCCGCAGTAATCAATCCTGCCATCACAAACGGGAATGCTGGGCCTGCACCTTTAGATCCGTTCGCCGCGTTGGCAATGATGCGCGCCTTGGCTTCAGCCATAAACGCCAAAATGGTTGCGCGTGCTGCTTCCAACATCGCTTGTTTAAGTGTCTGCGCTTTGCCCACCGCGTTGCCGATGGAGTCCGCCAACACTGCGCCCATGTCTAGGAATGATTGCGACAGTTGTTTGCTCTCAGAACTCATAGCCTCCAAGCCCTTCAACAACTTGCTGGTAAATGACGTTGCCGTGGTGTCGACATCTTCCAAGGCGGCAAGCAAGCCCTGCGTCTCGGTCGTGGTATTCTGCAAACGAAGCAACAACCAGCTAACCTCGCTGTCAAAGATTTTGAATTTTTCAGCGGCCTTCTCTGCAACCTTACCCGTTTCCTCAATGACGGGTTGTGACTCCTCGTTGGCCCGTGACATTTCACGCACGGTCACCACCAAACCCTCAATGCGCTCGTTCAGAAAGTCAACTTGATCTGCATACTTCTGGGTGTTGCCTCGCGCAATTTGCTTGTCAAATTTGTCACCCAAAGCTCCAGCCGCTTGCGCTTGCATCTCTGCACGTCGTGCTGCTTCAACTGCCGCCTTCTCACGTTCAAGCTCACGGATTTGCTCTTTAACGTGGTTGATTTGCGCTTGCTTGTCAAGGCCAACAAGTGTTTGGATAAACTCCTCATTGGCTTTGCTCGCGTCTTGTGTACGCTGACGGAACAAAATGACTGCCGTTGTGAGTGCAGTAATCGCCGCCACGATGGCAAGCGCAGGGTTGGCCAACATAGTAGTGTTGAGAAGCGCCATTGCACCGCGCAAACCTGTGATCCCTGCAATGATTTTGGGCACAATGACAATCATTGGACCGATTGCGCCCACAAGCAATCCAATCTCCAGCATCAACGATTTAGTGTTGGCGCTGGTGGCGGCAAACTTTTGTGACAGTTCTACAATTAGTTCAAGCAGGCTGTTAATGGTAGGCAAGAGCAACTCACCTATAGATGCGCCTGCTAACTTGAGATTGTCCAGCGCCGTGCTAAACTTACCCGCGGCCGTTTCACTCAATCGCTCCATAGCGCCAGCGGCAAACCCTCCCTCTTCAGCAAACGACTTAAGCGTGTCGTTAAACTGTTGTACGCTGACGGCACCTGCGCCCAGCTTGTCGGCGGGCAAACCCGTGGCATCAGCCAACGCCTTGAAAATTGGGATGCCGCGCTCTGCCAGTTGGTTGAGGTTTTCCAACTCTACCTTGCCCTTGGCGTTGACCTTGGCAAAGATGGCGGCAATCTCTTCGATGCTTACACCGCTGGTGGCAGCGATGTCTCCAAGGAATTGCAGTTGGTCGTTAACGTCCGACACCTTCGTGCCCGATGCAATCAACTGCCGTGCGGCGTTGGCTACGTTCTCAATTTGAAACGGCGTCTTGGCCGTAAAGTCGTTCAGTTGCTGCATCATGGCAGCCGCCTCGCTTACACCTCCCGTCAAGCTCACAAACGACGTTTCGAGTTGCTCCAAGTCCGCCGCGCTCTTGACGGCCATAGCAGCCACGCCAGCAAGCGGCAACGTGATGGCCTGCGTCATGCTGGCTCCCAGTTGCGTGATGTTGCTAGTCATGCTACGCATGTTGCGCTGCACCCGACCTAACTGCTTGTTGAGGTCGCGCGTATCCGCGCCAATGCGTACAATCAGATCACCGAGTTTTGCCATTTGCTAGTGCTCTTAAGATAGCCAATCCGTCGCCTTTCGGCTTTTTTGCTTTTGTTTCTTTTTCCCAAGGAAAGATTGCAAGGTCTTGCGTGGTGAGCTTGCTGCCCTTCTTGGTATGTACATTCAACAACAACGCCGTCTGCCATCGTACTCGCTCCCAGGCACCGCGTTCGCAGTACTCCTGAAACTCATAACGACCGCGTACGGCGTTGCCAAATTCTCTGAAGGTCAGATCATAGAGTCGTTCGGGAGCTAGGCCTAACATGCCCAGTCCCAAACGCTCTATTTCGTCCCATTCAAGTGCGCGTTGCTGTCCTCCGTCACCTCCGTTTTTTTTTGCTCACCTCCGCCCATAGCCTCCTGGACTACAAGCATCAATGACGGAAGGTCCGTGACATCAATCATGCCCAAGAATTCGTCAACGTCCATCTTAAACTGCATGCCTTGCTTTAAGCAACCCTCCTGCACAAAGTAGTACAGCAGCTCAGGCATCTTGGTAACGTCTTCGGCGTCGATGCCCGTCACCTTGCATCCTGTTGCTTTCTCAAAGTTCTTCCAGGCGCGCATGCTTGCACGCACGGGAAACGTTTTGCCTTCTAGCGTAATGGTCATGCAGCTAATTTAAATCACGCAGGAATAGCCTCGCGGACGATGGTATCGTGAACTTCGATGGTGCAGGTATAAGTACCGTTGTCTTCCGTACCGCCTGACAGCTCCAAGCTCGTGATGTAGCCTGACACGTCAAAGCGCTCGTCGCCTGCGTTCTCTGTCCCGTCGGGTGCGTGAGTGAACAGCAAAAACACTTTCGTGTCTGCCAGCTGGTAGCCAATCAACTCGTTGTAGCCGTTGGTAGCATCAGAAGCGTACAATGCCGTGAAGTTGACCGTGGCGCTCTTGAGGCCAGGCAACATGGCGCGGTAGCCGTTGTTGCTCTTGGTCGTCGTATCGCGCAGGTCAGACGTGACGCTGATGCTACAATCGGTGAGGTTGTCAATCAAAACTTCGCTGTCGTCGGTAGTAGACAGGAAGACGCGGAGGTCTGAACCATTAATGATTCCTGTAGTCTCTGCCATGGTTAGTCTTTGTTAGAGGGTTTGATGCGGTCTGCAATGATGAGGTT
>Ga0208150_1000861_pt1 | contig 11638 bp, 16 predicted proteins | sample DEB08_DNA_8_FD_184534 | JGI IMG/M metagenome (GOLD analysis project Ga0208150, IMG submission 184534) | Aqueous microbial communities from the Delaware River and Bay under freshwater to marine salinity gradient to study organic matter... | ecosystem: Environmental > Aquatic > Marine > Coastal ...
CTGTATCTTCACTAAAGAATATATAATACTCATCCTCACCATTTCTTCTGTATATATTTTTATTAGGCACAAGTGCAGCTCCCATTAATATCTTTTTTTCTTTATCAACTTCAGCAAGTTTTACTTCATGTTGTTTAGATAATGCAATAAAGTTTTCTTCTATTGCTGGTTCATCTACAATAGATATAGCTTCTATTCCAGATAACTCTTGTTCTTCGTCTATAATTAACTCTACTATTTTCATATTGAATTTATTTTAATAATTAACCTATTGTTGCTCCTGTTGTTATACTTCTATCTAATTCTTGAGCTGTACTAATATCTCCGCTTACTACATAAGCTCTTAATGGTTGACCAAATTGTGCACCAATAACTTGACCTAATTGATTTACACCGCCTTGTCCAACTACATTAAAATCTGGTGCTTGCACTTGTACATTACCTTGACCTCCTGTAACTGCTGACGTTTCTTTCATTGCAGGTGATTTAACTGATAGTATAGCTTTTACGTTTGCTAAACCAGATAAAACTGCTGTTGCTGCTGCTATTTTTGCTCTAATAGGAGAATCAGGGGTTAGTTGCATTTGACTTTCGTATGCTTTTTGTGCTGCTGAATAAGTTGATACTAAAGTTCCTGCAACAGCTAAAGCTTTCCCAACACCAGTAGCTTTACCTGCAATATTAGACGCAGACATCAATCCTTTTCCTATATTGTCTAACGCTTCTAATTTAGATTTGGTTTCTAACTCGTCAATTTTTTCTGATGTTTTTTGGTTATCTTCTTTATTTTTTAATCTAACAGCAGCATAATAATTTTCTATATCTGTTACAGCTTTTTCTTTATCTTCTGTAGATAATTTTAATTTATCTAATGCTAATATTGCTAGCTCTTCTTCTTTAGCAACTCTAGCTAATTGTTTTTCTTCAAACAGTGCTAGCTCGTCTTGAGTTTCTGGATCATCAAGTGTGTCTTCTTCTACTTTTAAAGTTTTTAACTGATATTTGTTTCTTATCTCTTGTAATTTTAGTTCTTTTTTCTCTTCAGCTTCTTCTTCAAGTTTGTCATAATAAGTATTAATTTCTAATCTTGCTTGTCTTTTTGCTACCTCTCCCCCTTGAATTGCATCTACTCTGGCTAAAGCTTGTGTTCTTAATAAATCAATTTTGTCTTCTTCTGTCTCTTTGTCTTTAACGTCTTGTTGTAGGTTTTTCTCAAAGAATTGTTTTCTTATTCTCCCTAAATCTTTAATGGCTTGTATTTCTCTATCAAAATTATCAACTATTAGTTTTGAATATTTCTTTTGATCTTCGCTACCTTTTGTTCTTCCTATTTCAACTTTTACATATTCGCTTAATAAATCTATTTCTTCTTTTTTGTTTTTGATAAATTCATCATGTTCTTCTTTGTTATCTGCTAATCTTTGCAAAGTTGAATATCTTCTTCTTTCTTCATCTGTTGTAAATTCATCAAAAGCAATTTTATCTGCTTCAGCTCTCATTTGATCTTGTGTCATGCTTTCAGCTCCTACACTTATTAATTCTCTTTCTCTTTCAATCTGTTTATTAATAATTTCTGTTTGAACTTCTTGTATTTTGTCAGTAGCCGCCCTAGATTTTGCAAGCTCAAGTATTGCTTTTCTTTGCAAATTTATTTGTTCATTAGCATCTTTTGTGTTGTTTTTTATGTTTTCCATAGAAACGCCAGATTCATCTAAATTCTTTATAAATTCTGGATATTCTTTATTTAATGCTTGTATTGCTTTATTTTTGTTTTCTTCTGATTGTGTTGAGCTTTGTAATATATTTATGTATGTTTCAAAATTACCAGATAAACTAGATACAGTTTTACCAACATCTTTAAACGTTTGACTTAACAAATATCCTTCAGTGCTCATGTCTGTGAACATCTTAAGTAATTTTGGACCAAAAGATATTAATAATTGTATAGCTATTAACACTCCTCCCATGCCCATAATTGACCTTCCCAACTCTTTAAAAGACGCAACTACACCTCCATTTGTTTCTACAAAACTACCAAACAGGGTAACTATTTGCCCTAAGTTATTCGCCATTGCAGTAAAACCATAAGATGCATCAGATGCTAAACGACCAGTTTCTAATAATATTGCATTGTTTAATCCAGATTGTGCTCTACCTTGTTTTTGAGCGGCAACAACATTCATCTCTGCTGCTGCCTGTGCTTTTAATTCATTAATTAAATTCTTTTTGTGTATGGCAGATTTTTCATCATTTATAATTTGTTGTCTTTGTTCTTTATTTAATACGGTAACCTTACTAGATAATTTTTGAACTTCATCACCAGTTTTTTTGATTTGCTTACTAGCTTGATCGTTTAGTATAACCTGTATAAGTACCTTTTTAGTTGCCATGTCTAAGTCGCTTTAATTGTTCTTTCATTTGTTTAAAATCTTTTACTCCAGAGTATTTGCCTTTAGCAATCTCTATGTTTTCGCTTACACCGTACCAGTGATCTGCATTTAATAAGTCAAGTATATTCTTTATCATAATATTTTATTTTTATCCTCCACCGCTACAAGTTAATGGATAGCCACCTCCTGTGTCATATTCTGAATACCACCAACCTTGCACTCTAAGCGAAGGTGCTGTTGGCGTCATACCATCTGCATACCATGTATCGTAATTACTTGAATTTCCATATTTACCATTAGGTGCAAACACAGTTAATGATTTATTTGAATATATTTTACCAGTAGTTTCTGATCCAAAAGTTATTGATGGAACATCAGAATATACGGTTACTAAAGTTCCAGTACTACAAAGATTAGTTCCAAAACCATAATATAATTGTATCTCATAATAAGTTGGAGGCAATACATTTAATAATTCAAGTTGACTTTTTTCTGTCATGAAATTAGTTCGTATTTGATTTATAGTGTATTGTTCGTCATTAATAATTAATTTATCGTTTAGCTCATGATTAATTAACACTTCTTGTGACAAGTGTGCATCAATCTTTAATATTCTTTTTCTCTTGTCAAATAAATCTTGTATATAATTGCTATAGAAGTTTCTAAACAAAGAGTTAGTATTACCATTATAATCTGTTAATGTCCATTCGTCAACTTCATTATCAAAGTTTAATGTATATTCTGGATATATATTTACATTTCCGCTATAAGCATTATTGTAATTATATAATATTTGACTTTCTCCAGAAGTATTAGTATTGCTAGGTCGCCAGTATCTAGTTATGTTATTAGGAGGGTTATTAGGTATATTGTCAACATCAATCCAATTTATATATTGTGTTGTGCCTACCATTGTTTCTCTAATTCCATAAAACAATAACGGATTGGTTAAAACAGGATCGTAATCTCCTAATGCTGGATAAGTGTCTATTTGACTATCAAACTTACCGTCTGCTGCATAACCCCATAGTATTTCTGTTATATCGCCATTGTTATCATCAAATAACCTTTCGTATTTCATGTGTTCAAAAGGCAATTCTATTTTATGTGTCTTACCAGAATCTACATTAGATAAAGTAAAGCTTTCGTCTCCAAACACATCATTAAAATCTTCTTGATGTTGTTTGGCTATTAGCGTTTTAGGTTCTTTATATTTAAAATCTAGTGTTTTGTATGTAATAGGAGCTTCTATAACACTTTGCGTTACATCTACATATTTACTTATATTATAACTTCCTCCAGATATATTTTGAGACGCATCTTGATAGAAGTCGTCTAATGTTTGTACTTTAATTTTCCCAAACGTAGAGCTTGCATAATTGTCATCATAATATGCTGTAAGATTAAACATTTTAAATATGCCAGTTAAAAAATCTATACATTTTATTTTTGGCATATGATCTTTTACTATAATTTGATCTAATGTGTTTATTTCAGCAGGATTAGTTGCATATATAGCTGACAAACTTGTTGTTGCAGGTTGTGATGGACCATTGTTGAATTCTTTATAATCTAAAGTAAGTGTAGGTGTGAAAAATAACGTTGATTCTGCGGTTACTGTCCAACTTATATTAAAGTCAGTTGGATCAATATCTTCTTCTATTTCAACGCCCCATCTTAATGTTTGATCGTCTTTTACATCTTTAAACTCTGCAACAACAACTCCAGAAATAGAATCGTAAGCTTTAACAGTATATTTTACGTCTGTATATCCAGTTTTAACATTTATTGCTAAAGTAAAATCATATTGTTCTCTGCCTTCGCCAGCAACATCAAATACCCAGTTAGTATCTTCTTCTATATCAAAAGTTGTAGAACCTGATGACCTTACTAAATCTCCTATTATTTTAGATTGCACTCCTTCTGTAGATAATCCACCTTTATTTCTATGTAGCCATAAATATAAATTACTAAACGCATTTGATGTTAAAAAGTCGCCAACAAAATCTATATTATATTTTTGTTCTATTGCTATTATAATTTGACTACAAAGTATTGCTGGCTTTATATCAACATAAGACAATCCTCTTTGAGATTGTGTATTGTCATAGTATAAATTACCACTGTATTGTATTTTTTTATATATTTTATAATTGTCATTATATTCAAATATATCTTGACTTAAAGCTAATTTTGTATCACTTTCAATCATAGTGACTGTAGCTGCTAAATCTTTTGTAGTGTTTACTATATAATCTCCTTTTTCAACAACAGGAGCAGTATTAAATTTTTGAGCTGTAGGAGCTCCGCCAGAAATTATAAGTTTACTAGAATCTACACTTCCGTTTACAGTGTATGATCTTATAGGTGTAACAGAATCATAATATAACCTTTTAGTGTGTGTAATTAAGGGATATATAATTGAATGAGTTACTGAGTTTTCGCTTAATCCTGTTTGAAATCCTAAATATACATTACCAGCATTATAAGCATGATTATAATTATCTAAATAATCTAATTGCTGTAATTCATCATCTGTCATTAAATCTTTTAAGTTTACAGTATTGCCATAAAAAATTATACTATATGAAAACGGTACACCATTTTTAAGAACCACCTTTTTTAATTGTATTTTACCTCTTTTGATTGGTGAAAAATCTATTTCTAATATTGCATCTTTTTTTATTCTATAATCAAATCCATTTTGTACATCGCTATTATACCAATGTTGTAATATTTTATTGTTTTCTTTAGATGCAGGTATATTAAACGATTGTGTAAAATCCGTAAATATCTTTTCTGGTTCTTTTACATCTTGTATTTTAGACGTAATGCTTATAGTTTCATCATTAAACATTTCTGCTTGTTGATAAATGTTGTTATTGTCTTTTATGTATAATACAACTTGCCTCACTATATAATATTATTTATTTTATCAAATGCATAGCTAAACGATATTGTATAGCTTATTAATTTGTCATTAACTGATTTTTTAAACTGTAATGTATTTGATTTTAGATTTATAGGCAATGTGCTACTACCGTCATAAATCCATACTTGTTCTGATAATAACAACTGTCTAACTACCTCATTAAATGATTCATCATAAAAACCAGAGTTTATTACGATTGATTCTTTTCCGTTAGCAACAAATTTCTTTTCTTGATGTTTAGTTAGTGCATAACTAGGAGAGCCACCATTATTATCAAAATCAATCATGTTGTTTTTAAATGTCTCAGATGTAATATTAATATCTGTCATTGACTTTTTAAAGAACCACATATTCTGTAAAGCACCATATTTATTATAAAATATAACACTAAGGGGAACAAATTTAGGTTCACATACTTTTTCTAGCTTTACAACTGTATTTGTAGAATAAGAGGCGTTATTACTTGACAATGTTACTGTAGCGTTAGACGCTAAATCTTCTGTGCCTGTTATAAGTAGATATTGTATTTTTTGATCTGTATTTCCAGTGTCAATTATCGTGTAAGTACCAGTAGAACCAGCGTTCCAACTTTGATCGTAAGTTTCCCAAAAGTTATTTGCACTGTCCCAAAACACATCTGGAATACTGGTAGAGGGAGATAGTGTAGCTGTAATAGTTGCTGCCTCTGCGTAAATTGGTATTTTTATATCTTGACCATCACTATAATAAATTGTAGTGTTATCTTGCAATAACATTGGAGTTGTGTATTCTGTACTTCTAGGATTTATGCCGTTTTCAAAATAGCCATAACCATCAATAGCTAAATAAGGTTCAACTGTACTTGATATACTTGTTCCAGATGAGTTGTATATAACTATAGCCGCTTGTATCCATAAAGTATCTGTAGCATAATCGTTATATTCAGTTTCCATGTAATCTCTTATAAGTTTGCTTAATTCAAACGTTACATAAGTATTACTTCCTATTGCCTCTTTTTTTAATGTATATTTTTTATTTGCTGTAACTAATGAACTAGAATATGTGCCAGTAAAAATATATAAATCTAGTTTAGCAGAAGCTAAAGAAGCATTAGTTACTTTTTTATAAAATGGTGATCTAGTGTTTATTATTGTTGACATTATCCTATAATTTTCGTTTCTATTGTATAAGTATCTTTTCCTTTCTTTTTATAACCTGCTTTTAATAATATATTATCTATATCAACTTCTATGTCTTTAACCACAGGTTTATATACATCATTTAATTGTTTAAATTGATTATTAACTAAATCTGTTATAAATCCAGTTCTTTGTATTCCTTTTATGCTTAATGATTTTTGTATTGCAAATGCAATACGTTTAACTTTCTTTAGATCGTTTAGATTAACTATTTTTTTCTTAGAATCTACAAGTGTTTTGTTTTTTAATATTAACCAGTTAATTAGTTTTTGTACAGGCGGTGTTGATCTTTTTGTTCCTTCATCTACAGCTTCGCCATATTCGTTTCCTATTATATTATAGCTATAAACAACATCTGTAGTTTTTGCTCCTCTTAGTTTTAAACTGTCTTTTAAACTTCCACTAGCATTTATAGGTCCAGTAATGTTTCCACTTTTGTAGCTCCTAGTTCTATCAGCTTTTTCTATTTCTATCTTTGCTAGTTCTAATAAATTCTTAGAATATTCTGCTAAATATTTTTTTGTATTGTCTAGTTTTAAACTCATTAGCAAGGAGATTGACCATTAGCATTAATATCTGATATTTGATTGTTTGGCACTGTGATTGATATGTCAAGTGTCCAGCCAGCTAAAAGATTTTCAAACCTATCCTCAAACATATTAGCAGTATAATCTGTATCTATTTGATACAAGTCAGAAAATAACTCTCCTCTTCTAAGTGCAGATTGTAATCCGTTAACTACAGCAAACTGAGTGTTTAATACGTCTTGTTTGTTGTTTATGTCATGAAAGTAATTGTTTAAATCTTTCTTATCTTCTTTAGTTTCGTTTACAATATCCATACATAGTATTTGTAAATTAAATACTACAACATGATCTTGAAACGTACAGCTATTTACAATTATGTGTGATAATGGAAATATAGTTTGTTTAGCTAGATCAACTTCAAATATATCTCCAAAGGTTACAGAATTTACATTTGTATTGCCTTGTAAATATGTTTTTAGTTTATCTAGTATGTCATAAAAACTTGTCATCTTTTATATGCTTTTTTTAATTCTTTTTGTTCTATATCTATTTTATCTTTTTCAAATGCTAAATAATTTAAACATTGATAGAGTGGAAGCTCGGTAACAGTGTTGAAGTTTCTGACATCTCCTTTAGCGAGTGCATAAATTGATTGATACCACCCCCATTTTTTTGCAAATGCTTGTCTAGCATCTGCATATCCTCTTTCTTCAGGTTCTGTTCCAAATATTTCGGTATAGCTCCCAGTAAGTCGTTGCCTAAATTGTAAAAAAAAAGCATAGAACTTATCGCTGCATCTAATGGCATTTCTTTCATTAACTCTTGTATTTCTTCATTTACATCGTAAGGTGCTATCCCATATTTATCTTTTGCCTTAAAATTGACTGGACGATACAATACAGCCATAGCTTTGTGCATTTTTTGCCAATCAGAAATATTAGCTTCAATGTCCACATACTCACCAAGAGTTATATCGTCAAGTTTTGGTATAAACCCCATATCTACATCAAGTAGTTTAAATCTTTGTACGAGTTTTGGTTTTTCGCTAAACGCTTTATTTAATATTTCTAATATTTTACTGTATTCGTTTAATGGTATCTTACTTACATCAACAAGAGATAAATTGCAGAATATTTCAATAAGTTTCATATTTAAGAAATCTGTTAACTTTTCTTTATCTTCGGCATCATCCATTTTGTTTTGCTCTATGATCTTCATATACTTTTGGTATTGCCAAAGTTTAATGTCAGACAGAGTTGTTGGTACTTCTAATTCGATTTGTTTTATTGCCATATTATAAATAATAATTTAATTGTTTTTTGTACTCTACTTTATTCCAACTGAATATATGTCAGTTATATATGTAATATATATGTATTATGTATATACTATGTAATACACTATGTATATATAATACACTATGTATATAATACACTATGCAATATAATACATTATGCAATATAATACATTATGTAATATAATACACTATGTAATATATATATAATATAAATTATCTGACTATTTGTCGGTTGGGTTATGTTTGTAGTAGTAGAATGTATATAACTCTATGATCTTATCACTCCATTGTTTTAATCCATAAGGTTCTGGTGAACGTATTATTTTACCATTGTCATTTACCTCAACATAATATTCTCGTTGTGTCTTTGGCACTGCATATATTTTAATATTGTTGTCTATACAAAAAGATATGTGCCTAAGATAATTCTCATCATAAGTTACAAGTTCCTTTTTACTGCGCGACATAGTATTAAATTCATAAAGGTATTGAATTCATAAGTAATCTACAAGTGTCATGTGGAAAGTAAGAAGTGTAGAGAGAGTTAGTTCCTTACACCACTGGGGTACAAAACAGGCAGAGTCATCAAATATCATCTAAAATACCTCAATAAAATAAAATATAATCATTTTAAAGCGTTTTAACGCATTTAAATTGACTAAGGTATATGAATATACCACTATGCAATTAAAGTGGCTTAAATCTAACGCTAGATAGCTTAATATGGCTTTGTAGAGCTGATTAAGAAAAGAATTATAGTTATTTACATTTTAATTAATCATAACTAACTGAATGTTAGAAATATAACAAAATGTGAGGAATAAAAAAACCCCTAATTAAAGGGGTATAATATTAATAAAGAACGATAAAAGATTAATATAATTTAATTTATGATATTATCTTCTTTTAATTTGTCGATAACCTCACTGAAGTTCCAATTTATATCTTCATTGTCAAAGATTAATTCATTTTCATAATCTTCTTTACTACCTTCTTGGTAGTATTGTTTCCATTGTTTTAATTCTGTTATTTTCATATTAATATAATTTAATTTATTTGCATTGTCTTTGACTTATCCAATAGTTGCCGAATCTATCGCTTAACTCATATTCTTTTAATAGTTGTTTAGCTTCTTTATGATTGTTGGCTTCATCTATTGTTTCAGTGCCTGTATAATTACTAAATTTATAATTAATAAAATACTTTCTTTGTTCTCTTTGTTTCTTTGCATGGTGCAATATGTTTTTTTCTAGTCGGTGCATAATGTTTAATTTAATTCAAATTGTTCAATTTCTTCCTGATATAAAAACTGTGGTATATGTTCATTAATCATCCTGCATTGATTCGTTTTAAATAGCTTTGCTTTTGTATATCCTCCGCGAACATCCGCACCATTATGAATTTGCAATAAAATATATTCAACACCATCTAATAAGATATATTTGCCTTGAATAGTTTGTGATAAATCACAGTCATAATTATAAGAATTAAAATCAGGTTTTTCTTCTACTTCAGTAAAATTATCAAGTAAAAAAAGCTCTGCTTCTAAACAAACTCTATAAAAAATTTCTCCTTTGTCATCATTATATTTATCATTTAATTTATTAAATTTGTCGCAAGTTTCATCCAATTCTAACTCTGATAAATAATGAAACACTGAAACATATCTTTCATAATAATCACTTTCTTTAAATATTTCAACCGCTTTTTCATTCTCAAAATCTTCAATAGTTTTTTTTTGGTTTCTTTGCCAATGTCTGTTGTTGTCTCCTCCAGAATCTAAAAAATGTGTTCCTGTTGATTCTGTAAGCATTTGATAAATTATTTTTTTTGTTTTCATTGTTTTATATTTCTAAGGTTAATAATAAGGTTAAAATTAAGGCACTTGCATACACAAACACCCTAATGAATATGTCGCTTAAAATAAAGCGTTTTAAGATGCTTTTAAAAGCGTTTCTTTTGATCTTTATTTCTTTGCCTATTGGCACTGCATAAAGGTTATTTAATTCGTTGATTCTTTGTTTTTTCATAATTAAAATAAATTGATTAATAAAGTTAAACAGGCAAATAAAACAAAGGCAATGCCTATAAAAGACAATACCGTAATTGTTTTAATAAATAATAAATGTAAGTTTTTCATATTGTACAAAATTTTTGATATTCATTTGATCGAGGCAAAAAACATTCTTCATTATTTATAATCCCTTTTAAATCATGCATTAAAGTTATTTGCATATCAATATTGTCAATTCTTTTACTATGGTTATTCTTCCAAAATTCCAAACCTATAAAAGATCTAGCGACCTTTTCAGTCAATTGAAAGTGTACGAAATAAGTAATTGCAGATTTTGACATTAAACCATCTTTAAGAAGGTATTTTTTTAGAATGTCATTTGTTTTGTCTCTTAATTCAATGTTTAAATTTTTCATATTGTTTATTTATTTAGTTAATAATTATTTACAATACTACAAACTCCAACTGACATATGCAAATTTATTTTAATTATTTTTTTTATAGCTTTGCAAGTTATCCAACAAAAACCCCCTGTAAAATTTACAGAGGGCAAACAAACAAACAACTATTAAATTTATGTATATTGAATTTATAATCTACTCTATTAAATTCATGTATTGAATTGCTATTAGATCACTTTACCTTGCTCATTAAATTCATAATTATTAGCTTCACATAATTCTAATAATCCTTCATTTGAATAAATATATTCACTGTCATTATGTAATGCTTTTAAAATCCTATTATTATCCTCTTTTTGCATTCCCTCAATTAAATCAATATCCCATGTTGTTCCTGTTAATGGGCAATCCTCAGCGTTTAATTTCATTAATTTATCTTTGTCATAATCATTGAAACAAATAAATTGTCCCCTATCTGGAAATTGTCCTATTTTATAATCGTAACTTCCTCCAATTACTTTAGATAATGCCTCTATACTTTCTATTACATCATTGACAGAATATTGATTTAAATCATGCCAATTATCTCTTATATAATTAAAACACAATTCTCTGTCAGGGTGTTCATCAATAGCGTAAAGTTTTGTTTCTAATATTCTCATTGTTTTTGATTTAAAGTTTTAACAAATATATAATTAATTCTCCAACTGACAAATAATTTTATAATTATTTTTTTATTAAATTCATATATTGAATTGCTCTATGTCTTGAATATTGTTGTATGGTCCATTGAATTGACCTGTCCGTATTGAATTGCTTAACGTAAGGTTCTTGTCCTACTTCTTTTATTTTAAACGTTAGAACTCTCATTATTTACGTTCTCTATATTTACGTTTCTC
>Ga0208150_1000865_pt1 | contig 11611 bp, 19 predicted proteins | sample DEB08_DNA_8_FD_184534 | JGI IMG/M metagenome (GOLD analysis project Ga0208150, IMG submission 184534) | Aqueous microbial communities from the Delaware River and Bay under freshwater to marine salinity gradient to study organic matter... | ecosystem: Environmental > Aquatic > Marine > Coastal ...
CGCTCACGCGATAAGTGAGGGCGCCGCCTGTTCTATTGCAGATAACCAGCGAGCTAACGGTGGTTTGATTGAGGTTCGGCACCGTGTACAACGTAGTCGTCGTGGTTGCCGCGGGAGCCGACTGACCCAATACCTTGATTACGTCAGCCACTGCTCGCCCCCATTAACAGGAACTGGAACCGGCGCAAGGCCAGTGATGAGTCCTTGTTGGTCTTGTTTGTATTGCCCTCGACCGTGCTGGAGATGTCCTGCAAGGACTGCTCTATCGTCCTGCGCGCAACCTGCTCATTCTGTTGCTCATACTCGCGGGTCGCTACCGGCAATGTCGTATATCTAGGCATTAGCGGCGACCGTCCGTGCGTATGTCAAAGCGCAAATCCCCCAACGTCCAGCCGTAATCCGAGCCATTCGTGTTGATCTTGACGATCACTTCTCTAGCTCTGGCTCGCAAATGATACTGACCCGTGGTGTTATCTATTGATGCTGTATCCAGCACTGTTTCTGTGTTGAGCGGGAAATCCTTGCCAAGAACCTCCATTGACAAGTCTGCGGCAGAGGTTGTGCCCCGGAAGGTAAAATCCGGTATCACGCGCCTTATCGACATGAATGACTCGCCATCGCCCAAGCCAATTCCCCCAGAAGCTACAAAGGCGTTTAGAGGATCACCGTCAGCGCTGTGCCCAAACTCATGCAGGTACAGAAAGTTGTTGTCTATGTCTGACAGGCTGTTTGACGCCGCAACCGGATACTCTTTCGTTGGAGCATGGATGTATGCCCCCCGGTCCAGTGTTCCGATTGTCCAGTTATCCTCTAAATAGTTATATGTAACATAGTTGGTGATATCCGCACTGGCGTCACCAACCGGGTAATGCCATGTTACCTCAGAATCGTCAGGATTAGTCGTTGCGTATATCTTAAATCTTTGGTCAAACTGTAGATTTGAAAAGACGTAATCCAGTACCGAGCATGGCAGTCGCTGTACCGCACCTCGGTAGACATAGAACCCTTCTCGGTCCATGAAAAATACCGCGTCAGCCGCCGCAACCCCTGCCTTGGGGGAGATAATGCTGACATTCTCCGCTACCGGCGAAAATGAATAGATGAACGGGGCGCCCACAAAACGCATCGCCTGTATGCCCACGTCAGTAAAGACCAGTATCTCCTGCCTTGTCTTGATTGCGCCGACGATTGTTGTGCCTGTTGACAGAACCTGACCGCCTGAGCTGTTTGTCGCAGTAGGCGTCCAGTCTCCCGCATTTTCCTGATCTGACCACCTGATTAGCAAGGGGTCAATGCTGGATGAGCCGAGCGGATTGCACCCAAAGCAAATAACATGCCGGTCGATGTCAGAGACCATCACCTGCAACGCGGATGTAGGCGTGTTGGAGGCGCCCCCAAGCGAAGAAAGCGGAATGGCCCTTGTGGAGGTTCCATTGCTTTCGTCCCAGTAATAGACACCGCCGCCTCTGGGATTAAAAATCAGATCGTCCGCAAATGCATCCTGACTGTAAAGTCGGAGCTGGTTTGACACCGTAAGGTCTACAGACTCACCAAATGCGGGGACACCCCAGCCACCTACGCCCCAGCCCGTACTGTCCACATAGAAGTTGGTGCCGGTGTTAATCTGATAAACGCCAACGACAGACGCCCCACCGTTCCCGGTGTCGCTCCCGTCTGCTGTGACCGTGGCGCCGCTGGTGTCTTTTGCCGTGATGTTGTAGGAATCGTCATCGACGACAAGGTCAATCTGATACTCTTGATTTAACACGTCAGCAGTAATGTTGCCGCCCAAGGAGACAGCGCCAGAGTAGGTGACAAAGTCTCCCTCCACTGCGCCGTGCGCTGTGTCGCTTACAACCAGCGTAGATGAGCCGTTAGTTGCGGAGAAAGTCACGTCCCCTGCGGCTGTAGTCGCCCTTATGGGTGTTATGTCAGATACAACACCGCCAATTTCAACGTAAAACTTGAGGTTTGTGCCTATTCCTAGATATTTATTACCAACAGCAGACCCCCAGTCGAACAGGGAGCGAGCAACGCCCTTGATCGGCGTGCTAACATATTTAGTCCAGCCCCCGATGGTCTCAACCCGCCCCTTCCGGAAGCGAATCTTGTCGCCATCAAACCAGCCGGAGTCTGCGCTGTACTCTGTACCTTCTTTGTCTATTCCCGGCTTGAAGGCAATCTTAGTCAGCGCCACTGTAGTCCCTCAATAAACCCACATAACTGGCGTGGAATTTCTCCTGTCCACATGGACAAAAGTCTTGGCCACGCCGATTCCGCTGAAGCCCATCTCTATGGCCTTCCAAACAATCAGCATGCGCTCATGGCCGTCCCTAACCTGTATGTCTGCCGCAATGCCGTAGGCGTGCATCCCCGGCTTTTCTTTCTTGGCCTCTATACTGTGTCTGGGTGACCGATAGCCTGACGTGATAATGAACGGGAACCCGCACGCTTCCCGTAGCTCGTCCAAATCCCTGATGAAATCAAGGTCCATCTCGTTCTCACCCGTCTCCTGACAGTTAAAGTCGGACAGATTGAAATACTTAAAGTTAGTCACTTTTTGACTTGTCATTGCCAAGATACAGACCGAATGCGCCCGTTAGCGCGCCTGTCATTACGGACACCAAGGCGCTTTGCGGTATCGAAACCTGATCAGCGGGGATTTGCATAAACCACTCAACCACGCGATACGTCATCACCAGCATAGTGATCATGAGTAGTCTTGGCAGGATTCGCCAACGGTCCAGCCCTTCTGGCGTGATCATCAGATCGCCCACGCCGCTATCAGGATAATGTTCAGTGCAACGGCGGATATAACAAGAATGCCCGCCTCCCACTCAGTAAGGTGCATTACGCGGGACTTGAGGAGTTTCCCTGCGGTCTTTATCGGGTCAAGCATAACTATTTCTCCCTCGCTACATTTTTTGTCTTTTCAAACGTCCTTAAACCTCCGAGGCCCAACATCCCAAGCAGAACCGTCAGCAGGCTTTCCATCTCAAATGCAGGCAACGGAGGGGTTTCGACACCAGCATATGCAATAACAAAAACAGCAATTGGCTGGCCAACAAAATGCCAAGCCATAGCGACACCGCAAGACCAGCCCACAAACGGCCTCCAACCTGCGACAAACATCGACTGATGCGCGGCAGAAATCTTGTTGACTTCAATCTGCCCCTTGGCAAGTTCATGAGCGTGCCTCTCTGACATTGTGGCAATTTCATGGGCCAAACGGTTACGCTCGTCCGCGTCAGGGATGAACTTGTCCAGCAAACCCGCTACTGGGGCGATGAGCGCTTCAATCATGGGGCCACTCCCACTCCGGATCGGAGCTTGATATAACGGTACAGGACGCAGAGATAAGCACCAGCGCCATCAGGAAAGCCCCAGCCATTAGTCTGATTGCGTCCATCAGAATGTAGATAGCGCCACGCGCTTCCAGCTATTGGTTGCTACGCAGACGTATATGTAGTTACTGTCCCAAGCGATCTCCCCAGCCGTTCCAGATGCAGAGGAGCTTGCCGGGGTCTGAGATGTGTCGATTCGCACATGATCGCCAGTCGTAACTAGCGCCGAAAAGGTGCCCGCGCCGGGGGTTGACGTGCCGATATTTGTGCCGTCAATGTCTCCGGCATTGATATCTACCGTAGTCAGGGTCGATGTGCCCGAGGCTGTAATGTTGGTAAACGTGGCGGCGGCGGCAGAGGCCGCTCCAATAACCGTGCCGTCAATCGCTCCGCCGTTGATGTCTGCATTGTTAAAAGACGACGCGCCAGTCGATGTGATATTTCCCGTCACGTTGCCGGTAACATCGCCGGTCACATTCCCTGTCAGGTTGCCAGTCACATTTCCAGTCACTGCTCCCGTAACATTTCCCGTCACGTCGCCGGTCAGGTTTCCGGTCACGTTTGCTGTTAAATTGTCAGCAACAAGGTCCACAAACACCTGCGTGACAGTTGCGCTTGCTCCAGCCCCGCTAAACTTGAGGACCGCGTCCTTGCCGTTTGCCAGCTCAAAGTCGTTCGATGCGCTGTAAGTCCCTTGGAACAGGATCAGCGCTCTGCCCCCAGACAGGCTATTTCTGACAAACATAATCTTTTCTGCGTCACTAGGGGTCAGTCGCACATACGCCGTTGCGCCAAGATCGCCGCCATCCACAAACTCAATAAACTTATTCCGGCCATTGGACACCGCGCCGTCAGTAACGGGGATGTCTGTTGGCGAGCCAGAGCTTCCCGCTGAGGCCAAGGTGAGGGACAGGATGCCATTGACCGCCTGATCGATAATGTCAAAGTTGGTGTTGGTGGTGGCACCCCACAGGCCGGCTTGATCGCCGGTTGTGATTTTCTCAATGCCGAGATTTGTTGTATATGTGCTAGGCATGGTCTCCCCTACGCCGCAATTTCAACCCAATTCGGGTCTTGGTTAACAATAATTTCATTCCAAGAGACCACGGACGCTCCCGATGTCTGACCTGTTCCGGCAACGCCTGTTACAAGGACAGTGATCTCTGCATTGGGCGCTACAATGCCCACCTGACCTTGCAGTCTTGGAGAGCTGGTTGCAACAGCAACGCCTGTGCCTTCCACAACCGTGACAGCGCCCGGAGTGCCTGTAGCGGCTAGCCCTGTTGGGCTGACGTTGGCTTCGCCGATGACACTGACACTATCTACTGATCCCGTTGCGGAGAGACCGGTGACGGGAACATTCGCGGCCCCATCGACTGCCACAGAGCCAACTTCGCCAGTAGCCTCGACGCCTGTCAAAATCGCCCCTGCGCCTTCGCGGACTACAATGTCAAGAGGGCCATCTGCCAGAGAGGAGAACGACTCCTGACTGAACGCCATCCCGCCAAACAGCGGGCCTCCAGCCCCTGCGGCAGTCATGGGTGTGGTAGCGCCAACTCCCGTTACGCTGACCGAGACAGGAATCGAGCCTACCGCCGCGCCAACTGACGCCGTGCCGGATATTCCCGTTACCGATACGTCAGCCCGGAAGCTGGCTACAACTGATCCAACTGCGCCAGTACAGCCAACCCCCGTAAGTGATACGATGGCGTCTCCAGTAGCAACGACAGAGCCAACGGAGCCTGTAGCGGCTACACCCTGAGCGCTTACAGGGCCGTCTGGGCTTTCGCTGAATGCCGACGCTGAGAAGCTACGAGACCCAAGCATGACTTACTGCTTGTCCGCCTTTTGGTCGATCTTGGCCTCTATTTGATCCAGCTTGCTAAAAAGGCGCTGGATACCGTCTTGAAACTCTTCGCGGCGGACATACTCCCCAGCGACCAAGACCTCAACCCTGTTGACCTTTTCGATGATCATGTCGTCTGTCCTTTCCAGCATGCGCACAGAGTCCCATAGCGTCTTGAGCAACCAGCCAAAAACACCGCCAGCAAGGGTGATAATTGTGTTAATCATGCCCTGATCCATTACCACCTCCACTGGCGTGTATATGCTACTTAGCCTTCCCAGCCGTCGTCGTTTTCGTCGTATACGCCGTCACTGTTGGTGTCACACGTCCGTTGCCACGTCTGCATACCAAACGTCAAACCTTCGCTCCACGGAACGTATGCGACACACCATTCATGTGAGCCGGGTTGCAATCCGTCTGTAGGCTGTGAAACGTAATCGCGCTTGGCCCAAGGCTTCTGTACGCGAAAAAATGTGTCTTTGTTTCTCATTACTTGACGCTTAAAAAGAGCGCTGTTTTCGGTGCTGACGTATATTTCTTCGCCGTCAGAAAGCGTATAAGTAGATCCGTCTTCGTAGTTGATGACGGTTTGCGCCGATGCGCCCAAAGAAAACAAAACAGACAGTGCAAGTAGCTTACGCATTACGCGCTCCTTAGTGATTGAATGAGGGTTGCTGTGAAATAAATGACGCCGCCAGAAAAAATAAGCGCCATCACTAATGCTGACACGTCAAGCATGCGACGCTGTCTACGCCGCTGTTTGTAAATCATTTTTTCCCGCTTGGCCCTGATGTCCTTACGCATCTGTAGCATTTCGCGATAGGTTTCTTCGCCGTATGCGTACATGATCAGTTCGCGGATCTGCCTGTTCTGCTCTTCTATCTTCTTCTTGGCAATAACAGCATTTAACGCCTGCTCCTCGACAGAAGAGCCGTCAAACATTTTCTTGAAGAGGGGCGGATTTTCCGCTTCGCGCTCGGCTTGATTAATATCAGATACCAGCGTGTACCAGTGGCCCAGCTTCTGAGCCACATGCTCTATTTCGGCCCCTTTACTAACCAGTACCTGCAACCCCTTGAATGTGGTCGAGGCCATTGCTACCAAGCTCAAAGGGTCCATTCATTAGTTGCTCAATTAACCGCCATTTAGCGCGGTCAGGTCATCCCACACGCGAGTGGCATGAGCCGCCGCGTCAAACGCCACTGTTGCGTCTGGGTCATTAGGGTCTGGATCTGTCCAGCTATTTGCAGTGGCTTGAGTAGACAGGTATGTTTCCAAGTCTGCTTGCGAGGCAACTTCCTCAATAGCGCCAGAAATGTCTGCGCCATCGTCAGAAATTCCCAGCATAATCCAATCTTGTGGGCTGGCCGTTCCACTGTCAGGCACGGCATACATACCGCCTGTGCCTTGTGGCACACCAAATTTAAGAAACGTAGGAATGGTGCCTTCCGGCGTAAGGCGATATTTAACAACTTTATGCGGCATCACTAGCGTCCCTTAATAGCGGAGTGTTTGTTAATGAGGTTCTATCCATAATTTGGAAGCCCCTACTGTTTGCAAAATCCGTTGGGCAGTGCTTCCATTTTTCAGCACAGCCTTCTAGCCATTGCACCGTATGATGATGCTCTGGCGCTTTACCCTGCTTGACCAGTTCATTTTCCCATTGAAGGTATGAAAACACCTCGGCCTGCGCTTGAGCGGCGTTAATGCCCAGATCAAATATGTAGATCAAATTGCCCTCATCAATCATGCCATTACGACTTCTGGCGGCATTTAGCGCCTGCTTCATACAGGTCATAATGTGGTACTTGATCTCTTCTTCCTCGTAATCTTCTTCGGTCAGCGTGTCTTTGCCCAGCTTTTCCATCAGGCTGTCATACTGATTGGTAAAGAAGTTCAGCTTACGGATCGCGCCCTCTACATAACCCCGCGATGACTCAGCCCTAGCAATCAACTCGTCGCGCTTAATTTCAAGCAGTTCGCGCTCTAAATAATCCTCTTCCTGAGTGATCTTGCGCTCAATCTTTTTGAGCTTGACCTCATCCTTTTTCATGCGGAAGTAACCTTCCTGCAACGCGGCCTTGGTCTTTTCAATTTCTGCCAAGCTGTGCTTTACAGAGCGGATCGGGGTAATGGCTGTCACATCCAGCGTCACGCTCATCATTTGTGAGTGCGATTTGTAGAAGTTGCTGGACGCCTGCGCTATCGCAGGAGCCTTTTCCTGTATGTTAGCCAGCATCGACTTATATTCTGGCTTTGCCGCAGGCAGGTGGATGTTAATGTCCTGTTTTATAATATTTTTGTTTTTCATCTCTTACTCGCCCAAAAGAACCCAAGATAAGGTCTCTTCGTCCCATACATAGTGCTGACCCTCTGCTTCTGCGGGCATTGGCGTCGGAGGCTCAAAAGCGCAAGTTGCTTCATTGAACGTCCATGAAGGGTAGCCGTTTTGAGTCCAATCGGCTTTCACGGCGTTTTGCTTTGCCGTGACTTCTTCCGCTGTCATGTTTTCACACGACCATTCATCAGTGTATGTTTTTGAAGATCCCTCTACAGCGACATACGAGCAAGTCTGGTTTTTTTCGTATGGGCCTAATACAGGGCGATTTACCCTCACAAAGCGACAAAATCCCTCTGGCAAGTTGTTTAAATCAACATCAGGAAACGCTTCGCGCATATTCTGCTCAAAGATAGGATGCTGATAGGGCTGTCCATCTCGCATTTGTATATAAAGATTAGACATCAGTACCTCCTTGCCGCGCCATCGCGTTTTCGTACAAATCAAAATCTTTTTTGTAAGTGTTTAAAGCTGAATTAAACAGCGGTCTGTTTTTTACCTCATTAAAAGAAAGGTCTGGATGCGCTCTATTGAGGTGGGGAATTTCCTTTACCCATCCTATTGACCGCACTAAATCTGAAAGCATCTCAAAAGCAAACAATTTTACCCTCGGTAAAATCTTGACATAACTGGACTGCGGCGCAAAAACGCGATAGGAAATCCTTTCTTTTAATTTATCAAAACCAGCAACAGCCTTTTCAAGCATTTTGTCTGCCTGATCGACGCTATTACACTTCATTCGTACAGAGCTGACCAGCCTGTCAACCGGATTCCGAATCACACCAATAATTTTGGCATCACTAGGTATCCTACGAATGGCGTCTTCAATAGGAACATGACCGGCAACAGACATATCACTTAACGGAAAAGTGTTTCTCAATACATAATCAATTGTACGGGAGCCGCATTTTGGATTTTCAATAAAAAAAGTATTGATGCTTTGGATGTACATTTATTCGTCTGCTGTGCGCGTAGACGGGAAGGCTCTGCCTTGCCCCCAAATTATCCGAACCGCACCCTGACCTCCGGCTGTCGTTCTTCCGCCGCCGCCGCCGTATTCGCCGGGAGTGGTTTTTCCAGACGACAAATCTGAGCCGTCTGTTCCGCCAGAGCCGCCCTTTCCACCAGAAAGTCCAAGCCCAAAGCCAGAACCACCGCCCGCGCCGCTCGTTCCCTCTCCTAGGATGCCGACACCACCGCCACCAGCAGATAGGCCGTTAGATGCCGCACCGCCCCCTCCGCCGCCTCCGCCAGAGCCAGCACTTCCACTATTGTTTCCGTAAGCCGCACCGCCTGCTCCGCCGTTACCAGAGTAACCTCCAGCACCGCCGCCGCCACCACTGGAGTTGTAAAGCGATACGCCGCCACTACTGCCGCCATTGCCCCCGCCATCACCAGTATAAGTACCTCCACCGCCGAGACCGCCGCCGCCGCCTTTGACCGTTGACGTATCTATAAAATAGCTATCGTCACCAACATTTCCCGCTGGAGCAACAGCCCCGCCATCGCCAACCTCTACCGTATAAGAGTTACCCGGAACTACGGTTATATTGTTCTTATAGCCTAAACCGCCGCCTCCGCCGGTCATGTAGTTGGGGCTTCCGTTTCTAGCTCCCGCACCGCCTCCGACAGCTACCACAGACACGCTGGTTACGCTTGCAGGAGCAACCCAACTGAAGGTGCCAACGGTTGTGAACGCTTGCTGACCCGGAGCGAAGTTACCCGCTTTCGGCCAATTATCGCCCGCTATAAAGGCATTTTGCTCCGAAAGACTCCAAACGCCGCTTGCGGCAGAGTCTTCAAGGTTCCCGCTTGGCTCAACAGGAGAGTCAGTAATAATGTTGCCTTGGTAACGCTTGGGCATTAGGCGATACCTCCGTGTGATCCAGAACACCCTGCCCAGCCTCGTACAGCCGTAGTCAAGTCTCCCCAATCAGCGGCATTTCCAATGGTTGCTATCAAAACAATATTAGTGTTAGCAACATTCGGATACTGGCCCCCGCAGGCCATTAACGCTGTAGAGTTAGAGGCGGCGGCAGGATAATTGTCGCGGGCTGGGGTCATATCACCAAAATCAGTAGCGTTGCCAGTAGAGGCAATCGTTATGTAATCTATAACGTCCGAGTCGCCTGCCGAGGCTTCACCCATTGCCATTAAGCCGCGAGTGCTACTGCTTCCGTTAGCGCCTTTATTTCTTGCAACAGTCATATCGCCAAAGTCAACAGAGTTTCCTGTGGTTGCGTATGTGACATACTCAATTACTGAATCAAAGCCATTAGAGCTACGGCCTATTGGCAAAATCCCGCGAGTTGTACTGCCAAAGCCGGGGTTTCCAGACGCATACTGCATAGTAATGTCACCAAAATCACTAGCATTCCCTGCGCTTGCTATTGTGATGTAATCTATATAATTAGAATTGGTATTGGGCCCACCCCAAAACAACCCTCTAGTGTCATTTGATAGCCCGCCTTTATTGTAAGCGGCGGTATTCAAGTCGCCAAAGTCGGTTGCGTTTCCCGCAGATGCTAAAGTAACGTAATCCATGACGTTTGATGAGCTTCCCGTCGTACCGCCGCCCCATACTCCTCTAGTTGAGCTTGCTAGGGCTCCTAAGCTCTGCCTTGCAAGAGTCAGGTCGCCAAAGTCTGACGTTGTTCCAGAGGTTTCAAAACTTTTTGTGATAATTTGATTTGAGTAGGTAGTGGTATCAAAGCCTCCGCCAAGGTGGGCTACTCCAGACCCATAGTTTACAGGCGGGGTAGGCCACCCTGTGCTGTTCTGATACTGCGCGGAGAGCGACCAAACGCCTTGATAATTTGGCATTATTGAGTCCCCCCATGAGCAGATGATGTCGCGCCTGTCATCCTTCTTGCAACAGAAAGGTCGCCAAAGTCTGTTGAATTGCCTGTTGAGGCAATCGTAATTTGGTCAATCGTATTAAGGTCGGTTGAGGCATCCCTCCCAAGCGCAATAACACCTTTCGTAAGGCCAGAAGTAGCACCGCAATATCTTACAGAAGAGGTTAAATCCCCGAAATCAGTGGCATTGCCAGTAGACGCTATGGTCACATAATCCATGACGTTTGTGAGTGCCGCGCTTGTTGTCTCGCCACCACAATTCACGGCTCTAGTTGATGAGGCTAAGGCGGCTTGGCGACCGCGAACCAGTGTCATATCTCCAAAATCTGTGCCGTTTCCAAGACTTGAGATAGTGACGTATTGAATCTGATTAGTGTACGCGCCAAAAGGTATGCCTCCACAAATCAGGCCCCTTGTTGAATTGGCTGTTCCTGCGCCCCGCTGAGTATTAGGCGACATATCTCCGAAGTCAGCCGCGTTTCCAGTAGATGCAATTGTGACGTACTGAATAACAGTGCTTGATGCAGAAGCATCGCCAGCCGCAAGACCGCGTGTATTATTTGAGAATGGCATCATTTCTTCTTCGCTAGAGAGAAGGTCGCCAAAGTCAGCCGCGTTACCCGTAGAGGTTATGGTAACGTATTGTATGACGTTAGTGCCTCCAGAGGGATCACCGCCGCCAAACCAAATTGCTCTGGTTGTTGAAGCCGCCGCGCCAAGCCTGCCTGCGGTGTCTAACAAGTCTCCAAAATCGGTGGCATTACCGGCAGAAGTTATATCTACATAATCTATTGTGTTGTAACCGTAGCCGCCCCCAAAAAGCGCACGTTGAAGCACATCTGGCGTCACACTCCCGCTCGCATCACTAGGCGCTGAATAACCAAACGCATTGATCGCCCAGACGTTAAATGTGTAGCTAGTGCCGTTTGTTAAGCCCGTGACTGTTATTGGGGAGGATGACCCTGATGCGCCAATCCCGTCATTAGATTGGGCGCGGTAGCCAGTAATAGCCGACCCGCCGACATCAGAAGGCGCAGTAAACGATATGGTCGCTTGAGTATCGCCAGCCGTAGCCGACACGCCAGTAGGCGAGTCTGGGGCGTTTAGCCCATCCTGACCAATAAAACCGCCGTCATTTGTAGCCATGAAAGGCTCCTATTAGCTGATTTCTTCGTAGCTAACGAGAACTTCAAGATCGTTGGCAGTGCCAGCCGTAACCGAAATA
>Ga0208150_1000866_pt1 | contig 11605 bp, 9 predicted proteins | sample DEB08_DNA_8_FD_184534 | JGI IMG/M metagenome (GOLD analysis project Ga0208150, IMG submission 184534) | Aqueous microbial communities from the Delaware River and Bay under freshwater to marine salinity gradient to study organic matter... | ecosystem: Environmental > Aquatic > Marine > Coastal ...
TTTATATTAGAGAGGAAGTAATTGATATGTGTTATCCAGCGTTATTAGCAGGTCTTGCAGTTGCAGCGGGTGGTGCTCAGTATATGGGTGCTAGGCGACAAGCTAAACAGCAAGCAGCGTACCAAGCACAAGCCTCAGCAGCTGAACGTCAACGTTTCCTACAAGAACAAACTTCCATTCGTATGCGTCAAGCACAAGAGCAGGAAGCTGTGGGTCGTGAGTTGGAACAAGTTAGTCGTAAATCACAACAAGCATTAGCACGAGCTAGAGTATCTGCTGGAGAGGCAGGTGTTGCCGGAGCTAGTGTACAAGCGTTGATGGATGACTACACACGACAAGAAGGAGCGTACAGGTCAGCACTTTTAAGACAGCAAGAACTAGGACAAGTAGCAACAGGTATGGGTCTTGAACAAGCAGGGTTTGCGACGACTCAACGTCAGATCGGAATCAATCAACCTATCAACAGACCTAGTGCTTTGACTGCATTGTTACAGACTGCCACAAGTGCAGTGGGTGCGTATGGTACTGGATTGCAGATGCAACAGATGGGCGGTGGTTTCGGTGGGGCAGGTACAGGTGGTAGCTTTGAGCCTACATCTACAGTTTTAACAAGAAGTTAATATGGCTAGAGAACGAGTACAAGTACAAGGATTAGGGGACGCTGTTCCCGGTATATCACCCACCATTCAACGGGCTGGTCAGTACGGGATACAAGTTCAACGAGCAGGACGTAACAAGTTGATGGACTTAGCTGATGCGTTGGGTCAAGTTAATCCAGTGTTACAGCAGTACACACGAGTAGCTGATATAGAGTTTGAGCAGTTCCAAGAAGAAGTTGCTCGGATGTCGCCTGAACAATTAAAAGCAGATTTAAATAAAACAGAAGCTGAATTAGACAAACAAGTACGTAAAGGCAGTATACCGTTTCTAGCTTCGCCATTAAATTGGAAAAGAAAGAAGAGAGCTTTAGGAGCACGTCTGCACGATGAGTACCAAAAGCAACTACATTTTCGTTTAAATAATCCAGAAGCCGGAGACGAAGATGTTAGCACGGAAGCTATAGCAGGTATAATAAGACAAGATTTTGAAGGACAATACGGGCAGTTAGCTACAGATGTATTTGTTAAAGAAGGCTTTGACGAAGTAGTTAGACCAACAATAGATAAATATGTTTTAGAGTACGATACACGTAAAAACAAAGAGGCAGAAAAACAAGTACAAGCTGATATAGAAGCCCGTTTATTTAGTGACGGTACTTTAGATTTAGATGATCCTAGATACGCTACAAGACTAGACGAAGTGTGGGCAGAAACAAACTGGATGACTGCTGATAAACAGGTAGAAATGATTGAACGTGTTACACGGCAATTAGCAGTAAAAAACCCACAAGCAGCTAAAAACTTTTTAGAACACGCATCAGGGCATTTTAAAGTAGGCACAGCAAGATTTGGAGTAGGTGCTAAACGAAAAGGGGAGGACCCGATATACGGTGCTTATACTAATCGTAAAGCTGTATTGATGGAGGAGATTGATAAGATTGAAGAACAGAATATACTTAGCGATAAAAAAGAAGCCACTGACATTTTATATAACATACAAGCTGAATTAGTGGCTGCTGGTATGGCTTTCAAATCAAACGGACAAGCTACTATAGAGGGAGTTGATGCTCCTATAAGAAGTCAGGATGAACTTGAGAACGCTTTCCGTCAGAAATTATTAGAGACTGGCAATCCTATTGTTATAACTGAAGGCGTTAAGGCTATACAAACTACATTAGGTGCTTTAGAGATAGGAGAAGAGCGTGGTGTTTTCTTTTTAAATATGAGGAGAAATATGTTTCCTCAAATAGACTTCAGTAAAAACTTAGAAGACGACAAAAACTCTTTACTACTATCAGAGGGATTCGCTAAAAGAGAAGGCACTCGAATCTCAATAAATATGCCAAAAGTTTTATCGGATGAAATTGCTGAGTTGGAAACTGATTTAAAGAGAAAGTTGTTAGTAAAAAGAAACGAAATATCGACAGGGCAGTATAAGAATGTAAACGACGAACTTGTTAGAACTAGCGATTTACAGGGTCAAGGTGTTTTGGACTTACTAGATTTTGAAAAGAAGTTTCAAGAAGAATTTAATCAAGGTGCTAAAGATATATTCAAAAAGTACAGAGCCAGTAAACAGGTTAGTGAAGTTGAAGCTGAATCCCCTAAAAATATAGATGATAAAAAATCTTTCATTGATCCTGAAGTAAAATTAGGTCAGGGTCAGAGTTATTTCTTTTCACCTACCTATAATTATTTTGATTTAGAAAAAGCACTGAGAAGTAAAGATACTAAAAAAGCCAAAGTCATAGCTCGTCATTTTGATTTAAGTTTATTCGATAGCTTAGAAGATCAGTACGATATAATTCAAGACAACACTAAAAACGATAAACAAAGAAAAACAGCGGAACGAAAATTAATGGTTTATTTGATGGGTAGTAGTCGTTTGAATTTAGACAGCATCCGTCAAGGACAAATAGAAATTAAGAGAAAACAGGGTAAGGTTCTTAATATTCCCATCACTAATAAAGAAGCTTTAAAAGATTTAGTTCCGTTTTATGCTTTCTTTCCTAAAGAACGTTACGAACAATTAAGAAGAGAAAGTGAATCAGGTATTGATAGTAATGTGGATGATGTTGAAGAATTACTTAAATTAATTTACGAAACACAAACAATACCACAGGAAACTGTAGAGAAGTTTATCGAAGTACAAGAACAGCTATTTGAACAATGAAATTAAATCTTCAAGAAAAACAACAACAACCATTACAGGAGGACCTTAGTTTTGGTGATTATGCTTTAGATGCTTTTGCTGCTCCTTTTAGGGGTATAGAATCTTTAGCTCGTGGTGTTTATAATTTAGGAGACTTTTTATCATTTGATTTATTACCCGATTTAGACGAAGAGCGATTACTAGGTGAATCAAAAACATTACCCGGTACGTTAATAGAAGGTATTGCTCAATTTGCGTTGCCGTTTGGTGTTATTGGTAAAGGAATAAGTGTTGCGGGTAAAGCTGCTAAAGCAGGAAAGATAACAGGTATAAGCGGTAAAGCAGCTAAAGCGTTAACTAAACAAGGACCAAAGGCAGGAGCGTTTACTGATCTAAGTTGGAAGGGATACGCTGCTGCTTCTGCTACTACAGATTTCATCGCATTTGACGGACAAGAGGAAAGATTATCTAATTTAATAAGACAACACACAGACCTTCGTGATCCAGTTACCGAGTTTTTAGCGGCTGATCCTGACGACAATGAACTAGAGGGAAGGGCTAAAAATGTTTTAGAAGGTGTGCTTTTGGAGTTAGGGGTAGGTGCGTTAGTTGCTCCGTTTGTTGCTGGTTTAAGAGCTATAAAAAGAAAGAATAAAATATTAGCAGAGGGAGGACAACAAGAAGAAGCTATACAGAAATCTACTGAGCAGTTCACTAAAGAGATTAAGGAGCAGGTTAAACCAGTAGAACTCGCCAAACCCAAAGCAGAACCTAAACCAACGAAACAAGAAAAAGTACGATTACAAACAGAGGCTAAAGTATTTTCAGACGATAAATTATTTACAGGAGGGTTACAATCTTTACAACGCACCGCTTCAGGTAGAATGTTAAAAACAATCACTGACGAAGCTGGTAACAAAAAGAAAGTATTTGTACCTACAATTGAAGGTGGTCTTAGGCAATCGGAGTTAAATACCAGTTTAGAAAAAAGTGGTGAAACTTTAATAAAAGAAGGAAAAAAGCAGTTTGTATCTGAAGGAAAAATGAATCAGATAGCTATTGAAGAAATGGCTGACGCTACGGGTGCTGATGGTAATACCTTAGAGGGGTTACTTAGAGCGACTGAAAGTGATCCAGTTGCATTGGATAGGGCTGCTGGAAAGATGTTGGCTTTGCGTAGGTTTATGACCGAAAATGGTATACAGTTAGTAGAATTATCAGAACAGTATGCTAAAAAGAAAAAAGGTGGTTTAGAAGATGAATTGTTAGAAGCACAAATTAAAAGTGCCTTAGATGTACAGCTTAACTTACAAGCTAGGGTTTCTGAAATTGCTAGTGGTTTCGGTCGTGGTTTACGTTCTACTCAGTTTAAAGCTAAGATTGGATTGTCTCAGAAGGAAATACAGAATACCAAACTACGACAAGAATATTTAAGAAGACGTGGTGGCATGAAAATAGATGATATTGTTAATTCAATACGTCTATCAAAAGAAGGTGCGGGAGATGATTTTTGGAATGCTATTACTGCTATAAACAAACAAGTCAGAGGAAGCAACGGAGGCAAGCTGACTAAAATGGTTAGAGAGTATTATATCAATTCATTACTGTGGGGACCACGGACTAACGTAGTCAATGTCATTGGTAATAGTATATCAGCCACTATAAAACAGTTTGAAAGATATATAGGCGGTTGGTTAACTGCTGAACCTGAAGTCAGAAGAGGAGTTGTTTCTGCTTGGTCTTATGGTCATTTATCAGGCGAGTTATGGCAGATCATGGGTAAAGCGTGGAAAGCTAAAGACGGTTTATTAGATACAAACACAGGATGGCGTGGAGATGTGGGTAATGAAGCTGCTGTTGACGCTATTTCTGGTGAGAACTTTGCAAGTGCATTAAGAGAGCTTAGGGGTGATCCTGATATACTAAAAGAAGCTGATGGCATAAAAACAGCTATAGATTACTTCGGCAATATACTAAGGCTACCAACACGATTGATGACTTCAATGGACTCTATGTATAAAGATTTAGAGTTCAGGAGAAGAGCTATGGCACAGCTTTGGATTGAAGCCACAGAAAAGAAAGGACTCACGCAACCTGAAGATATAGCTAAATTCATTTCAAATGGAATAGAGACGCTAGTGACTACATCAGGTAGACATTTTTCTGAAGCTTCACTGTTAAGAGATGCGGAAGATGCTGCTAAAAAACTAGACTTCGCAGATGACCGTGTAGCTAGGGAAGAGTTTATGTTTAACCATGTTGAACAAGCTCGTGCTGATAACTTAAAAAGAGCTAGAGATTTAGGGTTAGCTGGGGACGATGAAGGTGCGTTAGCTCGTTTCGCTGAACAATGGGTAGAACCTAATTTAAGATCAGCACACGAAAGTACGTTTACAACTGAACTAGGACCAATAAGTCAAAAACTAAACGACTTTATGTCTTCCGTTCCTTTAGGTTGGATAGTGCTACCTTTCATAAAAACTCCCACGAATATCTTAAAGTTTTCTTTCGGTCGTTTATTTAGACCTTTTCAAGTAGGAGCGGAAGCAGTAGCTAAAGCTTCGTTTCCGGGTTTAACTGCTAATAGAGATTTATTTATAAAGAAACTAGAAGACCCAGACCCGCTAATAAGAGCGGAAGCACGGGGGCAGTTAGCGATGGGAACTTTATTAGCAGCTACGGTAGGAACAACTATTGCAGCAAATAAGCATAGAATAACAGGCGGTGGTCCTCTAAATGCAAGGCAGAAAAGAGTGTGGGAAGCTGCCGGAAATCGTCCGTATAGTATTAAAGTAGGGGATACTTGGATAAGTTATCAACGACTTGATCCTTTAGCTACTATTGTGGGTGTGTTTGCGGATATGGCTACAGTTACTGACGACACTGTGCATGGCTATGACGCTAGTGAAGCTGAGAGAGTTGTAGCTGCTATCGGTATAACCTTTGCTAGAAACGTAACAAACAAATCTTATCTAGCAGGTATTAATAAATTCATAGAAGCTTTGGTTGTACCTGAAAAGAAACTAGCACAAGCATTACAAAGCACAGCAGCAGCTTTTGTTCCTAATGTTTTTTATCAGGGTCAATCCGTTGGTGGAGATCAAGAGTTAAGAGAAGTGAGAACTTTAGCGGATGCAGTCTTTAAAAAAGTAGGATTTGGATTACAAGATAGGGTGGATGTAAGAAGAAATATATTAGGAGAACCATACGAAGCAGAAGGTATAGAAGCACCTCCGTTTCAAATTCTTAATCCATTTAACCCTATAGCTTTTTCAACCAAGACGGATGATCCTGTTTTAGTTGAGATGGCAAACTTACATCACGGTTTCTCTCCACCTAGTAGTAAATTAAACCAGTTAGTAGATTTAACGAGATACACAGGAGATGACGGACGCACTGCTTATGATAGATGGATGGAGTTACATTCTGAAATAAAAGTAGATGGTAAATCTCTTAGGCAGACTTTAGAAAAACTCATAAAAAGTAAGGAATACAGAAGCTTAGACCCTAGTTCAATAAACGGTTTAACGAGCCCCCGTGTGCCTCTTATAAGTAGAGTGTTAAGTAACTTTAGATCGAAAGCTTTAGAACAAATGTTAAGAGAGTTCCCTGAGGTAAAAAGAATGTACGATAAAACAATTGAAGCTAAAACTGCATCAAAACAAGGTGCTTCTTATGAAGATGTGCTTGAACTCCTCGCTCAATAAGTAATAATATAATATCATGCCAACGACCTACGTAGACTACACAGCAACAGCAGCACAGACTGACTTTGCTTTCACTTTTCCATATTTAGAGGACGAACACGTAATAGTTGAAATCGATGGTTCGCCTATATCGTCCTCTCTTTTTAGCTTAGTCACCTCCCCATCCACTAAGATCGTACTTAACAGCGGTGCTACTGCTGGACAGATTGTTCGGGTACGTCGTAAGAGTCAACCCGGAGTAGACCTTGTAGACTTTGAGAACGGATCGGTATTAACGGAATCAGAACTAGATCGAGCTTACTTGCACAACCGTTATCTGAACGAAGAGATAGGTGAACTAAACGATGCGTCGTTGCAGAAGGAAGTAGGAGGGACAGACTGGGACGCTGGTGGTAGTAAGATCAAGAATGTAGGTGCTCCTACTCTTACAGCTGATGCTACTACTAAACAATACGTAGACGATAAAGTAAATCAATTATCCAGTGGTGCTTCTGCTCCTCCAACTAAGTGGGTATTTACAGGGGATGCCGGAGCTAATACTACATACAGTGTTACAGGTGCTGAAGTAAACGGAGATACAGCTTACGATGTAAGTGTTGACGGATCAGTTCTTGAACCCACCACAGACTATACAGTAGACCCTGACACTGATACTCTTACGATTGTTAACACTCTTAGTGGTGGTGAAGACATTGTAGTCATCGAACGTGGTTTCGGTGTGGCTATAACAGGTACAATCGGAGAGGATCAGTTACAAAGCAATGCTGTTACTAATAGTAAGATAGCTGACGATGCAGTCGATACAGATCAATTAGCAGACCATTCAGTAACCGCTGTAAAAATTAGTAACACTGATTCTAAGTTTAATGTACAGACAAATGGAAATGTAGGAATCGGCACTTCAGCTCCTAGTGATGAGTTACACATAAATACAATAGGAGTAAATCCAAACTTACGCCTATCGCGGAGCACATCGACAGGTGTTAGGCTTATAGGTACAGATGGTGATTTAAATCCTGCGTTTATAGTAGAGACAATTGAAAGTGGTGCTGAAACAGAACGAATGCGTATCGACTCCGACGGCAATTTACACGTTAATGGAACAATAGAATTTGGAGATGGACATACTATAGGTAACGGAGCCAACGATAATTTGCATATCACATCATCTTCGGGAGAAAATATTATCATTCAAGCTAGGGGAGGTGTTAATGCTTTCTGGGGGCAGACCAGTGAGCACATGCGTATCGACTCCGACGGGCTGGTTGGTATTGGTACGACTTACCCCTCCGCACCCCTCGAAGTAGTTTCCACAACAGGTGGGGTTGTATTTCCTAGATTAACAACAACTCAAAGGGATGCAATAGGCAGCCCAACAGATGGGGAGACTATCTTTAATACTACTACTAATCAACTCGAATCCTATAACGGAACTAGTTGGGCTGCAGCGGGTGCTGTTTCTAAATACAGCACAGGATGGGTAAATACAGACGGTTCCACTAGCGTCGCTAACGCTGCCTTATTAACATTTACACATAACTTAGGAACTACTGACTTCTCAGTTACGGTATACGCTGGTGACGATTCCAGTGGTACTAATCCGTATATTGTATCACCTACTGATGCTTCATCTAATTCTTACGGTGCTCAAGTAAAAGCTATATCCACTACTCAGTTAAGTGTACAGTTAGCCGTTAATGGGTTTGTAGGTCTTAATGTCTCTGGTGCAGCTTCCGGCATTTCTTGGGCTTCTAAATACATCAAGGTGGTAGCGATAGGATAAAGATGACTGAATCTGTCTCACACTTTCTCGACTCTGCCCTTGCCATCGTTCTTGGTGTTATTGGGTGGATGATTAAAAAACTAACTGATCGCTTGGAGAATGATGAGAGACGTTTAACAAAGATTGAAGTAGAACTAGCTGCACAACGTGAACGAGACACCGCTGTTGAGAACCGTATGACGGGTCTTGAGAGTAGTGTTAAAGAGATCAGCCATAAACTAGACCGCATGATGGAGATGTTAATGAAACGATGAAACAAGGACTATACGCAAACATAAACAGAAGACGTAAACTAGGCATCAGCCGTAAGAAAAGCGAGTCTACTGTATCACCTAAAGCCTACGCTAATATGAAGCGTGGGTTTCCGAAGAAGGGTAACTAATTATGCCGTACACGCCTAAACAAAAACGACTAGCTGCTATGGCTGGGGATCGTAAAAAGATTACCCAAGCTGACATCATTGCTGTTGCTAAACGCAAGAAGCTTGCGATAAAGAAGAAGTAATGAGGTCTGCCTCTGTATCTTTAAGAGCTTCGGATAAGTCTGCTAAAGGTGGTCTTAGTGAGTCAGGTAGGAAACGAATAAATAAACTTACTGGGTCTAACCTAAAAGCTCCTCAACCCGGTGGTGGACCTCGTAAGCGTTCCTTCTGTGCTAGGATGTCAGGAGTAAAAGGACCAATGAAAGACAGCAAAGGCAGACCTACCCGTAAAGCGTTAGCGTTAAGAAGGTGGAAGTGTTAATATGAAAGATCACGTAGAAGGAGCTAAACTAGCAGACAACTATACTGAACTGTGTAAAGATGCAGTCGGGTACATGAAAGCGATGGAGGAGTACAACCCAGCTTTGATGAACACTGTGGGTAAGTGGTTGAAAGATAACAACATAACAGTTGACAGTCGTAACGGTACTCCTATGGATAGTTTAGCTAACGATTTTAAAACTTTGCCTTTCAGTGAACAACAAGACGAAACACCAAGAGATACCACCGCCTCTGCGGGACTTTAGAAACTTTCTGTACTTAGTATGGAAACATCTTAACCTACCAGACCCGACAGAACTACAGTACGATATTGCTGACTATATGCAGCACGGCCCTAAGCGGTCAACCATCATGGCGTTTCGTGGTGTTGGGAAGAGCTGGATTTGTAGTGCGTATGTAGTACATCAGTTGCTGCTAGACCCAACAAAGAACGTACTCGTTGTATCTGCTTCTAAGAATCGTGCTGATGACTTCTCCACGTTTACGTTAAAGATCATACACGATATACCCATTCTTAAACAACTGAAACCAACAGAGAACCAAAGGTTCAGTAAGATAGCTTTCGATGTAGGACCAGCTCCTGCGTCACACGCCCCGTCCGTTAAGTCCCTTGGTATATCGTCCCAGTTAACAGGTAGTCGTGCTGATATAATCGTAGCGGACGACGTGGAAGTCCCTAACAACTCCGCTACCCAAGGTATGCGGGATAAACTAGATGAACAAGTAAAAGAGTTTGAAGCGATCCTTAAACCACTCGATTCGTCCCGTGTGTTATTCCTTGGTACTCCTCAGTGTGAAGATAGTATCTATAACAAACTACGAGAAAGAGGCTACAACGCCCGTATATGGCCTTCGGAGTATCCGGATGAGTCAGAGGTCATATCAAACTACGGAGGCGATCTAGCCCCCCTTATAGCGGATAATATAGACGAAACAACAACAAGTACCACTACAGAACCCCTACGGTTTACTGATATGGACCTAGAGGAACGTAAGATGTCCTACGGTCGTACCGGGTATGCGTTGCAGTTCATGCTGAATCCTAAGCTATCGGATGCTGACAGATACCCCCTGAAGATTAACGATCTGATTATTATGGACGTAGACGTGGATACTGCTCCTGAGAAAGTCCTGTGGTCGTCTGATCCAGACCAAGCGGATAGAACACTACCTAACGTAGGTCTCAGTGGGGATCGGTATAAACGTCCAGCTAAGACTATCGGGGATAACATACCCTATACAGGCTCTGTACTGTCCATTGACCCGTCTGGTCGTGGTAAAGATGAAACAGGGTACGCTGTCGTCAAGATGCTTAACGGTCAACTGTTTGTACCCGATGCTGGTGGTATCCGTGGTGGTTATGACGAGGTAACACTAAAACGTCTCGTCTCTATAGCCAAGGATAACAAAGTTAACAAAGTAGTCATAGAGTCTAACTTTGGTGACGGTATGTTTATGGAACTGATTAAACCGTTGTTTCGTACTGCGTACCCGATAACAATAGAAGAAGTAAGACATAACAAACAAAAAGAACTACGTATTGTTGATGTTATGGAACCTGTACTCAACTCTCATCGTCTTATTGTTGATCCCAGTGTTATTAATAACGACTATAAGAGTGCTCTTAGTTACCCTATAGAACAACAAACTAGGTACATGCTAATGTATCAACTATCACGAATAACACGTGATAAAGGTTCCCTTGTACACGATGACCGTCTTGACGCTCTATCAATAGCGATTGGTTACTGGGTGCAGCAGATGGCTGCTGACGTTAACCAAAACATGATTGATAGAAAGCAAGAACTGTTAGATCAAGAGTTAACAAACTTTACTGATAGCTTTTATAAACGTAAACGTTCTAAAGCGTTCCTTTGGAGCTAACATAAAGCTTTCTATATCTATCTCTCTATAGCTGTGTTTTTGTAGTTAGTACAGATACAGGATTATTTATAATCACACCTATCCTTAAATACTGTTGAAATAAGATGACGACTATAGGATAAAAGCGTGTCAAGTCTTTGAGGAGCTTTTACAATAACAGTTTATAACGACGACGTTTTAAAGTGTCCGTTGTTGTGGTCGTCTCGTCTAAAGAAGCTATTACTATTGATGTTATCGTTTAAAACAGACAGCTGTTGCAGGGCACTCTCACTAAAGCCGTGAGGGGCTAGTATAACAACATACAGCCTATACAGGTTGGGTGTCAATAGTAGAGTTGTAAGTCGTTGTTAGTAAATGCTTTATGAACCGTGACAAAACGACGCTTGAAGATTGTAACAATATATCGTACACTTTTAGCATCATGATTACAGCAACGACAACACTACGTTAACGTCTTATGGATATGCACCATCAAGTCGATTCTTTTATGTTTGATCTGGACAATTTAATACGACGATACCAGCAGGAATACGACCTGTCAGACCAAGCATTAGTGGGGGCGTTGGAGTTCACCAAGCTCACTGTCCTAACGGATTCTAGCATACTTTTCAGCCCGGAAGACATAGACGAAGACGGTCTAGATGACGACGGTATCAGTCCGCACTTTTAAGAAGAGACGTTAGCGAAGCGTTGTCGAACTGCAGACCGATAGGAATG
>Ga0208150_1000868_pt1 | contig 11592 bp, 12 predicted proteins | sample DEB08_DNA_8_FD_184534 | JGI IMG/M metagenome (GOLD analysis project Ga0208150, IMG submission 184534) | Aqueous microbial communities from the Delaware River and Bay under freshwater to marine salinity gradient to study organic matter... | ecosystem: Environmental > Aquatic > Marine > Coastal ...
CAGCAGACGCACGGTTTGAAGCTTCGCTGTCGATGTTGGATTGCAACGTTGTATCAGCACTTGCACGGGTCGAGGCTTCCGAATTGATGTTAGTTTGTAACGTCGCTTCAGCAGCTTCCGCACGTGATGTTTCAACGGCAATAGCACTTTTGGTCGATTGACCGATTTGATAGAATATGGATGATGTATCTGGCATATTATTAGTATTTAGTTAGTTAATGATTAGAATAAAGCGTCGTATTTACGCAGTACCGTCAGAGATGATTTCTACCCAAGCAGAACCGTCCCACACGATAATTTTATTAGTGTCCGTCTCAAAGTAAGCCTTACCAGCAGTTGGTGAAGCGGGACGGGTGGATGATGTAATTAAGTCTAGTTTAGCCATGATTTATTCTTCCTCCATAGGTGCAGTCCAAGCTTCCCCTTCCAACACGGTCAACATAGCCGAGTGAGAGAGTGTGTCTTTACCGTACAAGCAACGAGGTTTAGCTCCTTCGTATTTAACAAAGGTTTGATCCCCTGCTACATTGTATCTTAGTGTGTCTCCTGAGGTCTCAAGCACATCATCAAAGTTGACGGATGAAACATCAGCAGCGTTTATTATAACATATTGTCTGTCGTTCATAATTATTAAGAGGGTACTGTTGTTGAAAAAGTAGGACTATTACCGAAAGCACCGTCGTTGCTTCCACTACCTTGATCTGTAATAGTAGTACCCGTTCCCCCATCATTATCTCCCATTCTCCACCATCCGACAGGCGAGTAAGAAGTAAGATCATCGGGTGTACCGCTGTTGTAGATCGCAGTTACATCCGAGCTTGATAATTCAGAATCCCATATAGCTACTTCATCTACTTTACCGTTAAAATAATAACCGGGAGCGAGAGCGAGCCTACCGATACTTAGATTAATACCAGCATTAGAACTTAAAGAAGTAGGAAGACTAGTGCTAGTAGTTATAGAAGTGCTTCCTCCAGCTGGTGTTAAATATAACGCACCGTTTCCGGCATTATATGTAGCCACTAAGTGAACCCATTGGTTTAACGCTGGAGGAGTAGTCGAAATTGAAGTACCCCCTCCGTTTCTAACTGAAAAAAAGAAAGTAGAACTACTATAAGGCAGAAGCCACACTCCATCAGTAGCTGTAAAACTCGACCCAAACACAGCACCTGCATAATTGTCAGCGTAGTACCATAAAGATATACTAAAAGTAGTTGCAGAATCAAATACACCTCTTGCTCCTGTTATATCGACATAATCATTAGAACCATCAAAGTCTACAGAGTAAGCGTTAGTAAAAGAGGGAGCGTATTCATTAGCAAACGTTCTCCACGATCCGCTGTCATATGCAACAATAGAACCAGCGTCGGTGCTTCCTGCTTTCTTTAAATACAACTCACCATTTTTAGCAAGTCCGTTCGTTACCAGCGATGATTGCTCGCTGTCGTCAATTAATGTAATATCACTCATTCTTAGCTGTTGTTAAAGATTTGCCAGTTAGTTCCGTCAAACACATACAAGTCATAAGTATCACTTGCGTACATAATTGTACCTGTGTCGTCGCTAGTCCTAGCCGCTATGTTTGTAGAAGTGTCCACCGAAGGAGCAACAGTATCTTCAGGGAAGCCGAGTATAGACTTTAAGAAGTCCGTCACAGCGTCCGTTTTATCGACCTTGTCATCCAACTTCGACTTAACTGTCTGTCCGATTTGTTGAAGTATATTTGCCATAGTTATTGTTAATGTTTTATGTTAGTGATTAAAGTAAGTCAAAACTTATTGTGCGTGAACCCATCCTGACTCAGTAAAAACATAGAGTTTAGAGGTATCGGTAGCAAAAGCCATCGTCCCCAAAGTGTCTTCAGTTCTAGCAGTTATGTTACTCTCAGTGTCCAAAATAGCTTGGCTAGTTGAAGTAAGAGATATTAATAAGTTTCTTACGCTTTGTCCCATTTGATACCATACACTCATTGTTCTGTTTCATTTGTTAAGGTTAAATCCGACTCTTGTTAGAGCATCACGGATCACCTGTCAAGCCTTCAAGAAACTCGTCGTGATCTCCTACTTCTTCTTCACGAGCATCTAGGAAGTAAGGCAAAGCATTCCAAGGAGTAACACCGTCACCTATCTTGATACGATTACGGTTATTATCTAGCTCAATAGCTACCTCTCCCTCAAGCAGCACAGGGTTCTCTTCTGACCAGCTACTCGCTGTGCCTCTTCTTAATTGTATACGTTTTGTAAAACTAGGCATCTATACTTCCTCCATCAAATATATCAGTATCTTCTAACACAGGGCCTCCGCCATCAATAGTAACAAAAAAAGGATCACTCTCTAAAGACTCTATCTGCTGCTCAAGTGCCGTTGCTTTATCTTCGTTCTGTTTAGCTTCCGCAGCAGCAGTTACAGCCAACGTTCTGTTTTGAAACGTAAGAGGGTGTATGACTGGTCTTGGACGTAACGGCATCTGCTACCATTTCTTACACGACCAATAACCTGCTGAAAGCTTTGATTTCTTTTGGTCGCATTTATGTCTAGCTCTAAAAGAACGACGACGGGCTGGATCGCTTTTCTTAATGGTCATTTTAGCGTCACCGAAACGAACGATACGATGCTTGCTTCCTTCTTTAGCACACACAACAAACTTCTTTTTACCGTATCCGGGTTCTCCTTTACGTATTCTTCGTGGTTTATTTATAGCAAGCCCACGACGCCTGCAGCCTGTCATTGCTTTTTTCTCAGCCATTCCTAATTCTTCTTCTTAAAACCCCGCTTCATATTAGCGTAAGCCTGTGGCGATACAGTAGACTCGCTTTTCTTACGGCTAATGCCTAGCTTCCTTCTTCTGTTCATGTTTGCGTATAGTCCTTGTTTCATCGTTTAATAAGCATCTCCATCATTCTATCTAGTTTAGTATTCATCTCTTTGACAGCAGCTTCTACACCGCTCATACGGTTCTCTACAGCTATGTCTCGTTCGTTCTGAGCAGCAAGTTCAACCTCTATCTTAGTCAGGCGTTTCTCATCGTTCTCTAAGCGATCCGTTAACTTCTTTATCATCCAACCTATAACAGCTAGGATAACAGCGAGAGCAGTGTCTAAGAAATGTGAGATTGATTCAGTCATCTGTTGTTATCAGGTCTTAATGATGTAGTTAAGGATCATTGTAGGCTGGACATTGTTGTGTGCACTACCACTTCCAGAAAGACTAGTTAATCCTACATCTGCGTCCGCCCCCTGCCCTTTGATAGTGTAATCAGCTGTACCTGCAGCAGCATAGTTTGTTAAAGGAGTACTAGTTGATGTTACATTAGTTGCACCGCTCGCCGATTTAAAAGAAAAGTGTTGATGCGATGGCATCTCAGCTTCCGTAAGAGTGTGTGTAGATGCACCACCTGTATCAGCAACAGCGTCTGTACCGCTTAACAAACTACCACCCATACCAGCAACTACTCGTCCACGCAGGTCAGGCACTCTAAAATGATTAGCTGTCTCTCCTCCTGTATTGTAAGTAGAACCTACGACAGCAAACAAGGCAGCTTGAGCTGTTTGATCATACTCCGACCCGTCACACAATACATAACCCGTAGGAGCAGCACTACCAGCAAAAGCAGACACTGTTCCTGTGGGTACAAATATAGGTTTATTTTGAATGAAAGCATCACTATTAGTGTCGGCTTCGTTCCAATCAGATTGTACATTTACTTCTGCACCGTCTGCTACATTCAATATAGCCCTGACTTCGGTAGCGTTTAGCTCTTGTACCTCTTCTCCTGCTCCGTTGTCGTTACCTAGTAATACATTATTACCGACTGCATCCTGTATCTTTGCGTATGTTATAGAATCGTCAGGTACTTCACCTAAAGCCACATCACCTATAACACCGTCTACATAGTTCTTAGTAGCTACATCTTGCTCGTTTACAGGATCAACAATGTTAAGTATTCGTTTAGTTAGTCCATCCCAACCTACAGCTCCAGCAGTTAAACGCATAGATACATCGTTCTGCTCTGAGCTTTCTTCAGCTAAGTAACGGTTGTGTAGATAAGCCCGATCAAGTTCGGATTCCGTTAATACAGAACCGTTTACGAAATCTACAAGGTCAACAGCAGGTGCTGATATGCGTCGCACTCTAACAACTTCTCCACCTGTAGCGGGTGTGTTAAGTATTACCTTTTTAGCAGGAGATGTTTGAATAGTGAAATCAGTAGTAAGAGTCTTCTGTACTCCGTCTACAAACACCGTAACGTGCTCATCTTCTAGGTAAGGAAAGTTAAAAGCAAATTCTGTTTGAGAAGCGTCCGCTATGTCGTCTTGGAAAGTGATGGCCATGATGTTATATTATTGTCTATTATTGAAGGAGTTCAAGCACATCCTGCGGTCTACCTGCTTTCTTTGCTTGTGTCACTACTCTTAATTGTTGTTTAATTTCAGGAAACTCGTTTAACATTTCCATTTTAGCTTTACTTCTAAACCTACTTAAAACTCTCCTAATATACTCAACACGAGGACTAGGTAAACCACTGTATGTTTCTTCACTTAAAGCTTGGTATTGTTTTGAGTTAATCAATTTAAGTAAAGTTTGCCTGAGTGTTCTGTTGTTTATTTTAACTTTACCTTGTAGTTCCAACCAACGATCATAAGCACTTCTTTTGTTATCACCTTGGAAATCAGTCAAATCGATAATACCTTGAAGCTTAACAGAAGGAGCAGAAAACCCATGTCCTACATTAGCCATTTCTAGCAACACAGCATCGTCTTTTGCACTGCCCCACATCATAGGGTTAGCAGGGTTCAATATACCTGCCACACCTTCAAAGTACTCCTGTACCACAGGTTCACCCAATGGATTACGTTTTAAATCTAAGTTAGTACCGGGGAACCTTTTAAGGAAAGCATCAGCCATTCCTCTAATCTCTTTTAATTCTTGATCTCCTGTTATCGTTTGCCCTTTGCTTAAGATGTTAGGAACAAAACCACCAGCCATAGAACCAATTGTTTCACCTGCACTTGTGGAGTCTGGGTCAAAAATCATAGTAAAGAACTTATCGATACCTGTTAAATAAGACTTATTAGTCGCGTTCCTAGTAAAAACCAAAGTGGAAGCAGCAACAAACTTTTCAAAGTCACTATCATCAATGCTGTGCATTTTTCCATCTTCCATTAAATCTTTAAAATCAGCATAGACTCCAATCATTGTAGCAACTGGATCAAGTCTTTGGTAACTTACCCATGTGTCTCCGACCTTTATACTGTAAGGCATATTACCAGCAGCTTGCCAAGCTTGACGCTGTTTAAAATCTTTAGGGCCTCCGCCATTTACACGATCCGATGCGTAATAAACAGCAGAAGCTAAAGCTGTGTTTAACATTGTTCCTGTGGCGAGTCTACCCCTTGCTTCTGCTCTGGTCATAACATCAGGAGAACCATCAGGGTTAACAGCGTGTATCTGTTCTAATAAAGTCTTTCTAGCGTTCTCTAGACCGGGTTGCCCGTTGCTTAATGCTTCTATACGTTTACTGTATGTAGGAGAGATAGCCATCATAGCAGCGTCTTTAAGAGCTGCTGCTGGAGCTAAGGTTCTTGCAAAAGAAAACTTTAATATGTTTGTGGGAGTACGAACAAAAGGAGCTACTATAAAACCAATACGAGAACCTTTAACAAGGTCTTGCACCTTTTGCATAAGCGGCCCTAACTCCTTTGTAAAAGTCACATCTTCAGCAGCACTAATGTTAGGATCAACCCAATCACGAGCTAACTCTTCAAGGGCTTGAAACTCCTCGCCTTCTTGTTTAACTAATCCAAGTTCTCTAGCTTTTTGTACTGCTTCTGTTTCTGCGTTTCTCACATAATCATATACAGCTTTTTCACGCTCTACAGGTGGCAAGTTTTTAAATTGAGCTTCGGCTTCTCTAATCAAATTAGCTTTTGAGAATGTACGATTTGAGCGTGTGAGTAATACATTTAAACTTTTGTCTATATATTCAGCTATATCTTTAGGGTCTTTTAAACCCATGTCCGTAGCTCTAAGCCATAAGTTTGCGTGTGCTCGCATACGGTATTCCATAAATTTATACATCTGGTCAACCGTTGTATTGAATCTATTGGGAACACGTATTAAATTACCTAGATGGTCAATAAAACCTTTAGTAGCGTCACTTAACTCCCCCGTTCCTTTACCTGCAAACTCCCGTGCTCTGTTAATAGAAGATTCTATGTTTTGACCTGTTATAGCAGAACTCATAGCACCTTTACCAGCTTGCTCAACAAAAGCATTACCTGACTCACCAATAAACTGGTCGCCACTCTTCCAAGCCTTCAACATAAATCTTCCAATGTCTTGGTATTGTTTAGCTTGAGACCAAGAGTTTACTACAGCTTGGCGTGCTTCTGTCGGCATTCCCATCCATCCACCGACATAACGCTCAAAGTTCTTAATAGCAGCAGCAATACCGCCACCCATAAAATTAATAACAAGGGAACTAGGAGCAGACATGAGAGAGTTTTTATAGTACTCCTCTACCATGTTCATCATCTTACCACCCTCACTGCCACGAATTAATTTATTCATGGATATGATAGCATTCCACATTGCGTCGCCTTTACCTGAAGAAGCTAGTAGTATACTCTCTACCATTTGGTCAGTTGTCATACCTCCCCGACGCTGCAAGTATTCTTGTCTAAGTTTAGAGTTGGATAACTCGTTAGGACTTAATCCCACCTTTACACCCATCTGCCTCGCTTTAAGACCTTTACCAAAACCACTAGCTATGCTTGAATGGTTAGATTGTATAATAAGCTGTTGCTCTAACGCACCCTTAAGACGAGCTTCTAGTATCTCTAATTCCTCCTCGCCAAGCTTACTTTTACCTGCTTTGTATTTCTCAGCAATGTCTAGAATCTCAGCACCGTTAGCTGTGAGCATATGCTCTAAGGTCTTCATTCGAGAAGCGATTCTAAACAACTGTACCTTATCCTTTTTAGCAGCTTTTATAATACCGTCAAAGAACTTACCATCCGCACCAACAGCGTCTGCCATTTCATTAACAACACCTTCGTCTAGTAATTCTTCAGTAAGCTTTGGGTTCTTTGAAGCCTCTTTAAATATTTTATCAGCAAGCTTTTCTTGTATAGCTATAAGTTCACCTGTCTGTAAACCTTCAGGTAGCTTCAATTTACTTAAACTCTTTAACACACCTGAGATAGATTGCTTACCTCCTACCATAAAAGAGCTAACATCTATATCTTTAACAATGTCATCTATGAACGTATCATCAGCTTTAAACTCTGGTACTCCTCTTACAGCTTCATCAGGCATCATAGAAACACCTCTGCCTCTTTGAGTAGGTAGTTTCATCTCAGATATTTCACCTACACGACTAACGATGTTATCCATTAAGTCAGTGCTTACACCTCTACCAAATAAGCTTTTAACTGTATTAACAAACTTCTGCCACATCGTCATCTTCGGAGTATATTGAATACCCTTTAATGCTTGTTGTACTTGTGGGTCAGAAAAAGCCATAGACATAAACTCTTGCGGGTTCTTTGCCCAGTACAAGTCAGGCTTCCCCTCTGCTGTAATGAGTTTACCTTTAGTAGCTATCTCTTCCCGCATAGCATCAACCTTCTTAAACATACGTAACATCTCTGCTACAGGTTTAGGTATGTTTGTTTGTTTTAAAGCAGCGTCAACAACAGCAGCTCTACCTGCTATATTATTTACATCAACCTTATTAAAAGCACTCCTGTCGTAATACTTGACAGCGTTATCCATTGTTACAGCGTGTGTCGCTTCGTGTAGTATATTGTATACAGGGTTAGTTTTAACGCTAAGAGCTTCGTCGTCTATAACAATACGTCTTTTTCCTGGGTCGTAGAACGATCCTCTCTTTAATACTTTTGGTAAATCTTTAGCTTTTGACCTTAGCTCCAACTTTACATCAATACCTGTATCTTCACCCAACGCTAAAAGCTTTTTAACAATAGGATCGTAGTCGTTAAGTAAACCACCTGTTCGTCCTTGTATGTCTTCTAACACTTGCCTAGCAGTCATAGGAGCATCAGAATCCATACGCTTACCTACTTCATCTACTAAAGTTTTTTGGTAGAAGTCTTTCTTCATTGACTCATTGATGCCACCAAACTTTTGATCTAAGTCAGCTACCCTTACTCTAGGAGCACCTTGATCTGCTAACATCTCTACATAATTAGTAGCGTCGTAAATACGAGACGGATCATTTCTATCTAATATAACTGTTTTAAAGCTACCACCCGGCATCTTGTAATGTTTAACAATCGTCTTAGCTGTCTCGTCTTGAAAGTCTAATATACCTCCTGCTTGTATAGCTTCAGCTTCTTCTCTAGTTATCGAGGGTGAAGACGCTTCTATTTCGTCTATATCTATCTCATCCCAGTTAGTTGTTCTTAAATCAACCTGTGGTATTTCTTCAGGGTCTCCTCCTGTTTTCCTATAGAAATCATCAAATTCAGCTGCATCTTTTCTTCTTTGAAACGCAAACTCTTCGTCTAACCTAATATTTTTGGTTGCGTCTTGGTGTTGCATCAACGCTGTAATCGTAGCGTCTTCTCTCGTGGCTCCTTTTTCAAGTTCGGTGTTTCTTGTTTTAATAGCGTCAAGACCTGCAATAAACGACCTGAACATAGGAGTAGCAACAGCACCAACGGTTCCTATAACACCTCCCAGTAGAAGTCCCTCAATAGCGTTCTTAGCTCGGCCTAACGCTTCAGAGTCATCAGGAGAAGCAGCTAAGTATTCTGTTACTGGATTTTGTAACTCAGGGAATTGTTGTAGCAGATTAGACAACCTTTCTTCTTGTCCATCAAAAGCTACAAAATCAGCAGCAGCTCCTACAGCCATGTCTCCTTTAAAAGTTAACTTCTGTCTTGTTTTAGTGAGAGCTTTAGCTGTTTTTCCTGTAACCCCTCCAAGTTTACCAACACGTGCAGCTGCTCCTGCTGCCTTTACTCCCGCACCTATAGCACTAAAAGGAACAGCAAACTGCGTAATACCTTCCAGAATCATTCCCGGCATTGTTGCTGACTTACCAAAGATACGTCTTTCGTCTAAATCAGGTAAAACATCAAAAGCTAAAAAGTCACCTAAATCATAAGCACTGCGAGCTAAACCTTCAAGACCACGCACAGGTGCTACCAGTAAATCCATAGCGTAGTCATCGAAACCTAGCTCTTTGTCTTCTACAGGATTAAAATCAAAATTATCTAGCTTCATATTTATTCGTAAAGTTTCTTTGTCTGGTTTATAAACTCAGCTACTTGCAAGTCGTCAGCTTCCACCCCTTCCTGCAAGTTTGTATCAAATAACGCATTATACAATTCAAAAATATCAGCAGCTGGTGGGTCTTTTTGTGTTGCAAGTTCTTGTAGGCGTTTTTTACTTATCAGTGGATACACTAAAGCTAAGTCCTGCAAAGCTTCTTTATCTTCTATTTTAATTTCAGTATCTGCTATATTGATGCTTCCTCTTTTTATAGCTTCGGCATTGTATAGATTCCCCCCTTCAATCGCTATTGCATACAGTAAAAGTTCACGCCTTATTTTATCCTTTTCGATAAGACTTGTTTCTGCTCCTCTAAGTTTTGATAAACGTTCTTTTACTAAATTTCTTCTAAAGGTTATCTGCCCCAGTCGACCTGCTTTTAAATTCGTTAATTCTTCCGCTATCTTTTTAGCTTTTTCAAAACTACCTTCTCGTATAGCTTTCTCTATATCGTAAAAGTTATGAGGTTCACGCCACTTTGAAGTACCTTCATCTAAAGGAACATTTTCATCAATATAAGAGCCAGAAGGTTTTTTTGTTACTTTAGCTCGTGCTTTCGCTTCTACTGCTTCTTCTTTTAATAACTCATTAAGTTCTGCTTCATAGTCTTCTGAAAGCTTTTGATTCCAAGCTGTTAAATCCTTAAACCTTTGGTCTCTAGAAACATTATCCTTAAACTCACCATTCGCATCTATATATGATCCAGTCGATACTTCAATAGCTTTTTCAAAACTTATGTTGTTATAGTTTCTTTTTAAACTGTCAGCCAGACGTGTGTAAGCTGGATTCACCATTGCTTTGTCATTAAGATCAGTAGTAAGGTAAGAAGGTCTAGTTAAAACTCTTTCAGCTGCTTGCTTTAACAAAACATTCAGTCCTCCTGTCATACTACGCTCATTGTGAAATAAATCAGCACCTTGTGTTTCTGTTGTAAAGCTACTTGCAGCAGCTACAGCTTGATTAATTGTTTTAAAAAGTTGAGAACCACTAGCGTAAGGGTTATTGCTTTCTTGTCCTTTTTGTACAGCCCAACTTCTAACTTCCTCTATATTGTTAAAAACCTCACCGCTATCTGTTGTAAATGAAGGAGAGCCGTTGTCAAAAGCGTATTGAGCTTGAGCTACCTCGGATTCAATTTCAGTCAACAACAAATTAGCATCTCCCTTAGCTTTCCCTTCGTTCCTAGCCTCTATCTGATCTATCATGCGGTACAGGTCAGCTGTCTCAGAAGAATATGCGTTAAACACATCGTCGTCTGTTTGTGTAGGATCACCCATTAACGCAGTACCTATCTTCAAGTGACCTCCAGCCCATTGAGCCCACTTGCGAGCTTCGTCGGAATCCTCTTCAGCTAACGCTACTCCTACCTCCTTGATCATCTTTAACTTCTCTTGCGGTAAAAAAGCTCCTTCGTTCTCCTTCCACCAGTTAGTTATTTTAGCATAATCTCCTACCTCTTCTTCTTCTCCCTGCTCGTTCCTTTTAGTGACAGTCTGGGCAGCTTTAAAAAGTACCGACACACCTGATTTGTATACGATGTCTTTCTTTTGAGCGTTTTTATTAGCGTTATATCGAAGTTTATACTGCTGTATAGTACCTTTGATAGCCTCCCTGAAACCGTCGTGAGCTGCTGGTGTTGATAACCTGCTGTGCTCTTCGCTCATTTCAGCTATAACATCGTTTACAATACTATCAACATCCGAGTCGTAAGGGGCGTTAGTGAGGGCTTCTTGTAACTTAACTTCAAATGTATCACCTAACAAAGCACCACTAGCTTTCTGCACTCGCTCCTGATTCCAAGGGTTACCCAAAAAAGGTATCAACCCATTTCTCTGAGTTTTATCAAATTGTCCTCTATTATTGCTTAACGCTTTATCTATTTCTTCAGCAGGTTTATTAGCTAAGTCCTGTATGGCTTCTTCTTCCTTTATATCGCCAATCTGTTTTACTTGCCCAGCAATCTGAACACCTAAACCTAAAGCTTGCGACAGCTTGCCTATACCTGTTTCTTGCCAAGGTGTTGCTTTTTCCACTTGAACAGGAGTCTGTCCGTAACCTCTGGGAACTGTAGTGCGTAAAGGTTGTGTTACTCGTCCTAACCCTTCAACTACTACTTTCTTCTTCAATGTCATGATTACTCTGAAAATGTTTTATAAGTGGTGGCAGCATTAAGAGCTGTTGAAAGTAAACCGAGACCAAGGGACGGACGAGTCGGTCTTGACCGTGCAATACGAGCTTGTTCCATTTGACCGCCAAATCTTATTTCTTCTAAAGCCATACCGTAACCCAGCT
>Ga0208150_1000869_pt1 | contig 11591 bp, 15 predicted proteins | sample DEB08_DNA_8_FD_184534 | JGI IMG/M metagenome (GOLD analysis project Ga0208150, IMG submission 184534) | Aqueous microbial communities from the Delaware River and Bay under freshwater to marine salinity gradient to study organic matter... | ecosystem: Environmental > Aquatic > Marine > Coastal ...
ACTTGCACAAGTAACTGCTACAAAACCAACTTCAAGGCACTGGTCTAGTTTGCTTGGCTTCATCCATTCTAGATTGATTTGATTGTCTTTAAGTTTATCAGTGGTTATTCTCATAGTATTAATTTGTTTCGATAGTTTTAAGTATTTCTATACCTTCTATAAAAGTCCATAGCTGATCATATAAACTTTGTTTGGTCTTTGCAGATATATGTCTACGACCATCAATAGCAGTTGCCACATAATAATGATTCTGAGCCTTATAATAAGAAAAGGTTTTTTGAGGGATTAATTTATTGATGCGATCAATCGCACCATCGAGGTCTTTTTGTGTTATTCTCATGTGTGTTTAGCTTTCTATTTTGTTTATTACTTTTTTCAGTTCGGAAAGAGTAAGGATAAAACCTTGTTTAACACCATCCGATAAATTGTCAGTTAACTTTGCCTTTAGGATTCCATACTTTCCAGACTTGTCTAAAAACCTTAAATCGGTCTTGTCCATATCATAACAATCTGGCAAAGCCAATGCATTCTCATAATCACTTGCAACAACTGGAAAAGCTATCGATTGACCACGCTGTATTGCCTGTTTGTAATGATCAAATCTAGCCTTAGCCTGGTTACTGTACGAAAAAGTTAAGTGATAATTCGGCAAATCGATTCTATTCGGGTCTTTAGTATAATCATAAAATTGGATATCAGGAAAAGAATTAATAACATCATAAAATTCAATATCACTTGTGCCGTTGAGACGAACACTAAACTTTCTGCCATTCTTTTCTGCATTCTTTTTCGCAAGCTTAATCTCATGACATAACAACGCATCACAAATGTCTTTCCTGTAGATTGCCACCCAAGATTTGATCATTCTGGCAATTGCAATTTTAGCTTTTCCCGCTCTTTTCTCTAGTAAAGCGTGTCCACTTTCCACTAAACAAGCCAGACGGCAACCAGTGGACGCAAATGTGCAAAGGTCTTTTCCTGCATTCTTTCCTGCAGATAGATATAAGATTAAAGTATCGTAATTTTCTTTCTTTCCCTTTTCTATTTTTTGGGAGCTATTTACACTAGCAAAATAAGACAGCTTAAAATCTCTTAAAAATCTTGCTCGTGATTTGAAGTTGTATTGATTGAGAAGCGTTTCCACTTGTAACAATATACCAAAGCGTTTTACTGGTGTTTCTTCAGTTAAATACTGAAAAGCTAATTGTTTTAATACTTTCATTTTGTTTTTTAGGTTTCGGCACAAGTGCCATTTGTTAGATAGTTCAAGTGCACTCAAATACGATTTATTGTAACTTGTCAAATCATTCTAGAAAAAAGTTATTCACAATTTAATCAGGCATAAAGTAACTGCTTATTGATACTGAGACTCAATCTCAATCTTTCAATCGTTTCAAAAATAAATGAAAAAAGAACTTGGAAAGCGAAAAACAAACATAAGACCAATTGCAAGTTTATTGCATTAAGGCGACTAACAACAGCAGTTGATCAATGACGCAAAACGCTGACAATCTCTGTTGATTTGCGAAAATAGTTAAGAGCTTTTGACCTACTCCTAAAATCAGTTGCGTAAATCGTTGATAATCAAAGCAGTTCGCATAATATCAATTATGTCTAATATAAAAATCTTTGTAAGTTTATAACAAAAGCTCCCCTTCCCTATAAAAAACTTACGGGTACGCACGGGGTAAAAACTTGCGCGCGTATATAGCGTAAGGGCTTCAGATTTTTCTACCAAAACCTTTTGGGTCGTCTAAATACTCTTCTAGAACTGAGGCTCAAAGTCGTCTTCTTCGTCCTCTACTAGCTCGTCAAAGTTTCCCTCAAATATAACATCATCTGTTTCAGTTAGTACAGAGAGTTTAGCAAAGTCCAGGCACCCAGCTATAGTGTAGTCGTTTAGATCGTACTCTCGTTTGAACCTGTATATAAGCTTTGCCAGTTCGTACTGGAAGGTGTCTGTTTGATCATCTATTGTCATGTGTTATAAGTATACTCTGTTTCGAGATGTTTTGGTAGCTTTTTCTAACACCCTGCTGTAGCTCTGTTAAACACTGATGTTTTAACTTTTATGCTTTACAAGCTTCCTTCGGCTACATAAAGTTATAATCAATACTTAGTATATATTAAGAGTATTGCAAGCAGCAGCTACAGCATTAGCTATAACTGATTACTGCTACAGCACCTCCCTTTAACAAGGGTTATTTAGTAGATCACTTCAGTTAACATCAGATTAGTACAGCTCTATTGTAGTTCCTCATACATCCGTTCTTTCGGAACTAACTTTTAGGTGAAGACTAATACATGTACTATAGAGAAGCTTTTAAGGATAATTGTGTTTATAAATAAACCATGTAAATTAAAAGTCTAACTTCAGATTTGCAAGGTAAACTATAACAGATATATAACTGTATTTAAACTAACTACAACAGCACTATATATACAATCTAAGAATACTAAATAGATATTGTAAAAGGTGAGGAGCAGTAGCGACTCACATCCAGAGGTTAGCTACAGTTTTGTTATTTCTTTTATGAAAGCTATCAGTAAACTTTGTTAACTCTTCTTGAAGCAGTTCTTGTTGTCTATCAATCATAGATTGGTTAACATCAGCAGCCATCTGCTGCACCCAATAACCAACAGCTATTGATAAAGCATCAAGACGGTCATCATGTACTAAGCTACCCCTATCTCTTGTTATCCTAGATAACTGATACATCAGCATGTACCTGGTTTGTTGTTCAATAGGATAGCTTAAAGCTGACCTGTAATCGTTATTTATAACAGTAGGGTCAACGATAAGTCTATGAGAGTTTAACACAGGTTCTAGAGTATCAACAATCCGTAGCTCCTTCTGTTTGTTATGTCTGACTTCTTCTATAGTTACAGGATAAGTTGTTCTAAACAGAGGCTTTATCAGCTCCATAAACATACCGTCACCAAAGTTAGACTCTATCACCACTTTGTTAACTTTGTTATCCTTAGCGATAGCTACGAGTTGCTGTAAGGTCTTAGTGTCGTACCCGCCTCTTATCCCTCCAGCATCCGGTACAAACAGCTGACCGTTTAACATCTTTACTACAGCGTACCCTGTTTCATCCTTACCACGACCAGACGGGTCAATAGATAGCACCGAGCCTGTGTACGGTATCATATCCCCAACAGTGTTAGCAGGTCTTCTGTATCTATCACCAGCCAGTCCTACATTAGGTAACTCTCTATCACAGTTATCAGGGTCACTGGACCACACGATCTTTTCAGGAGCTACATCCACATCTACATCCATCACCACCAGATCGTTAATCTTAAGAGGGTATCTATCAGCGTCAGATAGCTTAGGATTAAGCATGAACTGTAAAGCGTACCCGGTCCGACCGTACGACATCTTTCTTTCTTCCAGGTCTAAGTCAGTGAACCGTAGAGGTTCTGTAGAGGTACCGACTGTCTCAGGTGTTATGTTATCCGCTATAAGGGGTGCTAGATCGCCTCCGTAGTTGTTTATAGCCTCTGTATCATCTGGATACTCTGAAGACCATATACGGCTCTTGTAGCCCCTTTCTCGCAGTTTGTTGTATATACTGTCCTCACACTGAGGAGTACCAAGAAAGATGATACGGGAGGAGTCTAATGGTTTTATGATAGCGTCGAACTCTTTTACTTGTTCATCCAGCTTATCTCTCATTCCTTGAGTAGCACTGTTGTTAGCTACCTCCACATCGTCTGCTACAATTATATCAGCACGAGAACCTGTTAGCTGTGACGATATACCTAGGGACTTAACAGAGGGTGCGTGAGAGGCTGGAGCAGGTCCAACATCAAATGCTATCTTACTGAATCGTTGGTTCTCTGATGGCTTTAATCCTTGTAAAATGGGAATCTCCTGAATAATTCGCAAGGTAAATGTAGAGAAGTCATCTGATCTATTCTTAGATGCTGATACAACAAGTATGTTCTTAGATGGGTCCAGCAGCAGCTGATGTACTACAAAAGCACTTGTTATCCAACTCTTTCCAACACCACGAAACGCCATAATAACAGACCGCTTTGGACCGTGTTGCAGGTACTCAGCGATGTCGTATTGTAGCTCGGTGGGATCAGGAAGATTAAGGTGCTTCCAAACCAGGTACAGGAAGTTTCTAAAGTCCCGTAGCTTCGGTGGTATCTCTTGGTGTTTCTTCTTCTTCAAATGGTAAAGTGTTCAAGTCATTAGCTAACGCTTGTAGAGGAGTACCCATGCCTGAATCCATAATAACATTGTTATCCTTAAGGAACTGTCTAGCTCCGTTAAGCAGGGCAGCGTTGTACTCTCCCTCAGCCTCCATCAGATCAATACAGTTACGATACGCACCTGCTATCTTGTCGTGCAGTTTACTTCCTTCGGTATGACTTAGCATATACCTACTGTATTAATAGTTGTTATCTTTGTAAACAAAAAGAGGCGGCTCCGAAGAACCGCCCCTTGATGATATGAGTAATAAGACTCTTAGCTTAAAGCAGCTTCGAACTCAGCAACGGTTCCTAATTCAGTTCCGTTGTGGTAGAGGTCTGCATCAAACTTAGCAGCAGCAGCTGAACCGTCAGTCGAAGAGATGTCAGTAGCAGCGGCAGTTGCGGAAGTGGTGAGAACTTTGAACTTGTCGTCTCCTTCGTCCCAGATCAGAGCAACATTGCTTTCAGCAGAACCACGCTCAACGATGAAACCACCGTCATTCGAAGCATTCGTTCCGGAAGCAGCACCTTTAGAAAGGTTCATGATGCTGTCAGATACATCGATGTTAGTGGTGTTTACCGAAGTGGTTGTACCATTAACAGTCAAGTTACCGCTGAATGTAGCATTAGCAGCAGAGATGTTACCGGAGAAGGAAGCGGAGTTACCGTCAGAAGCGAGCGATCCAGCTTGAGTTTGAAGAGCTAAGATGTCACTGTCGTTGGAGCTAACATTAGACTGAAGAGTGCTGATGTCAGAAGAGTTAGTCGAAACACTGGACTGAAGGCTGGAAATGTCGGTATCGTTAGAAGCAACAGCGTCCGCAACAGTTTTAAGTTGGCTATCAAGAGCTTCGTCAGCAGCTTTAAGGCTGGCTACAGAACCAAGATAGTTGGTCGAACCGTTAGCGGAATAAGAACCGTCAGTACCAAGACCAGCACCACTTTGGGTAGCGTCAAGTTCTGTTTGAAGACCGGAAGCGGTAGAAGATACTGAATCAACATAAGCTTTGGTAGCAGCGTGAAGGGATGAGGTAGGAGCACCTGAGAGCGTCAAAGCTCCGGTCATTGTTCCTCCTGCGAGGGCAAGCTTCTTATCAAGCTCTACTTTGGTTTTTTGACCCAATTGGGTAAGCAAACTAGACATAATATATTATCCTTTGTTGTGGGTTAGTTGTGTTTAAGAAAGTTATAAGGATAGCTAATAGGTGTCAAGCAACAGGTTCAGTTATTAGAATGTCACCAACCTCTGTTGTTAAGCTATCTCCATCTTCTGCAAGGATATGAGTAACAGTAGGTACATTCCCGCCAAGCTCAATGATCTTCCAATCTGTTCCGTCGTCAATCGCCAGACAAGGACCACCGTTACCGTCACCATCAGTTACATAGATAACACGACCTGATGTACCGTTGGTTGGTAGGGCAGACGATAGATACGATCCGAATTGTATAGATTGTGATACAGACAGATCACCGCTTATCAAACCTCCTGACTTATCAAACTTATTATTAAGCTTGGCTTTAACCTTCTGTCCTAATTGTGTAAGTAAGCTACTCATATCGAGTCGATGTTATATTAGGGTGTAGTTAAGCCGTCAAGGAAATCCTGGTAATCACCTACTTCTTCTTCACGAGCGTCTAGGAAGTAAGGCAGATCGTTCCAAGCAGTCGTCCCGTCACCTATCTTAATTCTGTTGCGAGCAGAGTCTATCTCGATGCCTATCTCTCCCTCTAAAAGTACAGGGTTGGCAGATGCCCAGTTACTAGCGGAATCGTTTCTAAGTTGTATTCTTTTACTAAAAGTAGCCATTTGTTATGCTCCTCCTCCATTGTAAACATCTAAATTATCACTAGCTGTAGCACCTAAACCATCAATCTGTGGATCAGTCAAAGCAGCGTCTCCACCATTAACACCGATGATGTCAGGGTCTGATGTAATAGAATCTGTAAGAACTTGTGCTGCTTGTGTAGCTTCTAACGCTTCAGTAACACTAGCACTAGATACAGCAGCAAGCGTCCGGCTTTGAAAAGTAAGCGGATGTATACGGGGTGGTTTAGGTCGCCTTAGCATGCTTACCACTTCTTACAAGACCAGTAACCTGCTGAGAGCTTTGACTTCTTTTGGTCACACTTATGTCTTGCTCTGAAGGAACGACGACGGGCTGGATCACTTTTCTTAATAGTCATCTTAGCGTCACCGAATCTTATAATACGATGCTTACTGCCTTCCTTTGCACAGACAACAAACTTCTTCTTACCGTACCCCGGTTCGCCTTTGCGTATTCGTCTAGGTTTGTTAATAGCTAAACCACGACGCTTACAGCCTGTCATAGCTTTTTTCTTTTTCTCAGCCATTCTTCTTTTTCTTCTTAATAGCTAACTTATATCTTTTATACGGCATCTTACTTAGGGAATCCTTTTTGCATGTTAGAGTAGGCTTGAGGACTAATTGTAGACTTCTTCTTGCTACGGCTAATACCTAAACGCTTACGCTTATTCATGTTCTCGTATAGTCCTGGTCTTTTACTTTTTCTTTTCATCTCTTTACTAATACCTCCATCATACGATCTAGTTTGTTGTGAACTTCTTTAATTGCTTCCTCTACTTTAGCTATGCGTGCTTCAACAGCTATATCTCTTTCCCGTTGAGCAGCTAACTCTACCTCTATCTTAGTCATCCGTTTATCACCCAGGTCTAAGCGTTCGATCATGCGTTTAATAATCCAACCGATAACTCCAAGGGCAATAGCTAGAGCGGTATTTAAAAGACCAGATAGAGATTCGATCATCCTGTTACAACTACTTTAATTTCTTGAGTATTCCAGTTAATCGTAGTTGCAGAACCTCCGCTTGCCCACCTAGATAAACCAGCATTTCCTAGCTGTATTTGCACTGAGTTAGTAGCTATATCCTGAACTTGTGCTCCGAAATTATTTGAAGCTGATGCGTGGCTATCAATTCTGATTGAATTACCACCACCAATATCCCTAGCATAAACAGCACAAGTATAATCAGCTGTTCCTAAGTTATGGGTGTAGGTTAAAGTGGCTCCATTTGCAACAGAGTTACCTAAAGTTGTAACCCATCCTGAGGAAGCCTTAGAGATACCACCAAAAGTTTTAATAGCACCGTTAGGATCTCTATATTTTAAATCACCCGAATCTACATATAAAAACCCTCCACCTGTTGGATTAGTAGTAGGAACAGCTGTGCTATTTTTAATAAAGATTTCTGTTGGTTTAACAGTAACAATTTCGGATAAAGGACTCCCGGCACTACCTGCACACAAACCTAAAGAATTAACACCTTCAACTCTAGCTCTGGATTGATGTACGGATGCCATTGGTGTTCTATCGTCACTTACCAACCTTAAATCATAATCATCCGAGGATGGGTTTTTTATATCAATATACGCTAAATTACCAGCAGCTCCTCCTACTTCAATAAAAGCTTGTGTGCTACCAGTAACTGTTAACGAAGAACCTCCTGATGCATTACTAAGTGCTAAATTATCAAAAGCTGTTTTAGCAGGTGTAACAGCACCGTTAGCAATCGTCAGAGCACCATCACCCGTAACATCTCCGGTGTGTGTAGCGTTAGATACCTTCGCTGTATTTGCTGCAACTGCTGTATTTGCTGCAACTGCTGTATCAAAGTCTGTAATGTTAGTAGCTGTGTGTGTATGAGAAGAAGCAGCAAAAGCACTAGCTTGTTGTCCGTCTAACAAATCCGCATCCAATCCGCTACCTGTTCCGTCAACAGTCTTAACTGCTGTTAGTATTTCAGACGCAGTTTGATCTGCTGTAGCACCAGCCTCAATACCGTTTAGCTTTGCCTTATCAGCACCAGTCATCACACCAGCTAAACTAGTAGAAGCACCTGCAACTGTAGTATTATTACCTGTAGATGAAGTGATTTCTACAGAAGTAGAACTTGGCGTATTACCTAAATCTGTATTGCCAGCAGCTCCTGCAAGCTCACTATGTTTTGCTAATCTTACACCACCAGCTGTAGAACCATCGTGTACACGCAGTGTATCTAAATCAGTATCTACTGTTACTTCTCCTTCAGCTCCTGTGAAAGAGTTGTGCTCGGTTGTTGTCCCTCTTCTTAGTTGTACGGATATATTTGGCATAATAATTATTTGGTTATGAAAGTGATCCTAAGTCTATTGATGTTGATAATTTATCGGCAGTAACAGCAGCGTCAGCAATCTTAGCTGTAGTGACAGAGTTGCTACCAAGTTTATCGGCAGTAACAGCAGCGTTAGCAATCTTAGCTGTAGTAACAGCACTATCAGTAATCTTATCTGTAGTAACAGCACTATCAGCTAACTGTGTAGTATCAACTCCACTGCTTGCAATATTTAAAGTTACATCACCAGCAACGCCTCCACCGCTTAACCCAGTACCAGCATTAACCGCAGTTATGTCTCCAGGTGCTCCACTAACAAGACTCCCGCCAGCATTAATCCCATCATGGACATAAATCTTCTTGTCATCTGTTGTATAGATTAACTCTCCTGCGATACCAGTAAACGCAGCGTTCTCTGCACTGGTTCCTCTTCTTATTTGTACTGCAATGCTCATATTTTTCCGTATGTGTAGGAAGCTGTTACTACGGTGTCTGCTACAAACCCCCAATCATATTCAGTGGGTAAGTCGGTCTTCGGACGGAATCCCCGTTCTATAACCAATATCTCTGAATTGTTTGGAGGTGGTGTCGTAAACTGTATCTCATCTGACCCTCCGAGTATTAAGTAGTCGTCTGGGTCTTGTACAGCTCCATCAATCGAGACTAACATAGCAGTTGATACAACTCCGTTCGTGTTAAAAGTTAAAGAGAAATCTGTGTTAGTACCGTTACCTGTAAACTTACTAAAATTTGGAGCAACACTTAAATCAACTTCTGAAACCAATTTATCAACATAAGTTTTAGTAGCTGCGTCTGTACTCGCACTTGGTGATCCTAAACCTGTGACTTTTTTGGTAGCCATATTAAGGTTACCGCTCATCGTATCACCGCTCCTAGATACCTTTGAGTTAGTCAGGGCGAGGTCACCAGCTGCACGATTACTTGCTTCAGTTGCAACAACACCATCTACATAAGTCTTATTGGTAAGATCATTAGCGTTAGTAGGAGCAGAAGGTTGTACGACCTTAGCTGGGCTAGTCATGGTCAAATTACCAGACATACTATCACCAGCTTTATTCACTTTTAACGCATCGCCAGCTATACGAGCAGCAGCTTCAGTAGCAACCTCATCGTCTACATACTTCTTATTAGCAGCGTGGTTATCGGAGGTCGGAGCAACAAGTCCTTGTACACTGTTAACACCAGTGATGTTATTGTTGGACATAGCCAGACTACCCGTCATTGTGTCACCTGCTACATCTACATACCGATTGTCCGCATAGCCTTTAGTAACAGCATCTTGTGGGTCTTCAGGATCAGCTAGATTAACAATCCGTACACCGTCTGCATCGTAATTACCGTCTGAGTTTTTAACTAAAGTATTTTTACCGCTACCTTCTTCAATCTCTTCGTTTAAGAATAAGTTGTGTAAGTAAGCTAAATCTAAATCTCTCTCTGGTAGTACTGTACCGTTCTTAAAGTCAACAAGCAGGGTGGATGAGTCACTGTCTCTTCTGATTCGTATGCGAGCACCTGATTCTGGAGCTGTATCAAAAGTGATTGTACCTGCTGATGCGTCTATCGTATAGTCCGCAGGATCAACTACTTCAAACTTTCCTCCTGTTGTTGTGGAATCATCTACTCCGACTATGATATGGTCTTGTTGTCGTCCGGATAGAACTGCGAAAGTATAGGCAAAGGATGTTTCGTTCCCGTCGCCAGTGTAGTCTACATAGGTGTTTGCCATGATAATATATTATTAACTATTGAGTTAGGAGTTCAAGCACTTAGTCACTGAGTTGCATTTGAGGGTTAGCATCTAGTAGTTCGTCTAAGTTTTCTTTTTTAAGAACTTCATCGAAAGATATAGGTCTACCTGTTAAAACAGATCGTTCTTCAGCTTCGTCTAATACTTGCCTTAATGTTTTGTTTGGACCATATTTGTTGTATTTTGCTGTGCCTTCCTCGTTTTCATCTTCACTAACAAACTCATCCAACCATATAGTACCCTCTTTATTGCCTTTGTTTTTTAAAATATTACGAGCGGTTTTTTTGTATGCTTCATTAAATATTTTGTTTAAGTCTTGCAAAGCTGGGTTGGAAACGGAAGTTTCATCTATAGTACCTCCCCTACCCTCGGAACCCTTTTCGTATTTTTTCCTCCAGTTACGATTTCTAATTTTATTTAAAACCTTTTGATCTAAATCACTCTTTTTAAGTTCTTGATAAAACCTGTAGTGCAAAGTTGTTCCTTTATTATCTTTAAACTTATACATATCAAGACTGTTAATAGTAGGCATATTTTTAGGAGGCTTTACTAATTCCCCATATACATCTTTTTTGTATATAATATCAAACTCATTCAAACCTTCATCTCTAACTGGAGCCATTCTTAAAAAAGTATTTAACGGAGTCTTAGTAGATACTTCATCGTGACCAAAATGATCTGTCTTTTTATTTCCAGTAGGATTATGCCCAAACGTATTGTATATAGTTCTATCCATAAAAGAACCACCTCTAAGTTCTTCTAAGTTTCCATCTTCAAAATAAAGCTTTAAAACTTTTCTTATTTGAGATGTAGGTATAAATATAAAAGAAGACAACCAATCAGCTAAGACTGAATACATCTGGTCATCATCTCCGCTACCTAGCTTTTCTATAGATTTAATACCACCAGCTACAGGCACTTCTTTAAATAGCTCTTTGGTAGAATTTATAACTAAATTTAAAATAGATTGTTCTTTATTTAAAAGAGGGACCCCTTCGTCGTCAGTATACTCCCTCATTTCGGTGTACATAGCAATGTCAGCACCTATAGCAAAACCTATAGATAATGGAAAAAATTCTTTGTACGACCAACCCTCAATGGTGTTTGCTTTGTTTTTAGGGTTAGCCTTTTCAAATTGCTTTTTCTGTTCTGGCGTCATCCAGGCTAAAGTTCCTACAGCTATACCAGCGGCTCCAGCCCCCATACCAGAAGCTATCATACCGCCCCCTACTAAAGCATCTGTTATAGCATCTCTATGATAGGCAACTCGTCTTCCTTTTAAATCCTTTAATTTCTGCTCTAACTGTTCTTTACTTTTTTGCAACTCAAGTCTCTCAGACATGGTAGTTTCTTCATTTCCTATTTGATTGTCTTTATTTGCAATATCTCTTTCTACCTTTTTAATTTTTGAGTTATAAGGATTAAGCACACGAGCCTGCGTGGCAGGTATTAGCGGAACTCCCACCCTTATGGACCTTCCAGCA
>Ga0208150_1000874_pt1 | contig 11550 bp, 15 predicted proteins | sample DEB08_DNA_8_FD_184534 | JGI IMG/M metagenome (GOLD analysis project Ga0208150, IMG submission 184534) | Aqueous microbial communities from the Delaware River and Bay under freshwater to marine salinity gradient to study organic matter... | ecosystem: Environmental > Aquatic > Marine > Coastal ...
TTAAATGCGGATGCTTGAATAGTTTTCAAGAACATTTACTAGATGTAGTGCGCGTTTTCTTTAAGTAATCACGATCATAAAGGTCTTTTAGAAATTGTTTGAATCCTTCTTCTCCACGATCGTCGATGAACTCCTTCCATGACGAGTAACCCTGTTTGTAAGAATATACATTACCAAGTGACTTTGGAACTTCATCAGGTCTTCTGATCATTTGTTCAGTTAGTGACTTTCTTGTTTATCTTGGCTTCCAGCTCGGGAGTCATCATAGGTGCCAAAGGAGCGCCGTAGGATTCCAGTTCAAAAAGACCAGGTGCCGAATTGGGGTTGCCATCAAAGGAAGCAAAGGCCGAGTGATCAAAGGATTCCACTTCGGTTGGCATCATCGAAAGAACCCACTGCTTGACTTCCGGTCCCATCAAAGGTCTCCCGTCCTTGGTGATCAACGCAGGAACGTGGGTGAGTACCTTGCGATAATCTTCTGGAATGGGTTCTTCATGAATGTTTTGATATTTGATCTGATCCTTCACGGGACACTGATCCAAAAGTTTGAATATCTCGAGGCAGTGTTGGCATCGTGGACTGTACAACATAATAGCAAACATGCTTTCTTACAAGCGGCGGTGAATTTATCAGGGGATATAATTTCGCACCATTATATAAGATGCGTATGCAGACTATATTTTTCATCGTGCTGGCAGTCGCGATTGTGGGATACCTCGTTATGAACCGCGAGGGGCTCAGGTGGGATCGCGGGTTTGCTGGATTCCGTCCTGCTGTCACTGGCGTCATTACAGAGGGCAACCTCGAAATCACCGGAAACCCAGTGGAGGATGTGGCGGTCAAGGCTCTGATGATTAAGAAGATTTTGGATGCCACCACCGAAGAGATATTCAGAACCAAGGGTCTCAAGATGTTCCCCATAGAGACGGTGTTCGTTCAGGTGTTTGACTCCCCTGACAAAATTAAGGAACTCAAACAGAAGCGTCCGGACGTCTATGATGCCTATGTCAAATTCCTTCAGGCTCGTGACAAGGATGCCGTGCTTACCAGGGGCGGGGATGGCACCCAACAAGAAGAGCTGGCTCGCGCCTCCCTCATAAGTTACCTCGAGACACTCAAACGCGATCAGGACTATAACACGGTTCCTGACAATGTCCCTGCGACCTACCGTTGTCGCTTCCTTCTGTTGGAGACCGAGCGATTCTACGGTACCGAGGTGGACGTGATCGCCATCGGGGATGAGGATGGTATTGAAATTCAGGGTATCACCAGTCAGCCTCTGAAGGATGGAGATAAGATAAAGGCTTTCCAGGACACTATTCGTGTCGGAGAATGGATGCCCTACGACACCATTGCCAACGCCAACGTTCCCAACAAGAGCGCCCTGGAACTTGCCGAAAAGGCGATCAAGGAAAAGTGGGGTGAGGACATTCAAGCTTACGAAGCGACCGCCACGGCGGACGTGGGTCAGTTTGAACCCGTGAGTACGCCCTATCTTCGTTAGTAAAAACTTTAGAACTAGTAGACAATGCCTCTGAGAGTGGACGAGGTACAACAGATCGACCACAGAAAGCGAGAGCTAAAAAAGAAACTCTATACGGAGCTATACGAACGCGCCAGCACCAAGGTGAGGCAAGTCGCCGATTTGGGACTGCATGAGACCTGGGTGCAGGTGCCTTCGTTCCTTATAGGATTTCCATCATTCGACCTGGACAAGGCAGCCCAGTACGTCGAGCGCCAGTTCATCAACGGCGGGTTCTTCACCCAGCTGTATGAAAATGGTCAGTTATTTGTTTCGTGGTATCCCAAGAAAGCCAAGTCCAAGCCCAAGTCCAAGGAACCTGAGAATGAATTTGCATCCCTGGCAAACCTCAAAAAAGCCGCGGACAAATATCGCTGAATTAAATACGTTTTATCAGTAACTATGGACAATAACCTTAATGTTCTTGTGGAAGCCAAGAAGGAACTTTTGAACCAACTTTCGTCCACCATTCTCCCGAGCGCACTGGACTGTATGGACTCACTCTATGCCGAATCCAAGGTGGAGACCCAGGGACGCAACACGCTCAAGGCGTTTCAGGAGAAACTTGCCAAGATCCCTCAGTGGAACAACTATCAGATCGATAGCGAGGTGGGCAAGTGTGTGGACCGATGTGGAGGATGTCTGGACGAGATGACGGCGGCGTGCTTCGTGGCCACGGTCAAGATCATTTCGTCGGTAAGGCTCTCAAAGGATTCCAGGAAGGTGTCACTGAAGATTCCCACCAACGACGTATTCGTTCTGGGCGTCTACACCAATGTCGCCAAGCGAATCTACGAGGATCCCTATATCTATCAGGAGGTGGTCAGCAGGAACGACCGCCGCAAGGATCTGCTCAAGCGAATGGACGGCGTGGTCGAGGAGACCGTCAAGGAGATGCTCCCGATCAATCAGATCCTGAAGACCTACCTTAACAAAAATGCAGTGGACGTGATGAATGGTGAACCTATAGAACCGGAGCCAGAATCAGAGGCGGATCCCGAATCAGACATGTTTCCCGGCGGCGGCGAGTTGCCAGTGGAGGACGAATCTGAAATGCCAGAAGAGCCCATGGAGCCCATGGAGCCCATGGAGCCAGCAGAGCCCTCTGAACCTTCGTTGCCGATGTCAGAGGAGCCGGTCGATGTGCCTCAGGAAGAGACCAAGAGTTTTACGTTCAATGACAAGATTATGAGGAGGGCGCCCATGCCACCGATGGACGAAGAAGCGGACTTTTCCATCAACCCCAGTGCGAACCGTTAAACATACTAAAATCTGCTTTATTTAATAATGATCAGTGATTCGCTTAAAAATCCTTTGGTCGCGGCGTTGGTCGGTGCGGTCATCACAATGGGCTATATCCAGTTGGTGGCCCGCCTTAATCGCGAGGCGCCTCCCAGAAATGCCGATATGATAAAGCCCGCAATTCTAAATGCCATCTTGGTGGGTTTGATCGTCTATCTCGGAATCTCTCAGCGCGAGGAGATCTATGAGACTCCCTTTCCTGAGGTTAGTCGCGGTATGTAGTTAAAGATTTTAGTCTAGTCAAATAATACTATGGCCAGTGTAGATACATTCAACGAGCTTCTTTTACAGTTTGTGGATGAGCTGGCTCACACGTTCCCAGAGAACACCATTGTGAAGACCTACAGGAATACGGTCAGCATGCTGATCAAGAAGGATCCTGGTGTCTGCCTGGAAACGTTTATGAAGAATGTGAAACCCCACGAGGATCTCATTCGCAATCAGGATGAGCGCATCTTCGAGGAACTTTCACGTAGCTATGGAATTTTGAAGACCTTGGACCTCGAGTCTATGTGGAAGTCCGAGCTTTCAGACAACAGCCGGTCGGCCATCTGGCAGTACGTCCAGGGGCTCTACGTCCTCGGAAACAATGTCGGCGATGAGGAGATTCGGGCGTCCCGCCAAACCAATATGGATTTTTCACCAGAGAAGATCAATAAGTTGTTTGCACCCCAGGGGCCGAGTGGCGAAGACAACCCACTGGCCGGTCTTCTCGGAAATCTGATGAAGCCCGAAATCATGGAGGAAATGACGACCAAAGTTGAAGAGCAGTTTGGCGATGGTCAGGGTGGGTTGGATGAGAATAAGATCATGAGTGCCCTCGGACCGCTGATGGGAAATCTGACCAAGATGCTTGAAAAAAATAACTAGTCAATAAATAAGAATGGAACAACCGTGGTTTAGAAATCCATCGCACTTGTTTGCCAAGAACAAGGTGCTGATTTTTTGGCCTCTGGCTAAACAGAATCCCGTGGAGAGGCTCAACGCCGCCACCCGATTCATTCTCTACACCATGGCGATCCTTTATGTGATTAACCGTGACATCAGGGTCATTTATCTGGGTCTCACAGTTATTATGGTGATGGCGTCGATGTTACTGGCTGGTGGCATCAAGGAAGCTATGCGACCCGCTTCGTTCGAGGAGGAGGGAGTTAGGTTCAACGCGACCACTCCAGGAAAGGCATGCGAGCAGCCGACAAAGGAAAATCCATTGGCCAACGTGCTTCTCTCGGATTATACGGACAATCCGAAGCGCCCGGCGGCGTGCTACTACCCGACCGTCAAGGACAAGGTCAAGGCATTCTTGAATGAGGGCACACCCACCGATCAGGCCGATGTCTATTCGAGTCGAAATCAGGCGTTCCGTGCCTTTTACAGCATGCCGTCCACGACCATCCCCAACGATCAAGGAGCATTCGCTCGGGCAGCCTATGGACCGGTGGTGAACAAGGTCTGCAGGGACGATGGAAGTGCCTGCTACCCCAACGACGCATCCATGTTCGGACAGTCCAGGATGCCAGAACTTCAGCAACTCAGAGGCACTTTCGGTGGCACCACTAGTTAAAATCTCTGGTGATAGTAATATGGCTTATCAGCTCAACACATCAAAGGTTCTTTTGGACGCCGAGAGTCTGCCAGTGGATTGCGCCTACGATCATGTGATCGCGCCTCCCGTTGTCAGCAACCTCAACTATGCAGGTTCGGGTCGGGCTTCGACACCCATCTACGGTACTTCACCCTACATGGCGGGCAAGGGGGCTCCAGGAAATTTGATTCTGGTCGAGGACATGCTTCGCCCTCAGTCTACCACCTTCTTCAAGAAGGGTTATCAGGGTCGCGAGTATGACTTTCCCTCCAAGGACATGTCGTGCTCTGTGCCGCTCCGGACCCGGTCTTGGGATCCGTCAAGCAGTCGGGCCGATGTCCAGAACGTTCTTTTTGAGCGTAGATACAAGTGATTTTTAAAATCTACTCTAGTTTTAATATGGACCCATTGAGTCTTGTGGCCTTGTTAGGGATTGCTGTGGCAGGTCGTCAAATTGCCAGCAGTGACCGCAAAGAAGGTTTTACTTCAGCACCCGTTCCGAACCGAGAGACGCAGCAGTTGCCCTATTTTGGTAGGAACATCAATACTCCTGGTCAGGATTTGACCCTTGTGACCGATATTCTATCTGGACCCTATGTTGACACATCAAAACAGAAAAAAGAAATCGTCGCGACCCTTCAGGACACATCTCCCAATGTTCAGTTCCCGTTTGGTCAGCCCGTCTACAACCTTTATGATCGTCAGAACGTCTCTAGTCGCATGAACAATCTGTCGTCCGCCGAGCGTAGGTTCGTGGGTCCAGGCATTGGCGTCCCGGCAAACGTTCCCTCGTACGGTGGATATCAGCAACAATTCCGTGTGATGCCCAATAACGTCGGCGCGTACAAGCTCACCACACTCCCGGGTAGGTCAGGTCCCGCCAAGGACTTTGTTAACCGAGGGACCGAACGTCTTACCGTTACCCAGAACCGTCCTCAGAAGAGTTATCAGCTTTTGGGAGGCGAAGACAGACGTCCCTTGGAACGGGGTCGCGCGCAGGGACAAGGCGGTATGCTCACCGGTCAGCGTGAACGCGAACGTTACGTGAAGACCCAGCGTCCCACAATCCGTTCGGAGACCTCGACCCGCATGGACGGTCTTGAGTTCGGCGCGGCTAAGAAGTTCGTTTCCGCCGGAACGCTTCAGGAGGCTCCGACCCGCAACAAGGCGAACTTCCAGTCGCGCATCAACGACGTGGCGGCTCCGGGCATTCACTCGTTCGAGGGAGCCTATCAGAACACACAGAATACCATCCTGCTACGTCCCGCCGACCGCGGAAACAAGGGTTATACACCTCCGGGTGGTCGCATGAACGTCCGTGGTTCGGCCACTCAGGCTCAGGGTGCCACTACACACACTCGCGATAGCGCTTCAACCGTCATCGAGGGCGGTGCCGGGAATCAATATCTCGGTCAGAACTACGATATCACTTGGAAACAGAATAACAATGCCTACAAGGGAAATGCAGATTTCAGAACAAACAACCTGGGCCTCGCAGTCAAACAGCTGGATAACAATCCGTTCGCTCTTTCGCTGGCTCAGCACTAAAAAAGTTCAGGAGTCCACTCCGGCCAAATTTTATCCATATCTTCCTTCTCAATACGCCTATTTGGTCTTATTTTATATAATTCTTTCATTTGTTGTAGTTCAGGATCTTCCGGTCTCTTAACAAAACAAGCCTTGTAACGATATCCATCCTCTTTCTTAAATGTCAAAGGAGATAAATAATAGTAAGCGATTGTTTTTCTGTATACATCTTCCGGACACATAATACTCTCAGGTAAACCATGCCAAGAAATTTCATTAGTTTGAAATATAATTGCGCTATTGAATACCACCGGAGAAGATATCTCACATTTCTTACAATCGGCCGACCAAAGTTGAGTATCTCCTTTCCATTCCGGTTTCCAATTTTCAGAAAGATATAATATAATGTTAAGTTGACGTTGCTTATCTTTTAGGTACATATGACGCTCATAATCAAGATGAAGACCAAGGCGTCCATAACGCGGATGGACATGAAGTCCGGCGCCATGTATATAAGGATCAATTTCAAGATCCAATCCAGTAATATATCTAAATAGACCTGTAATGTATTTACTACTTAAAAAGTAAACCAAATCTTTTTGATGAACTGAAAATGTTTCCAATTTGTCATTTGCATATTTAACTTCGATTGGATTATTGTATTTGTGCCACGAGGGGTTCTCCAAAAAATTGTCCGGATAGTTTTCTGCACATTTTCTTGCGAAATCTATATTTAAGAAATTATCAATAATAATATGTTTTACAGGTTTTGAATTGGAAAATTTTTCCTTGAGTTCGTCAACGGAATCAATCCATGCACCAAAATGTGATTTTATCTTGTGGTCTTGAATATTATTTATTAAATCAAGTTCTTCAGGTAAAAGTTTGATTTCAGGCAACATTTAAGTTAATATAATCTTAATTATTTAACTAAACATCATAGATCCTACATTCTAGAGCATGGGGCTCTTCCTTGCAGAACATCTCCATGGCATCCAGTTTGTTCTCTTGTTCACGAACCCGTTGATCGTGAAGACGAGAATAAAGCTCTTCATGTTCCATCCAGTCGTGTACATGTTTGTGTGGATTTTCAATCATCCGTTTGGTGGGTCTTTTCAGTTCGGTGCGCTTTTTGAACATGTACGTAGGCACGTTCCTGAACAAGCAACTGTAGTAGAGCATATTTAAAATTAAAAGTCATTATATTTTTAAGTATGAGACACGAGACGATCGCCATGGAAGTTTCGCCCTTGGAGTTCGAGGGCATCAGGACCATAGACTTCGACGCCCAGGTGGATGATGATGACAAGGTGGTGATCGTCACGATGTCCAGATACTTCATTGGGGACCTCCATGACGAATGTGTCAAGAAGACTGAGAAGATTTTCAAAGGATACAGGGTTAAAACTAACGTGAGAATGTAATTCAATATGATTGAGACAACTACGATTGAGGTACCAGTGAACCCCTTTCACTTTGATGGGATGCGAAGTATTGGAATACCCATCAAGGTGGACCACAAGGAACAGATGATCTACGTGGATTTCATGTCAAACCAGGGAACTCAAATTATGGAAAATTTCCTTGATGAGGTCAGGCACAAGTTTTCGGGATACGAGATCAGGGTAGCCAGGCTTGACCAGTGAGCACCGCCTTGGCATACTTGGTGGCGATCATCGAGTGAATCATCGGCCAGTCCATGACGTTGCTGGCGGTGATCGATAGACCAAATGGATTGGAGTTTACGTACTTGACAAACTCCTTACCGTTCTTTTGTGAGTCGGGTGAAGTGTAATACTCCATCTTCTCAAAAGAGCCCTTGAGCCACTGAACATGGTTTTCGTTTTGAGGATCAAACTGGTCCATCGTTAGTAACTGAAAAGGTTTTTATATCTTTAATTAGTAGGAAATGAGTTCCATAGACAACAACCTTGGCGGTGGAGGTGGAAGTGCCTCTGCTTCAGGAAAGAAGGGAGCCATTCAGTTGAGCGACGGGAACTTCAATTTGACATCGAACAAGGAACTAAACTCTGACCCCAAGACCGGAACCATCACGACAACGGGCTTGACCACCACTGGTACTGTCTTTGCTGCCACTGTTTCAGCAACAAGTTTAATTGTAGATACACTTACCGAAAGTTTAACGGTGGTGGGTGATGCGTCTATCACCGGAAATGCCACAGTGGACGGCACTATCAGCACCGCCAAAGTGGATATTAGCCAAACACTCACCACTGCATGGGCATCCGTTTCTGGTACCTTGACGGCAACGTCTATCACTGGGACATCTGCTAACATCGCTGGAGAAATCAAGGCAGGCACCTTGAGTTCCACCGGAAATATTGTGGCAACTGGTTCACTTTCAGGAGCATCGTTATCCATAACAGGAGACGCTATAGTTGATAGCAATCTCCAAGTCGGAAATACTATAACCGTTGGCGAAGATGTGATTGTTACCATAAAGGAGATATCAGCAGGAACTAATCATACCGCTTTGGTAGACACAGATGGTGTATTATGGGGCACTGGTGACACTGCATATCTTGGTGTAGGTTCACAAACCACATATACTTCCTTTACTCAGATTCCAACAACTAAATCCGTTGCGAATGTCGCATGTGGCGCAAGTCATACTATGATTATAGACGTCGATGGAACTGTTTCAGGGACTGGTCTGAATAATGCTGGACAACTTGGGGATGGGACACACTTAGGTACTATCTTGACATTCACCTCGAATACAACACCAGTCACGGCATCTCAAATTGCATGCGGTGGAAGTCATACTATGATTATAGACACAAACGGAATAGTTTTTGGAGTGGGTGCGGGTCAATATGGACAACTTGGGAACGAAGGTACGGGTAATTACGTATTCACTTCTAACGCAACACCCGTGACGGCATCTCAAATTTCATGTGGAACAAACCACACTATGATTTTAGGAACGAATGGAACGGTTTCTGGAACCGGGCATAATAATGAGGGACAACTTGGGCTTGGGACGTCTGGTGGTCAAACGTATACATTCAGGTCGACGGGCGTGACAGCATCTCAAATTGTGTGTGGACCAAATAGGTCGTTTGTCATATACGCAAACGGAAATCTTGCCGGAACTGGGTTTAATAACCTTGGCGTTCTTGGTCTTGGATATTTTGGTAATAAAAATACATTCACTTCGGCAGTGCCTCCCGTTACAGCATCTAAAGTTGCCGCCGGGATCAGTCATACAATAATCATAGACAACAACGGAACGGTTAGTGGAGTTGGACTTAATACCAGTGGTCAACTTGGTATTCCTAGTGTTAGTGTTTACACATTAACATTTACCCCAAGCACAGGGCCCGTGACGGCATCTCAAATTGCATGTGGAGATTACACCACTATGATTGTAGGAACGAACGGAACGGTTTCTGGAACTGGGGCTAATACCAGCGGACAACTTGGAATTGGGTCATTGGCGAATTCAACGTCCTTCACAGACACGAATATTTCTCCTTATTATTCATCACAAGCTACAGAAATATACAGCTCTAACAATGAATTGAATCTTGGTTTTACGAACAAATATATGACAATAGATCAATCTGGTAATGTAAATGTTGAAGGTTCACTTGGCGTTGGGACCACAGATACCGCCGAGTACAAGTTCCTGGTGAATGACGGGACAAGCAATTTATTTGGCGTGCCTCTAAGCGCATCAGGACTCGCCACCGGAAAGACCATTGTCTACGACGGAAGTGGGTGGGTCTACGACAATGCAGGACCAGCCGACGGGACCCAGACAGGTGAAATTCTCACATGGAATGGTTCCGAATGGTCTGCGAACAGTGCCGTGGTGGTAGAAGGTACCAGTGTTGGTATCGGATCCGCGCAGCCCACACAGAAATTGGATGTCATCGGCAATGTAAAGGCCACAGACTTTATCGGTTCGGGTGAAGCTTTGTCGGACCTAAATGCGTCCAATGTTACTTCAGGAACACTCAGCAATAACAGACTTCCGCAGACAATTTCAGTGTCCAATTTGGAAGCGACGGCCAACTTGGTGGTTGGTGGACCCGCAGACATCACCGGTACCTTGAGTGCCGCTGGTATTACGTCATCTGAAGATATCACCGTCACTGGAAATAATACACTTTCCGCATCCAATCTGAGGACGTCCAACCTTTTCGTCACTGGACCCGCGGACATCACCGGTACCTTGAGTGCGTCCAGTATTATAGGTTCGGGTGCCGGTATAAGCACGTTGAATGCATCAAACATCACTTCAGGAACACTCAGCAATAACAGACTCCCCAACACTATATCTGTTTCCAATTTGGAAGCGACGGCCAACTTGGTGGTTGGTGGGCCCGCAGACATCACCGGTACCTTGAGTGCGTCCAGTATTATAGGTTCGGGTGCCGGTATAAGCACATTGAATGCATCAAACATCACTTCAGGAACACTCAGCAATAACAGACTTCCACAGACAATTTCAGTGTCCAATTTGGAGGCCACGGCCAATCTGGTAGTTGGTGGACCCGCAGACATCACCGGTACTTTGAGTGCCGCTGGTATTACGTCATCTGAAGATATCACCGTCACTGGAAATAATACGCTTTCTGCATCCAACATTAAGACCTCCAACCTCACGGTCACCAACTCTCACAACGTATTGGGAAATCTGTTCGTATCCCATACAGTCAGTGCACCTACACTGCTGGTCAGCAAAGACGCACAGGTAACGGGGAATCTCACCGTGTCCGGAGGCGTCGTGACAATCACCACGACCACGACCGGAACGAGCAACATTGTCATCACCAATGCTGGCACAGGACCCGTGTTGGTGGCAACCCAATTGGGTGCACAGCCGATCGCAAATTTCATCGACGGGAGAACAGGCTCAAATGTGAGCGCTCTTTTCATATCAGGTGGAGAGCAAGGATCCGGAAGAGATGGATACGTCGGCCTAGGCACAACAGAACCCGCCCATCATTTGGACGTGCGAGGTGACGCAAATGTCGCGACCAATCTTTTTGTGCATGGAACATTGTCCACGTCAAATATCGAAATCACAAACATAGATACAGTCACCGACAACGCCTTCATAGGAGGAACCCTAAGTGCTTCCAACGTCGAGACCTCAAACCTTACGGTCACAAACCGTCTCTCGGGTGGCACCATTTCGGTTTCCAATATAGAAACCTCTAATCTCACTATCACCAACTTGAATTCTGTGACCAACGATGCCTTCATAGGAGGAACCCTGAGCGCATCCAACATCCAGTCTTCCAACCTTACGGTCACCAATCTGAATTCTGTAACCAACGACGCCTTCATAGGAGGTACTCTAAGTGCGTCCAACATCCAATCCTCCAACCTCACGGTCACCAACCTGAATTCTGTAACCAACGACGCCTTCATAGGAGGAACCCTGAGCGCATCCAACATCCAGTCTTCCAACCTTACGGTCACCAACCTGAATTCTGTAACCAACGACGCCTTAATAGGAGGAACCCTAAGTGCGTCCAACATCCAATCCTCCAACCTTACGGTCACCAATTTGAATTCTGTAACCAACGACGCCTTCATAGGAGGAACCCTAAGTGCGTCCAACGTCGAGACCTCAAAC
>Ga0208150_1000876_pt1 | contig 11500 bp, 21 predicted proteins | sample DEB08_DNA_8_FD_184534 | JGI IMG/M metagenome (GOLD analysis project Ga0208150, IMG submission 184534) | Aqueous microbial communities from the Delaware River and Bay under freshwater to marine salinity gradient to study organic matter... | ecosystem: Environmental > Aquatic > Marine > Coastal ...
TTTGACCCGACCCTCCGCGTATGCTGTCAGTATCTCGTCTGACAATGCTTGGTAACGCTCAGGGTCTGTTTTCATTAGTTTAATAATGTCGGACCTGCGATATACCTTCTTACGTGTCCCTGCGCTGCTTCCTCGTGCGTTGCCTGTGTTAGCTGCCTTAAGTGTCTGCTTACGTGCCTGTTTTTCAACTTGGGCAGTCTGCTGGGCTACTGTCTTCCGTTCTTTCCAGAGTGAGAAGAGTTCGTCCGCAGAGTCAGCGTCGTACTGTTGGTCAGCCGCTACAAACAACTGAGTCCTAATCTTAGATGCCTTAATCCATTCTGCAAACTTAGGATCATTAAGGATCGTCTGCATGTCTGGATGTTTGGCTTGAAGCGTAGCAAGTGACGACTGCTTTTTATACTGCTCAGTGTACTGCTGTGCTTCTCTAATCTTAGGATGATTCTCAATAGCACGATTAACAGCGCCTTGAGGGTCCGTAAAGTAGTCAATATCGTCTTCAGGCTCAACGTGTTGCTGTTGAGGTGCTGAGGGTGTTTGAGTACTAATGTAGTCATCCACCACTTTACGAAGTTCGCCTACTTCAGAAGACTGACGACCTAGTAGCTTTTCAGCTTCTTGGTGCATCTGTACAACTTCTTCTAAAGACTTACCTTGGTACTTTTCTGGTACTTTGGGTTCTTCTGGCTGAGGTTGCTCAACTTCTGCTGTTGCTTCTTGTTGAATCTCGTTAACTTCGTTTTGTTCGATTTGATCCGCGTTTTCCTCTTCAGGACGGGGATCTAGAATCGTTGCTCTAGACATGATTAAACTCCGTGATCGTTATCATTATGGAGATGTTATTGTTTACCTGCTTTTTCGTGCTCTTTGACCCACTTCATATGAGCGCCGGGGAATGAACCGTCAGCGCCGTTTAAGTGAAAGGACGGGGCAGATACCATTTTTGTAGCATTCGCGCCACAACCGCACCTACTGGTTGTAACGTTACTCTCTACCATTTCTTCAAAGACGTGTCCGTTAGTACAACGGAAGTCATAGATTTTATACATCAACAGGACCTTCTTCTTCTGCTTCTGCTTGCTCTCTAGCCGCTTCTATAGTACCTTGGAGGTTAATTACAGTAGCAAAAGCAGCAACTTGGCCTTTACGGAAGTACAAGTCCTCTATATCTTTGACTGTCTGAATGTCAGCCAATTGTTGTGCATTGTTGGATAACTCTTGTAAGAGTTGTTTGAAACCTTCGTGGTTGAAGAGTTCGTTGTAGTTGTCGAAGTAGGTTTCAAGCTCAGGAGTCATAGTTTCCTCTAATGTTGTTAACTATAGTTTTATTATATCATACTTTTATGCAGTTGTCAAGCTTTTCTTGTGGACTTCCTACGTCTACCTGAAGCTGTTACTGCATGTTTGATTGCTTTGGGGCCAGTCTTGCGTCGTGCAGAAGAAGCTTTTTCAGCTTTGGTCATCTTAGCTGCTACGGCTTTAGGACGACAAGAGGGGTAGGGACGTTTACTCTTGGTAGCTGATTTGCGTCCACAAGGCTTGCCCGTTTTAACGTCCACCCACTCTTCGGCAAACCACTTGGTTAAGCCTTTCTTAGGGCGACTAGCTCCTCCTGTTTGGCGCTTTCTAGACATAAGTACCACCACGTTTTTTGTACTCACGAGTTAACCACGCTGAACCATACGCAGAAGGCCATACATCAAACTTACGTTTAGCCTCTGCTTTAACTCTAGCGTACAGTGCTTTATTTTTAGGTGTAGGCCCTGACTTTTTCTTAGGGCGACTTGCACCGCCCGTTCGAGTTTTGCGTGGCATTATTTACCCCTACGGCTTCCTGTGCCTCTACTTCGTTTTACAGGCATAGCCTTCTTTTTCTTTTTAGGCGGTCGTCCTACTTTACTTCCGTATGTTCCGGGTCCCATTGGCATAACTATCTCCTTACCATTTTTTACACGACCAGTATCGTGCTGTGAGTTTACTAGGTGGGTTTGTGTCACACTTATGACGTGCTCTAAACGATTTACGACGCGCAGGCTGATCTTTTTTAATGGTCATCTTTGCGTCACCAAATCGTATAGTTTTTGTTTTGTCACCTTCCTTGGCAACTACTACAAACTTTTTAGTGGGGTGGTTAGGCGTCCGCTTTGGCTTGTTGTACCCGCTTACGCCCGCTCGTGCTAGTTTTGGGTCCTTGGACTTTGGCATTAGATAATTCCTCCACCTTGGCTTCCAGCAGGCCCACCTTGGTTTCCAGCTGGTCCAACCGGTCGAACTGGTCTTTGAACTTGTGGTTGATTTGGTCTAGCAGGAGTTGCATTTCCTTTTGCGTTATTAACATTAGTTTTACCTTCTAATTGCTTTTCTTTGAGGAGAGTATCAGCAACTTTCATACGTCGCTCAAACTCTTTATCTTCTTGGTCACCTTCACGAAGGTTTCGGGTGATAGCGTTGATCTTGTCAATTTCTAGCTCCTGAGGAACTACCTGAGCCTCTGCTGCCAACTTAGCTGCCCTAGCTTGTGATTCTTGCGCCTGAGCAGACAACGCTGCAGTTTGTGACTGCTGGAACTGTAGTTGTGCCTGTTGAGCCTGCTGTTGCATTTGCTGCTGCTGTGGGTTGGGCTGTGAAGCTTGAGCCAGTGCTGCAACAAGTTCTTCACGGTTAGACAAGTTCATGTTGTCTACAACAGACTGAATAAGGGTATTATACAAAGGAGACTCTTTACCCATGGTTTGCAATAACTGCACCAACTGAGTGACTTCGTACTCCCTAGCAATAATACCTAGTGTACTACTTGCGTTAAACTTGTAGTCAGCTACAGGATAGTTTTCAGGATCAAACTGCATATACCGATAGGCTGCTTTTTTTACAAACGGAATTAGGAACGACTGCTGGAAGTTAATTAGTGTCCGCTTGTGACGCTTAATAATAGCGCCAAGAGACATACTAATGCCAGCGGCAGTACTCTCGCCATTAACCTGACCAGCAATTCCTGCTGAGTCCACGGCTCCTGTTGCTTGTTGTACCATCTGCTGCAAGGCTCCGGCCTGAGCAAAAGTAATTTGATTAACTTGACCAAAGTTGAACGGTTGAAGTACTTCACGAGGATCTCCACTTGTTAGGATCATCTTTCCGGGACGTATTTCGGGTTTAGCGCCGCGTGGTAACCGTGTCGCGTCAATAGCCATCATTGGGTGGATAGTAAGGCTTAAAGCGTCGATTCTAGCTCGCAACTCTGTGTCAAGCGCTTTCTGACTGTTGTAACCTTTTTCGCAGACTCCACGACCCCAGAAGCGTCCGGGTACTACGTCCCAAGGAAACGCAATAACAGGACGGTCTTGCATCATATAAGGGTTAACTTCTGCCTTTAACAAGATGCCGCCATTAGCAATCACTACAACGGCTTCTACGTACTTTGACTCAGACCCTTCTTCTGGTACTGCTTCTTCGTCGTCTTCGCTTGTAGCGGCGTTTAGAAGCTCTCGTGGCACTAAACCGTAGTACTTAGTCAGTCGTACTTTATCATCGTTGTAAATAGTGAGGTCTTGGTCAGGCTCTAGATCCGTGTCAGGAGCAGCAGGACCAACATAAGCGTCACGGTAAACACCTTGTTCTTGTAAAAGTTCTACGTGATGTCGGCTTACAAACTCATCAACGGCTACGCCCATGGCGTCCTCTACAGACGTAGCTACAGGATCAATCAAAAAGTTCTGTGGTAGTACAGGCTTAAGCTTTACAACCACACGGTCAGTAATGTTTACTCCTACTGCTTGAAGATCTCCTCCCATAATGGGTTGAGTAGCAGGAGCCATTTCCTTCATTTCTTCAATAACAATTTCACCGATACCTGTACCAAAGACTGCTGAGTTAATGAGACACTCTGCTACTGCCTTACGTACCATACAGTTTTCAAAGTCTTCCGTAAGCTTGTTACGAAGAAATTGTACGTCCTGCTTGTCAGTGTCACCCATGTTGTCACTAACGTCAAACCACTTGCCACGTCCAAACGTAGCTTCCTCTAGTTCCGCTACATTAGACTCAACTGCTTGCTGAAGTGCAGGAGAAATAATGCGGGAACGCTCAGACCCACGCTGGCTGTCAGCAGGATCCCACTGACCACGCCATAGTCTGTAATACTCTTCAAATTTTTGTTCATAATTGCTTTCGTAGTAATCCCTCCAGTCTTCACATTTAGTTATAACCCAGTCTTCTAGGGCTTCTTGGATCATCAGAGGCTCGTTTTCGTATAAATCACTCATATTAGTATCCTGCTACTACGTCTAAGATTTCGTGGTCTTCGATTTCGTAATCGTAGTCGTAAGCCACATTCGCTAACTGGTCGATGTACGCCAAAGCGTCAACCAAGTCATCATGGGTTAATGGGTCGGGAAACTGGAACAACTGATCAAGAAATTTGCTGTTCCATTCTCCTTTGTTTAAAGTTATGTATCCGTTTTCAAATCGTCCTTGTAACGCCCACATAACACGATCTGTTTTCTTTTTGTTACCGTGAGTCAACTCTTCTACTCTAAAAAACATACCGTAGCGTTTCTGCATGTCCATCAAAGGAGACATTACTGCTTGTTTAGCAATACCTCTTTCGATTCCAACCGATATGGGACGGTAATCTCTAACGGCCTGAAATATCTTAGCTGCTGTTTCGTCAAGACTCCATCTACCGTGTATGATATTGTCAACAAACCAACCATGCTCATTGACCTTAACCACGGCGATCGCTGTGTCGTCAAGTTTGGAATTCTTAGTCTTTTTCTTGTTGACTTCCTCAAAACCTGCCAAGTCAACTGCAATGTAGTAATCTCCTACTTCGGGCCTATCTTCACTAAACTGTACCCAGTCTTCCTTAAACATTTCTGACCCACGCGCTTCAAAAGACGCCATAAACTCTTGGCGAAACGCATAAGAAGACATAGATTTTTTAGCAATATCAATTTCGTCCGGGTCCAGCAATGGATTGTCGTAAGAAGTAAAGTGGTATGCAACGTACGTCGGATCATTGCTTAACTCCGCATATTTATACAACTCGTAAAAATGATTCCTGCCCATAGGTGTCCCTATGAACATTGCACAGCCCTTCTGGTCAGCCAAGGCAGGTCTCAGGATCTGCTCAAATACCTCAGGCTTCATGTCAGCATACTCGTCCATTACTAGGAACTTGAGGCTGACACCTCGCATGGTTTCTGGTCTATCGGCTCCCTTGAGACTGATAGTGGCTCCATTAACAAGCTTAATTTGAAGATTATTAACATGGCTACCACTGATAACTTCATGCCCAAGATCGAGAAGGGTGGTCCACATGATGTCTCTGGCTTGTCCCTGAGTAGGTGCGACGTAAAATACATGACCTTTGTCTGCCTGTAGTGCGTTAACTATTAACATCCAAGCAGCTAATCTGGACTTACCAGTACGTCTGCCTGCTGCAACTATTTTAAATCTTGTTTTGTCTGCCCAGACTTGCTGTTGCCAAGGCAGTAGTTCTATATTAAGATCCACTAATATGTCCACATAACTGGTGTTGTGCCGCGGGTGTCCACATGGATAAAGTCAGAAGCAACGCCTATACCTGTAAACCCAAGTCCTATGGCAGCAACTACAAGCTTAAGGCGATCAGCAGCGTTTGTTATTTTTATGTCCGCTGCGATCCCTTGGGCATGTGTTCCGGGAACATCTTTTTTGGACTCTATTGGATGCAGTGTCGGGTGTCTATATCCGCTAGTAATCACAAAAGGAAATCCACAGTATGCCCGTAACTCGTCTAACTTTTGTAGGAACTCTTGTTCCATGTTGTTAGTCCCACTGACCTGACAATCGAATTCTTCTCTAGTAAAATGCTTAAGAGTCATCTTCTACTACTTCCCCTTCAATAATATCAGGTGTTGTAATTTCAGCAGCACCAACGCCGCTTATGTTGATCTGTATGGCGTTTCTACCAGCGTCTTTTACTACGTCCTTCTCAAAAGCACCCACTGGTAGTATACGGTCCATAACCAGTTTCCAAGCAGCAGCCTGATTCTTATGGTCATGGTCCAGAGCAGCATCAAAAATAGTCTCTAGGACTTTACGAGACTTAGGGCTAGCCAACATCCTAGCCTTGTACTCATTAATTATCGCTGCGTCACCCTTAGGTCGGCCTACTACACCCTTATTTCCGGGCTTTACAGCGGCAACTTCTGACTTCCGGGGTCTGCCACGACCTCTTTTTTTAACAACGTCGGTCATAACATAAATTATCCCTGATTACAACAATAGTATAACATAAGTTAACACGAAAGTCAAGCTATTTTAGGGGTAAAAGCAGTAGAAGTACAAACATGAGTTAAATCAAGAGGTTACACGGGTTTAATTTAGGGGTAATTTTCTTAATTTTGACCTATTTTGTGTCTAAGGGGCTACTACAAAAGTCTAACACATGTCAACCCCTCCCCCGCCCCATGTTTTTCCACGGGTTTGACACGGGTTGCCACTTGTGTTAGCCCCAAGAGTTGGCATGGTTCTTGCATGGGGCAACACGGGGCAACTTGGCATGGGATTTGCATGGGTTGACAAGTGTGTGGACCTGTGTTGGTCCCTATAGCCCTACCTTTATATCACGCACGCACGCGACTAGCATACAACACTGGCTGTGGTCAATAGTCCAAACGTGTGAAATATTTACGCTTCACAGCTCGGATGATATGTGGTTTCATACACACATGGCGAGACGGGGACCCAATGCCACCTCGAAAGGAAACGACCATGGCAACAATAGCAAAGCACGTAGACAATTACGCAAAATACGTAGCACTCGCTGGAGAGGCATTAGACGATCTTAAAACAGACGATAGCCAACACAACTGGCGCAGTTATGACAGACAATACGACCGTCTACAAGCATCGGCGCAAGTGCTGATAGACTTAGGGATTGACGTTAAGGGGTACTTAGGTTTTCCTGATCCACATACGCTGTAAACAGTAGACTTAAGTAAGCCCATGGTTTGAGCTATGGGCTTTGTTAATTTTATTGGAGACTAAATCATGGTCAAACTATCAAAGGCCTCAAAAATGCCGGGACGGTCGTGGTCACTGCAAGCGCTCGACACATGTCCAGCCTCACGCAAGCCCGATGGGTCGCTAGTGGATGCCTGTAGTGGATGCTACGCCACAACAGGGAATTATCGTTTCAAGAACGTCAAGGCGCCTAGAGAACACAATCGTGAGGACTGGAAGCGTTCCGAATGGGTAGACGACATGGTCGCAGAATTAGACAATGACCGGTATTTCCGGTGGTTCGATAGTGGGGACGTATACGACGTCAGACTTGCGTACAAGATTCTGGACGTAATGAAGCGCACACCATGGTGCAACCACTGGCTCCCTACACGTATGCACAAGTTTTCTAAATTTGGTCCAGTGTTGGCTGAAATGTCCGCACTGGCAAACGTAGTGGTACGCTTGTCATCTGACAGCATCACCGGAGACGTAGTAGAAGGCGACACCACGTCCACCATTGCCACACTTGACAACGTCCCTAGTGGCGCTACAGTATGCGAGGCGTACACACGCGGAGGCAAGTGCGGCCCGTGTCGCGCTTGTTGGGACAAAAGCACGTCCGTAGTCTGCTACATTGGACACGGAAAGAGTATGGAAAAGAGACAGAGAGACATTATCGCAATCGCGGCATAAACGGAGAAAAACTAGCATGAACAACGTGATCAAAGAATATCTTGCACTGGTAGAGCGTACGGTTTACACTAATGACATATTCGCATATCAGGAACTAGAGCAGTTGGAGGAGGATTACCCAGAGTTGGCAGACTTAGTCTATCAATCGGCGGGTCCTTTGGCATACGACATACAGAACAACGAGGTGACATCATGAACTTTGGACACTGGACAATCTGGTACAACCACGAGGACCACGTCTGGGACATCTACGACGGACGAAAAGGGTTCAAGTACCCAGAGTACACCATCAATAACTACTCACGGCTCGTCTGTGGGTTGAGAGACAAACTGGGATTCCTAGACACTGACAAGAACCACCGGAGGTTTTGGCGTGTGATGCGCTGGTGGGACAAGCTACGACACGGGAGACGCTAGACATGGAAACGCTGATGACTATAGCACTGATGGGGACCTGCTTTGGCTTTGGCTGGATAGTGGGTCACACCGTAGGATACGAGAAGGGGAGAGACGAATGGCCACGATAAAACGTACGTACCAAGTGATCATGACCAAGGTATACGAGGTCAAAGTAGAAGCAGAGTCCAGAGAACAGGCGGAGGAGATATTCGACAACTTCGGAGACTGGGAGGAGCTACTACGGGTCCACACGCTGGACATAGAGCCTGCGGACTACCTCACACTACGAGAGGAGGATTAAAGATGTTTGAGAACTGGCAACCTTTTTGGGACGTGTTGATACTACTGTCAGCATCTGGTATACTCACGGTTTGGCTATACATTAAAGGAGAACTAACAGATGACTAAAGAAACATGGGAGTTTTGGGCAGACGAGTACCAAGAGTACTACGAGGATGACACACCAGTGTACCCAGACGATCTGGAGGAGTGGAAGGAGGAGGAGCAGAAGGTTATCGACGAACTACGCCAGCGACTCTACGGCACATTGGAGAGGGAGACACAGGAGTGAATTTTATATTAGGGTTTGTCTTTGTGCCTCTGATGTTGCTCGCCTTGTCCGTCATGGTGTACACTAGAGCGTTCACAGTCAACGACACAATGCCAACAGATGAGGAGGACTACAAGTGACATTTGAAGAATACGAGCAGGGGTACTACGAGGGCGACTCTGGGGACAACTCAGGACCACCAGAGGACCCAGAGACACACGCTATGGTTGAACACTTGGTGGAGTTCGATACTGAGATGTACCGTCTGGACAGCCGGAGAAAGTACAAAGGCTTGCCCTATAGGCACCTTGAGCGTTTAATGATTGAACTACATGGGGAGGAATGGAGAGATGCGCTGTAGAGCTTGTAATCGAATCCTAGAGGAAACAGAATTGACTAAAAAGGACACACATGGTAATTTTCTTGATCTCTGCGGTATTTGTCTTTCTGCTACTGCTTCTGCGGGAGTAGATACAGAAACTATGCAATATTACCAATATGAGGTATTTACGGATGACGAAAACTATGATACCCTCTACTAAGGTATACTTAGGTATATATACTAAAGTAGAAGCAGTAGTAGTTAACTACAGGAGTACTACAGGAGTAAACTTATGTTAATCGACGAGAGTTCAATCTATGAAGTCACAGGTGGCGACTACAGTGTGTACTGCTTCGGCTACACACAAGCCCGCACAGTGACCAATGACATCATGAAGCGTGACCCATGGGGCGGTATACCCTTTGTGATACGTAAGGACCTTGAGGTGTCCTTTGACGACAAGGGCAACGTGGTTATGCCTAGGGTGGTGCTTGATAAAATCCTATTCCTAGCCAGTGACGAACTGCCGCAGGCGGAGACTGCGTCTACGGAGGGCGACGAGTGAACAGGTACTGTATTCAAACTATTGAAACAATCGAAAACAACTATTGGATAAATGCAGAAACAGAGCAACAGGCAAAAGAGCTTTTAGCCAGTAACTGTTATGACCCTGAGTGTTACTTTTTGGATGAAAAGATACAGAGCGTTGTGTTAGAAGCAGAAGGAGTAGAGGACGAATGAAACAGCCAGAGAACGACCATACGAAAATGTTTGGTAACGACGGCTCTATTCATAACGACGCTGAGATCATTGTGTACTATGAGCAACACGGGCCAGCAGAGCCAGTCCTACGCATACCCTTTTGGTACTGTAAAGACGAACTAGGGTTGTTTGAGAACTTTGAGGCGTCAGTACGCAGGACAGCCAAGGCACTCGCAGAGTCCTACACGTACTGGCCCGAAGGGTACGTCCATGTGCAGACAATTATTAATGAGGAGTACGTGAATATAGTTTGATTCAGTAGCAAAAGTAGTGTATACTATTAGTATGTTCTGAGGAATTCCTCAGAGCTAAACCAAAGCAACCAACGGAGATTATTCCATGACAGCAACAACAGTAGAAGGCGTAGTTAACTTCAGCAACGTGACCGAACACGACGTGTACAACGGTCAGTCAACTGGAGCCTACTCCATGACAATCACATTGTCAGAAGACGACGCTGCGGAGCTTGCAGCCAACGGTGTCAAGATCAAGGACTACCAAGGCAACAAGCAACGCAAGTTCAAGTCCAAGTACGAGATCAAAGTCTTCGATGACGAAGGCACACCCTACGCCGGAGAAGTTCCATACAACTCCAGAGTCCGCCTGAAGTACAAGCTGGGACAGCCTCACCCAGTGCATGGCGTATCGACCTACCTTGAGGCGGTCAAAGTACTAGAGGAAGCAGAGATTGCCGTAGGCGATGCCGCAGACTTCTAAGTTCCTAAGACACGAGAGTTGTCCGGAGTGTGGTTCTTCGGACGCTCTCGCTATCTACGACGACGGGGGCCAACACTGTTTTGGTGCCGGTTGTGACTATCACGTCCATGGTGGAGACCAAGGCATGACCTCAGAATTACCTAAGGCCAAGCCCCTGAATTTCAAGGGAGTGGTCTCAAGCATACCCCAACGGCGCATATCTCAGGACACCTGTGGGCGCTACGGGGTCACCGTGGAGTACACTTCCACAGGTGAAATAGAGAAGCACTACTACCCCTACTACGACCTGTCTACGGGTGACCTATGCGCGGCAAAGGTACGCGAGGTCAAGACCAAAGGGTTCATGTCCATGGGGGACGTAGGCAACGTCGGCTTCTTCGGGCAACAACAGTGCAACAGGGACACTTACATCACGATTACTGAGGGCGAATTGGACGCCTTGGCAATCTATGAGATGTCAGGGAAGTCTTGGGACGTGGTTTCACTTCGGTCGGGCGCAAGTAACGCCGCTAAGGAGATCAAGGCCCAGCTTGAGTGGCTCGAAGGGTACGACACAGTGGTGCTCTGCTTTGACAACGACAAGGCAGGAGAAGAAGCAGTAGAGCAGGTGAAGGACCTATTCAGTCCTGACAAGCTGAAGATCTGTAAGCTACCACTGAAGGACGCCAGTGACATGCTCATGGCAAACAAGGTCAAGGACTTTACGCAACACTGGTGGAATGCGAAGGTCTACAGGCCCGACGGTATCGTAGCTGGTACTGACACATGGGACAAGCTGGTAGAAAAGAGAAACGTAAAGTCAATACCTTATCCATGGGAGGGACTGAATCACATAACTAGGGGGCATAGACCGTATGAACTCGTTACGATCACTAGCGGTAGTGGTATGGGAAAGTCCCAATTTATCAGAGAAATTGAGTACGATCTGCTACGCCGATGCGAAGGCAATATTGGAGTCTTGGCGCTTGAGGAGGATCTGGCCCGAACAACGCTTGGTATCATGTCGGTGGCGGCAAACAGGCCCCTTCACTTGGAAGAGGACACGCCTGTGGACGAACTTCGACCGTTTT
>Ga0208150_1000877_pt1 | contig 11499 bp, 7 predicted proteins | sample DEB08_DNA_8_FD_184534 | JGI IMG/M metagenome (GOLD analysis project Ga0208150, IMG submission 184534) | Aqueous microbial communities from the Delaware River and Bay under freshwater to marine salinity gradient to study organic matter... | ecosystem: Environmental > Aquatic > Marine > Coastal ...
ACGGTATTCAGCCGTGGTTTTTTAGTCGCGTGGATCAGATGTGATGCTCAGCGGATCGTCACAAAATCGTTGTGATTCAGTAATGCGAGTACAAGGGCAGTCCAGGCCCGCTCCTCCCGCTCGGTTTCCGTGAGTGTTGCGCCCGCCCGCCGTAATGCAGTCAGTGACGTCCGGCAGATTTCCATTTCTGTTTCAGTTGGCGGAATACACAACAGCATCTCGAACAGGTATGTCAGGCGAGCCTGATCATTCATCTGCGGCAAAGTCTCGTCATCCTGGCGCAGTCGAGCAAGGAATTGTGCTGTCTGATAAGCCAGTTGGCTGTTCTCCAGCGCCAGTGCCTGCTGCGGCACAATGCTATCTGAGCGACGATAGCATTCCTGGACGCTCGCATTGTCAAACACGGACAGGAAGCTGTTTTGTTCGTTGTTGGAATGGAAAAAGTAGAGGCTGCGTCGTCGGCTTGCCGTTTCAGAGGCAGGGATGGTTGGCCCACCGGTTGTGATGTCAAGCTGGCCGGACAAAGCCAGCAGGCTGTCACGTACGATCTCCGCTTCCATCCGAATCGGGTCCCGCCGCCAGTACATCCTGTTTTCCGGGTCAGCCTGCAGTGTTGCCGCGGAGGCTCCGACCGTGGTGGACGATCGTGCGTAGGTTTCAGACAGTACAATCAGTCGATGCAGTGACTTCATACTCCAGCCGGATTTCATGAACTCGACAGCCAGCCAGTCAAGCAGATCCTGGTGCTCCGTACTTCCCCCTCGCTGACCAAAATCAAACTGGCTGGAAACGAGTCCGCGGCCAAAATGCCGGTTCCAGATGTGGTTCACTGCAACCCTCGCTGTGAGTGGGTTATTTGAGCTGGTGATCCAGTTGGCCAGCGCTGTGCGACGACCGGTACTGGTCGCCGGGAATGGACGCTTTCTTGATTCTTCCGACTCAACGTTGCTTTCCGGTGTCTTCAATGCTCCAACGAGGGGAGTGAACGCAGGCTCGGCTCGTGACTTCAGTAACTGCAGCGACTGTTTGGCGGCATTGACCTTCTTAGTGGCTTCCGATTTCTTTGTTTCAACCGCACGTTCAAGTTCCAGTTCTGCGGTACGCAGATCGGCTTCCGCTTCCAGCAGCGCTGCAGCATGTTCGGCTGCTGCAACGGTCCGAACCAGTTCCGAAGTCTCAGTCGTATTCGGTGCTTCTGTCTGTGCTCGTTCAGCGGCGGCCTGCAATCTGACCAACTGCGGTTTTCCCGCCGCAGCCCGAACTCGCAATTCAGCGGCCGCAAAACTCAGCTCAGCTTCGCGAAGAGTGAGTGGGGCAGAGTTGTCACCCCGCGGTGGCATCAGAGGGTTTTGCGAATTCAGCGTACTGAGTTGGAATTCACGGAACTCCGCCTGACAGTCAAAGGCCATCAGTTGAACTGGACCCTGTTTGCGGGCAAAAGGCAGTTCATGGGAGACGACCAGTTCACCATCCACCAGCAGATTGACCAGTCGCCCGCGAATCCGTACCTGCAAAGTAACTTCCTGATTCAGGGGGACGTTTCTGGCCTGCATCGCAGCTGGAGGATAGACCTGTTGCCCCTGCTGTTTCCATGACAACTGCACCTTGGAGCCGCCAGCAACGCTGCTGAGGTATGCAGTGACCTGATCGTCACCGACAACGTCAAAGCGAATTCCGACGGATTTCCAGCGGTCGCCGGCAAGCGGGACGTATCGCAGTGTGGCTTCGAAGTCCTGTGGTACCTGCACGCGTAACTGCAGGTGTGCAGCTTCAGTCGAGACTTGATTCTGCAACAGAATGCCGTCCTTCCAGATCCACTCTCCCCCCTGCTCTTCCCAGAGCGCATCCTGCTTTTCCTGAAAACTGTCTTTTGCCACGACTTTCGCAGTGGAACCCCGCTGCGATTTCGGCGTTGTGGTTTTATTCCGAAGTTGATTCAGTCTGGTTTCAGCGTCCGCGAAGAGATTGCGTGCAGTATTGAAGTCAGCTTCAGCCTTGGCCACCCACGCCTCGACCACGTGCTCCGAAGTCCCCGGTCGAAACGCTGCCGTTGGCAGACTGACCTGATTGACGGGAAATTCTTCAAACTGCAGAAAGGCTGGGGGGAGCGGCTGCATCGGTGTGCTCTTGTCTGGATTGCGATCGTCACCGCGGATATGCAGCCAGGTTTCCGCATCAGCATTACAATCGAAGACGCGAGGAATTCCGTCCAGCTCGAAGTTTGTTTCCCTTCCGGCCAGGTCCATCCGTACCTGATATGGTTCAAAGTAGGCTCGCAGCTGATAGTACTCCCGTTGCGAGATGGGATCGTACTTATGATCATGGCACTTGCTGCAGTTCACCGTCAGACCGAGCATGCCCTTAAACGTGTGCTGAATCACATCGTCAAGCCACGTCGTGCGATTGAAGCGATAGTATTGCCGTGCCAGATATCCACTGGCACGAATGCGATCCCGATCAGTCGGGTACAACTCATCCGCCGCCAGCATTTCCCTGAGCATCTGGTCGTATCCCTTGTCCGCGTTGAGAGACTCAATGATCCAGTCGCGCCAGTGCCAGATATGCTTCTGCGAGTTGCGCACCTCCTTCCCGAGGCCCCACCAGTCACTGTAACGCCAGATGTCCATCCAGTGTCGTCCCCAGCGTTCGCCGTAGTGACTTGAATTCAGCAGCTCGTCCACAATCTTGCTGCGAGTTGCAGATGAGGGGTCCTGCAGGAATTTCATGAGTTGTTCATGCGTCGGGGGAATTCCCGTCAGGTCCAGATAGACCCGACGAAGCCAGATTCCACTGCTGGCGGCTGGCTGCACCTGCAGGCCGAGCTGCGTCTGCTTTTGCGACAGGAATGCGTCAACAGGATTGGTTCCTGCAGAGCCAGGCAACGGGATTTGCACGGGGGATTGAAAGGCCCAGTGATTTCGAGGATCTTCTTCCGGGATTTCGTTTTCCGGCGCTGCCGCCCCCGCTCTAATCCAGGTCTTGATCAGAGAAACCTGTTCTTGTGACAGAGGTTCTCCTTCCGGAGGCATCCGTTCGCTGGCGTCTTTGGAGGAGATTCTCTGCAGCAGCAGGCTGGTGTCATCGCTGTTCCGTTTAACAGCGGCACCGCTGTCGCCCCCTGTAAGCATTGAAGCCACTGTATCGAGCCTTAATCCCGCCTCCTGTTTCAGGGCTCCATGGCACGCGAAACAGCGCTCCTGCAGTACAGGGCGAATCTGTCGCAGGTAAGTGTCTGCATCGGCTGCTTGTATCGCGGAGATTTGAAGCAGCAAAAACAGCATCGTCAGCCAGCGAGCCATGTTGTGTTCCTCGATCTTGAGTTCGGGGAAGTATGGGAGGTGCAGGAGAAATACTCCTGCATCAGCATGATATCGTGCCGATGCGATCAGCTCCAACTCCTCGTTGTGATCCAATGCCTGCGTCTACTGCAAGACTCTGCGATTTTTGCAACCTGCGACCGGGGGGTGAGTCGTGCCGAAGAAGACTGACAGCACGATGACGCGAGTGACTCGCAGAATTTACCGGTTTGCCAACGTTTGTTGTGATGTTTCCGGAGAATCAGCAATCTGCCGTCGCCGTCGCTGCGTTGCTGCTGGCGCGTTCACTGGAATCTGCCGATAACCGTTACAACCGGACCAATGCGCGCACCGGTTACAGATTCTCTCAGGTTGTGAAGGACTCCGCATGTTCAGGCCATTCTTTTTGCTGACACCTCTGGTTTGTGTCGCCCTGTGCGGATGTCATTGCTTTCCTGCCAGCGCGATCTATGACGACGCAATCGACCATTTCAGCGATGGTCTGCGGGAGTTTCCTGCTGCAGATGACCTGTACATAGAAGACCTCGACGTGCAGCGTTGGTGTATCCACTGCGAACAGCCGCATGTCAATTGCCAGTCCACGTTTCCTCGTCATCGCCCTCGATGATCGACCGCCGCGGTCGATTCCATCCCGGTCCGGAACAACCGACTCCAACTGTGATGGCCGCTGCAGAACGGTCATCTCGGCAAGTGTGAGTTGCATGCAGCACTGCTGCGATGCAGAATATTCGACAGGAACCCTCGCCCTGCCGCGTCATGCTCTCCTGCTGTCCGGATCAAGTGGAGATGCCAATGCTGTCGATCTATGGAAATCCATACCCCACTGCAACGGAATTCGGTCGCAGACGGGTTCTTTCTGCCGGAGGTTCCGGGCTGTTTGGTCTGACACTGCCTTCGCTGCTTGCGGCTGAGTCAGCAGGACTGCACCATCCGCCCAAAGTGCGCTCGGTGATCTTTCTGATGTTGTTTGGTGGACCGAGCCAGCTTGAGACGTTCGACCTGAAACCGGACGCACCGGAAACAATTCGCGGCCCATTCCAACCCATTGCCAGCCAGACTCCCGATCTGTTGATTAGTGAGCATCTTCCGCGGATGGCCGCCGTATCCGGCCTGTACCGTGTGATCCGCACGATGTCACATTCCTTCAACGACCACAGCGGCGGGGCTCACTATCTTCAGACCGGACGTCGCTGGCACGTTCCAATTGGAGGAGGATTTTCACCGACACCCAAAGACTGGCCATCGATGGGGGCTGTGAAATCATGGTGGGATCAGCACCGCATGAACGTCGGCACGCATGCTGCGGGCGATTGTCCGTCCTATATTGTGCTGCCGAATTCGCTTGGAGCGCTGCAGGAACGGGGGCAGTATCCACGTCCGGGTGAGCATGCGGGCTGGATTGGGCCGCGTTACAATCCGCTGACAACCGGTATTGGCAAGCGTTCAGTGGAAGACAATCCTTACTGGCGTGAATGCACCGACGAAGAGTTATCCTTTCAGATCAGTGACCTCAGTACGCCGGATGATGTCAGCAGGCTCCGACTTCAGCAGCGAAGAACGCTGTTGCAGCAGTTTGAATCGTCTCTGAAAACGTCGGAACGAGCCGCTTCAGTGCGGGCATTTGATGACTCCCGGGCTCGGGCCTTCGAACTCATGACAACTTCGGCGGTTCGGGACGCTTTGGAAATACGCCACGAACCGGCCGGTCTGCGTGATCGTTATGGCAGACACCTGTTTGGCCAGTCGGCATTGATGGCCCGCCGCCTTGTCGAAGCCGGGGTGCGATTTGTCACAGTCCACTACGATTGTGTTGATGGCTACAGTTGGGACTCTCACCGTAACAGCGATGATGTGAAGCGCCACTTGATGCCAACATTCGATCAGGCCTGTGCTGCACTGCTTTCCGACCTGAAGGATCGCGGCATGCTGGACGAAACACTGGTGATTGCCACCGGAGAGATGGGGCGAACACCGAAAGCCAATGCCCAGTGGGGGCGTGATCACTGGAGCACACTGTTCCCGGCTGTCATTGCCGGTGGCGGAATTCCCGGAGGGACGGTTTACGGGACTTCAGATGCAGACGCCGCATATCCTCGGGAACGGACCGTAAGTCCGGAAGATCTGGCCGCCACCGTATACCACGCGCTGGGGATTGATCCCGAATTACGAATCCCGGACTCCCGCAATCGCCCTGTGCAGATCGTGGAGGGTGGTCAACCGGTGCTGGACCTTTGGGCCTGACGCGACTGCTGTTTTTTCTTCAGTCTGTGACGATTCTGAGGATATGTTGAATTAGGTTTCTGCCCCACAACGCCCACGATTACAGAAGATCATACGCAGGGCCTGCACTTCCAGGAAACACTAGAGACGCGGTTGGTCTGGCGGCATGAAGGCCTGTCCGGACTGTTCTCTCAATGAATCCGGTTTCCACGCGATCTCCAATTGTTTCTCCGATCGGCGAAAGTGCTTCCAATGCTGACTATCCCACACTTGCTTCTATTCGCTGTCATGCTGATGACCGTGGCCGCTGCAGTCTTTGATGTTCGAGATCGACGCATTCCAAATATGTTGACGGCACCCTTCTTTGTTCTGGGGCTGATCATTCAGATTGTGCTGACCGCCACGGGGAACGGTGGGGAACTGGGATCAGGACTTCTGGCTGCGTTGATATCATTTGTCATTCTCGGCGGCATGTGGATGGCTGGCGGAATTGGCGCCGGTGACGCCAAACTCATGATGGCGATCGGAATCTGGCTGGGCCTTGGAGAAACGTTGCTCATCATGGCTGGCAGCCTGATCACCACCCTCGTAATTCTCGTTGCGGTGAAGGGGCTTCGTCGATTTGGCGTGCCGATCGGGATTCTTCTGCAGCCCGCTCACGTTCCCGGCCGTAGTGCGAATACTCGTGTTGTTCGCGGTGTACGTCTAAAACGCGGGATTCCGTTTGCACTTGGTGTGTGTGCAACAACCTGGGTGATTGCAGCTGCGAAGATTGTGCTTGCGAATGGAAGCATCGGCTGAAATTGCGGCCGCGATGGCAGATGGCAGCACGCAACTGGTGTCTTGCCGCTGCAGACAATCTGTAGGAATACGCAGTGTGGGGCACTTGGGGGTGAAGTGCCGGGCTCTGCGGTCATCATCGGCTGGGATTGACCTGATCTCCGCTTTCCAGCACACTTCGGCGGAATAAGCGGCCACCGGCAATTCCTGCCGCTGGCCGATCGATGACTCCGGATCGCCGGGCGCCGACGCCCTGCTGCAGATGCACGCAACAACATGAACGCACCGAAAAAAACAGACCGACTCGAACTTGCTCGCCTTGAGAAACTGGAAAAGATCCAGTCACTGGGCCATGACCCATGGGGACAGCGATTCGACAACCACAAGCCAATCGCTGAAGTCAGACCGCTTTGTCCGGAGGAACCCGGTGAAGATGGTGCGTTGGTTCGAGTGGCCGGCCGGATCATGACTCGCAGAAAGGCGGGCAAACTTCGGTTCATTGACCTGCAGGACCAAAGTGCGTCGATTCAGTTGATGTGTTCTCGCGGAGATCTTGAGCCGGAGCTGTGGGAACTGATCACAGCACTCGATGATGGTGATTTGATCGGGATCGACGGACTGTTAAGGAGAACCCGGACCGGCGAAGTTTCCATTTTTGTGCAGCAACTCACGATTCTGTGCAAGTCGCTGGCCTCTCCTCCAGAGAAATTTCACGGCTTGCGGGATGAAGAAACGCTGGTGAGACAGCGGTATTTGGACCTGATTTACACCGAGGGTGTAGTTCCGCGAATGCTGAATCGGTCGGCAATCATTGACTCCGTCCGATCGACGCTGAGATCCAACCGATTTCACGAAGTGGAAACTCCGGTTCTGCACAGTATCGCGGGCGGCGCCGCTGCCCGCCCCTTTATCACTCACCATAACGCGCTCGATATGCCGCTGTATCTGCGGATTGCTCTCGAGCTGCATCTAAAACGCCTGCTGGTCGGCGGAATTGAGCGCGTCTATGAAATCGGCCGTGTATTTCGGAATGAGGGCGTTGATGCCACGCACAATCCGGAATTCACGATGCTGGAGGTCTACCAGGCCTACGGGAATTACGAGTCCATGATGGATCTGACTGAGCAGATCGTTGTGGATGCCTGCCAGGCAGTCGGGCAGTCACTGCAGATTCCGTGGGGCGAAGATGGCGACATCATTGACCTGACTCCTCCATGGCCCAGAAAGCGTTATGCCGACTTGTTTCAGGAGCACGCGGGCTGTGATCTGAAAGATTCGGAAGCAGTCCGTACGCTGGCTGGGCGGCTGGGGATTGAAACGGACAATGTCCACCACGACGTCATTGTGAATGAGATCTTCGAACAGAAGGTGGAGGATCATCTGCAGGGGCCTGTGTTTGTCATGGATTACCCGGCATCGATCTGCCCACTGACAAAACGAAGCCAGACCGATCCGGAGATCGCTGAGCGATTTGAGCTGTACATACGCGGCATGGAACTGGCGAATGCTTACACTGAACTGAATGATCCTCGACTGCAGGAACAGTTGTTCATGACGCAGCTCGAGGGGCAGGCTGAAGAGGATTCGATGGCGAAAATGGACACGGATTTCATCCGGGCCCTCAAGGTTGGCATGCCTCCGGCTGGTGGACTGGGGATTGGTATTGATCGACTGGTCATGTTGCTGACCAACAGTCGTGCGATTAAGGATGTGATCTTCTTCCCGCTCACCCGACACGAGCGGGTAGAGGGCGGCGAACGGGAATCAAAAGCGTCAGCAGAGTGAACGAGAGTAGCCGCAAGGGGCGGCATTTCCACGGATGGAAATTCAGTCTCGCCGGGTGACATCGGTCAGCCCGGTGAAGGAGTACAGGGATGTACAAGCTGTTATTGTGTCTTCGATATTTACGCACGAGGTACATTGCGCTCGCCTGCATTGTCAGCGTCATGCTGGGTGTCGCCACAATGATCGTGGTGAACAGCGTGATGGCTGGCTTTTCAACAGAGATGCGTGATCGGCTGCACAACTTTTTGGCCGATATTGTTATCGAGGCCAGAAGCACTTCAGGCCTGGCCAAAGCCGATGAATTGCTGGAACGAGTTGATGAAGCGGCCGGCCAGTACATCGCCGCGTCAACAGTTTCGGTTGAGATTCCGGGAATGGTGACATTCACCGATCCGTGGACGGGTGAAGCATACACGTCTCCGGTCAGCCTGCATGGCATTGATCCTCGCGGCAAGGCTGAAGTTGGTCCGCTGAAGTCCTATCTGGACAGCTACAATCCGGTGATGGAGGATGGTCAGATTGTTCGGCCAGCTCTGCGGGATTCGTCGGAGCCTCTGGGCTGGGAATTGACGTCTGAGGGACAGCAGCATTTCGATTCTGTCCAGGAGCAAAAAGCGGAGCAGCTTCGTCAGTGGCAGCCGCCGCTCGTCGAACCGGTGCCCAGTGATTCGGCCACACCTGACTTCGATGATTCGGGCCAGCCTCCTGTTTTCGATTCGCCGAGTGCCGTTGCGGACGCATCTGCAGGATCGGATCAGGGGCCAGAGCCGACTGATGCGGACGCTGCGAACACAGTAGCAGATACCCCGGTCGTGCAATTCGATCCCAACAACCCCAATGCGGGCCTGGGCGGCGGCATGTCGCCGGACATCCTGTTCGAAGATAATCCTGCCGAAGATATCAAGCCGCAGCCCAACGATGCGAGAATTTACATCGGCGAGGGTCTGGTGAGTTTCTTCGTCAAGAACCCCGAGACCGGTCGGCAGCAGAAGATTATGATGGTGCAGCCGGGCGATGACGTGATCATCAGCACGATCACGGCCAGCACTCCGCCGGAGGTGACAAAGTTTCACGCAACTGTCGTCGATTCTTTCCGCAGTGGAATGAGTGAATATGACTCCAACGTTGTGCTCATGAATCGGGAAGCTCTGCAGAAGAATCGCGGCATGCAGCTGGAAAACAGAGTCAGTGCGATTCAGATCCGGTTGCATGATTATGCTGACGCACCCAAAGCGATGGCGGCCCTTGAACAGGCGTTCGCACCCGGAGAAGTCACCATTCGTACCTGGGAAGAGAAGCAGGGATTACTGCTGTCCGCGGTTGAAGTGGAAACGGCAATTCTGAATGTGCTGTTGTTCCTGATCATCGCCGTTGCGGGTTTTGGAATTCTCGCCATCTTCTACATGATTGTGGTGGAGAAGACTCGCGACATTGGAATTCTGAAATCTCTGGGAGCCAGTTCGTCGGGTGTAATGGCGATCTTTCTGTCTTATGGACTGGCGCTGGGAATTGTTGGCAGTTCGGCCGGTGTGATCCTGGGCCTGTTGTTCGTGCATTACATCAATGAGATCGAGGATGTGCTGAGCTGGTTCACCGGGAGGAAGGTCTTTGATGAGAAGATTTATTTCTTCTTTGAGATCCCGACCTATGTCAATCCGTGGATGGTGATCTCGGTAGCACTGGGAGCGATTGGGATCGCGGTGCTGGCAAGTATTCTTCCGGCGCGGAGAGCTGCTTCTCTGCACCCGGTACGAGCACTGCGTTTCGAGTAGTCAGTTGCGTGCAGCAGCCCTGTACACCGTCAAGGATTCACCGCAACGGAATTTTTCGCCATGACTGAGATCTGCAAAATGACGAGGCCACTGATTTCCGCTGAAGCAATTTCACGGTCTTACCTGAAGGGCCAGCACAAGGTTCCCGTCTTACGCGGAGCCGGACTGACGGCTCATCGCGGCGAGTTTGTGTCGGTGATTGGCCAAAGCGGGTCCGGGAAGAGCACGCTGCTGCATGTCATGGGGCTGTTGGATTCCCCGGATATTGGCGAAGTTCATCTTGATGGCCAGCGGATTGACAATCTGAATGCTGCCGCACGGGATCAGTTGCGAAACCGTGTCTTTGGTTTCATCTTCCAGTTTTATCATCTGATGCCCGAACTCTCCCTGCTCGAAAACGTGATGGCTCCGTTGATGATTCGCCACTCGATCCTTGATTTCTGGAGGAAGCGTAAGGAAACACGCGCAGCGGCTCTCGAAATCCTCGACCAGGTGGGGCTGTCTCACCGAGTCCATCATCGTCCGTCAGAGTTGTCCGGCGGTGAAATGCAGCGTGGAGCAATTGCTCGCGCTCTCATCGGCAAGCCGGAGATCCTGCTGGCAGATGAACCCACTGGAAATCTGGATGCAGAGACCGGGCATGGGATCATGGAACTATTGAAGCGGCTGAACCGGGAACAGCAGCTCACCATCGTGATGGTTACTCATGATGAAGCGATTGCCGCACAGGCTCATCGAACAGTACGGCTCGAGGAAGGTCGGATTCAGAAGGTTTTGCAGCAGGAAGCTGCCTGATTACGACTCGCCCGGAAATCTTCAATGACGTGGCCTGAGGCTGTCTACATACACGTACCGTTTTGCTTTCGTCGGTGCGGCTATTGCGACTTCACGCTCGTTGCAGATCGCGATCAGCTGATTCCCCGCTGGTTTGACTGCCTCGGACGGGAACTGCAGGTTCACCGCGAGCAAGCCGGGATGCGTCTGCCGGTGTCCACGGTGTTCTTTGGTGGTGGCACGCCGACGCATCTTGATGCCGGGCAGCTGCACAGGCTGTTAGAGCTGATCAGGTCTCATTTTGAATGGTCTGATGATGCCGAAATCTCGATGGAGGCAAATCCTGAAGCGCTTGATGAGGAACGGCTCGAAGCGCTGCAAAGGGGTGGTGTCAACCGCATCAGTCTGGGAGTGCAGTCATTCGACGACACCGTGTTAAAGGTCCTTGAGCGAGCTCACACGGCTGATGTGGCCGAGGATGCAGTCCGGCGTGTTGCCGCGCGATTTCCAGCCGTCAGCCTCGACTTGATTTTTGGCGTGCCGGAGCAGAGTAACGTGTCGTGGGAGCAGACACTTCGGAGAGCGGTAAGCCTTCCGGTTCAGCATGTATCAGCGTACGGACTCACCTGGGAACAGGGCACGTCCTTTTATCGCAGAGAACAGCAGGGGCGGATGATGCGGGCCACTGAGGAACTCGAACGCGAGATGTTTCTGCGGGGCATCGATGTTCTTCAGCAGGCGGGTTTTGAGCACTATGAAGTGTCCAACTATGCACGTCGTGGTTTTCGATGCAGACACAACCTCGTTTACTGGCATGCAAAGGAATACCTCGCTTTCGGGCCGGGGGCTGC
>Ga0208150_1000880_pt1 | contig 11474 bp, 10 predicted proteins | sample DEB08_DNA_8_FD_184534 | JGI IMG/M metagenome (GOLD analysis project Ga0208150, IMG submission 184534) | Aqueous microbial communities from the Delaware River and Bay under freshwater to marine salinity gradient to study organic matter... | ecosystem: Environmental > Aquatic > Marine > Coastal ...
ACAGATTTCTCTTCATCGCTTGGGAAAACACGCAGAACGCCACAGATTTTATTCAGCTTGATTGCCGCATGGACGATCTGCCCGATCGAGAGTTCAATATCGCTCGGGGGGTTCAGGGCGGTCAGATACTGGTTTACAAGTTCGGCTACAACCCCGACATAGCCAACGGATCTACTGAAGTCATCTGGTCACTTGGGGGAAACTATTCGGGTTTTACTGACACGGCTCAGACTGTTCAGGCTTTTTCATATAGCACATCCGATGACATTACCGGAACGGGCGCTAGAACCGTTGTGATTCAAGGGCTTGACCAAGACTTCAATATGGCATCCGAGACGGTTAGTCTTGGGCAGATTCAAGGAACAGGGCCTTACGCAGCTTTGGAAGCGTCAAATCCAACGACGACTACTTGGCGTAGGGTTTTCAGAGCTTATGTTGCTTCTACGGGATCCTGTAGCGAAACGGCGATGCTTACGGATTGCGATAATGTAGGCGAAATCCGAATCGCAAATGCGACCAACAATGTGACGTTTGCGAGCATTCCGGCCGCACAGTCTCAGACTCTACAGGCAACCTACACCGTACCAGCCGGATATACTGCATATCTCAAAAAGATAACGATAACGGTCGATACCGCCAACAAAATCGCAGAAATCGCACTATTTCAAATTACCGATGCCGATCGAGTCGCGGCCCCCTTCGGAGCGAAGAGAAAGGTCTGGAGTGGCATTCAAGCTCAAGGCCATATCAAACAAGACTTCGACTATTCAGTATCGTTTGCAGAAAAAACGGACCTGTTTCTTGTCGCGGTTGGTGGACAAAACAACTCTTCCGTTTTCGGAGATTTCACTTTGGTCCTAGTGCCAAATGAGGACACCTTGTAATGCCTAAACTCAAGGGATACCCCAAGAAAAAAGCTGCTAAGAAAAAGAAGCGCAAGAAGAAAAAAGGTAAGTGAGTCCACTAGACGCTCCGGTCGGAGCGAAGGAGGCCGCATGGCTGCAAAGAGAAAAACCGCCGGTCGAAAGACTAAGTACGCAGGCGTTACTCGAACTTCTGGAGGAAAACTCAAGAAGGCGGGCGAGACCTTTAGTGGGTTCAATAAACCGAAGAGAACTCCGGGCAAGTCCAAGAAATTTGCCGTGTTGGCCAAAGAAGGAAATCGTGTGAAGATCGTCCGTTTCGGAGATCCGAACATGACGATCAAGAAGTCCAATCCCAAGAGGCGCGCATCGTTTAGAGCGAGGCATAAGTGTTCTCAGAAAAAGTCCAAGTTGACCGCAGGTTACTGGGCTTGTAAGGCTTGGTAAAAATGAGAAATCTCCTACTTTCACTCATGCTCGTATTGGCGTCCAGTCCCGCATTGGCGGTGACGGCGATCAAGTCCTATACGGCGAATGGGTCTTCTGCGTATACGGTTCAAAGTACCGATACCGCATGGTCTCAGTTGCTCAAGCTGGACGGCGCTTCCAGTTGCGCGGTTCAGACTAACTTGAATGCCAGCGAGACGTTCACTCTGACTCCTCGCGCTTCCAATGCAACCGCTCCGGATCCCAATGCCGTTGGGGCGCTAACTCTTTCTCAAAGTGGGGCCTTTACGTTTACGCCCGGCCAAGACTATTTCTCAGTACGATTTGATGTACTCGGCAATTCTCAGTCTCTCGTGGGTATCGTATGCGACCCGGCTGGCGGAGCCGACGCGGACCTCTCGATGGACCTCAGCACGATCACCTTCCCGGCTGGCGGCGGCGGAGCTACCTCGATCAACGATTTGACCGACGTAGACATTACTGGTGTGACCACATGGCAGCTCCTGTCTTGGAACGGGACGAACTGGGTTCCCGCGGACGACGCGGACACGATCTACGACGACACCGCGTTGCAGGGCCAAGTGGACAACATCCCGGTCATCGACGCTCTGGGCGACATTGCAGACGTTGACCTCGCGACCGCTGCTCCGACCACGGATCAGCTCCTGTCCTTCGACGGGACCAACTGGGTTCCGGCGGATTCCCCGGCGGCGGACAAACTGATCGGCGACTGGCCTGCATCGAGCACCGAGAACATCTACCCCCTGACTTCGATCCAGTTCGGCGACGGGTACCGGGACATGATCGAGACTACGCTGCTTTCGCCGAAGTGGGTGAGCGGGCTCAAAGTCGAACCCTTATTCAATCTGGATGGTGAGAAGGCGTACTGTGCGGCTGGACCGGGCCTCGGGTCGGACCCCAACAAGCCGTGGTACACTTGCCCTGACAGCTCAACCCGGAAAACGAAATCGAACGGCCTCTACCTCCAGATGGTGAACCTGTCCCCCGGTGAGGCACACGCGATTCACACCGAGATGATTACTGGCGGAGACACCGACCCGAACGGGATGCAATTGAAGGTGCTGGCGTCCGGCGGGTCTCAGACCGGCGGCGACGAGGGCATCAACGGCATCAGACTGGTCACCAACGTAAACTGGGGCGCGTCCTTCGGTACGATCTCCGAGGCGCTCCCCGCTGCCACAGGGGTAGACGTTTCGGTCGGGATTACTGGCGTCTCGGAGTACGAGACGAACTTCGTCGGTGTCGGCAAGATGTTCGTCCTCTCCGGCTCGCCCGAAGCCTTCACCGTAACGCTCGCGGACCAGACCAGTTCCAGTCCCGAGCGCCCAAAGCAGACGGTCCTGAAAGGCTTCGCCAACAACGGCGGCGTGAGAGGGCCGTTCCTTCTGGACAGCGACCTTCCGGCTGATGTAGAGGCAGGGAACTGGTGCATGTACGACCCGGCGAATGACTACTTTGCTGGCGGCACCGGTCCGGCGGATACCCACTTCTGGCTGCTCATAAGCGAGGTGGCTCGGAGTACGGATGCGGGTAACCCTGCGCCGTCTTTCACCACGACATGGCGCACCCAGTCCGTTGACAACAAGTACCCGAACTACCTGATGTGGTCGGGGGAGTATCACTTCGCGCCCTGCTACACCATCACCAAGGTGGAGCAAGACCCGGCCACGAAGGTCACGAACCGGGTCTATCTGCATAAGACGGTCAACCACACGGAACTTTCTGGTACGAGCTGGGAGGTCACCCCGTACGGAGAGATCAAGCAGACGGGGGTCAAGGTTCTCCAGACGGCGAACATCAACCCTGCGTACAGCGGCGCGGCGTTCACCGCGGTCCATGAGATCGGCGCGGCGTTTGGAGGTCGGTACCAGCTACCTTCGGCGCTTTCGGTCGAGCATTCCGGCGGGTCGTGCGTCACGGCTGACCGGGCAACCTCGTGTATCGAGGATGGTCGGTTCGGGGCATTCGGCTCCGGGATGGAAATCAGTGAGTGGGCGGCGCAGCTCGGCACCCTGTACCGATACCCTGACGCAGACTCCTCAGCCGGGTTCGCCTTGGCTCAGATCCGCCCCACTACGGGACAGGGCGGCCTCAACTGGGGATTGACGGGCTCGACGGGGCGGTTCCACACCGTGATCGACGTGTATCAACATGCTAACAAGAGTCTCATCCTGAACGGAACGTACGGGTGGGGCGTTGGTCGAACGGGCACCAAGTGGTTCCCGCTGATCTCGACGGCCACAGTCACCGGCCACACCGACGGATCATTCCTGAAGTGGTCTGCGGCGGACAGCGCGTACGTCGAAGGCGTGCCCGCGTTGGGCGACCTCGGGAACGTGAGCGCCCCGTCGCCCACCGCTGGCAATCTCCTAGGATGGTCGGGCGCTGCGTGGATCAATACCACGCAGATGCCGCCCCTCGTGGGTCACACCGACGTGACCATGAGCGCCTCGCCGATCCCGGTCGGCGTCACGCTCGTCCGCAACGGCTCCTTCCAGTGGGTGGACACGCCGCTGCGTGTGGATCTCAATGATACCGCGACGGATGTCACCATCACCTCCCCGACCGCGGGGCAGGTCCTCTCGTACGACGGCTTGGGCTGGGTCAACGCGGCCGCAGGCGGAACGAACAATTCGTTCTCGAACTTCCAAGCTATCGGGGCGGGCGAGGCGGCACTGTTCTCCGGCAGCGGCACCATGTCCGCATGGAATGCCTCCTACACGGCGTTTGCATTCGCAGGAGCAACGTACACGGTGAGCCTGCCTGAGATCGCGAATACAACCGCAGATGTACACAGTCGCGTAGAGATCTGGGTGCAGCCGGGGGTGACTTTGACGGTCCAAGGGCACGCCAATGACACGACCGCCCTTGAGTTCAACTTCGTTACGACAGGCGCGGGCACGGCGAGCATGACGTTCACCGCCCCTGCTTCGGACATCGCCTGCAAGGTCGAGGTGTTCGTCCGGGCGGCCAACGAGGTGATGACGTCGAGCACTTGCCCGACGCAGACTCTGAGTAACCCTAACTAAAAGGCCGGAGAGAAAAATGCCTACATCATCTGATCTCGTTGTAGAAGACGGTACTGGCCTTCTCGATTCAAATAGCTATGCTGCGCTCGTCGAAGCTGATAACTACCATTTTTTACGGGGAAATGCTCTTTGGGCAGCAGCTACGGAATCGGATAAGGTGGTCGCGTTGATCCGGGCAACTCAGTATCTTGACACTCGCTGGGTTTGGGTTGATGTAAGGGCTAGTTCTAATCAGTCACTCGCCTTTCCCAGAAACGAGATCTACGACCGCGATGGTAATGATGTTACTCAGAGCGTTCCGATCGAGATCTTCGACGCCTGCTGTGAGTATGCTCTTTCTGTTCTAGGAGACGGAACGGCTCTGGTTAGCCTTTCTCCGACTCCGGATCAGACGACGGGCATTCGAGTTACCATGCAGCGAGATAAGGTCGGTACTCTTGAGAGTGAGACCAGATATGATACCGGAGTGGGTGTCCGGTTTACGAACACCTATCCTCAAGCTGACCGCATTGTAAAACGATCGGGCTACGCAATTAACAGCAGCAGCTCAGGAGGAACGATGCGATGACCACTCTGTATGATCGGCTGCGTGATTCTGCTCAAAGGCTGATCGCAGATTTCGGTCGAGCAATTCAAATTTCGGAGAGTTCGACGACTCTCGCGGATCCGGCAAAGCCATGGGGTTCTGTCGGGGATACGGCTACTTCAACAACCTATTCGACAACTGGAGCATTCGTAACTGAGATGGGGAGCGATCTCGAAGCTCGCCTCTCAGCCGTCTCCCGTCTCGTTTTGTCGCCCGTGGAGGTTAACGAGGCGCGGGTCTTCATTGCTGCCAAAGGGCTTGGCGTGGTTCCTACGACAGCGATGCAGGTGGTAGATGGTTCTCGAACTCTGGAAATCAAAAAGGTCGAGACAGTAGCACCCGGCGACGTGGCAATCATGTACGTCCTTCAAGTGGAGAACTGACATGGCCTCGACGCAAATTGAAGCACAGGACGCGCTGCTTACTTTGGTTAAATCCACATGGGATGCCAATGCAAGTGGCGCTCCGCTTTATTACGATAATCAGGACGTGGACCGTCCCGACAGCCCCACGCTGTTTGGACGGGCCATCGTAAGGCATATAAGCGGTACTCGGACCACGCTCGGAAATACAAGGTTCCGGCGGTTCGGGACGGTCTACGTTCAAATCTTCGTACCCCAAGGCACAGGGACGGTGAAAATTCGACAGTTGAGTGACGCAGTTGCTCACGCGATCGAAGGAGCCCCGGCCTCTCTAGGCGTCCGGATTCAGGACGTGGATGTTATCGAACTGGGCAGCGACGGCGTATATTTTCAAGTAAACGTCTCTGCCGATTTTACCTACGACCGACAGGCGTAGGAGGAGATTAAAAAATGCCCTCAGATACAAATCGGGTAGAGCTTGCTTTTTTTCCTGAAACGGTTGCTGCTGGTACGGTAGCGACTGGAACATATAATGCGTTGCCGTTTACTGGAACGACGGATATGGGCTCTACGCCCGAAACTGTCGTCTCCGATGTGATTCGATCAGATCGTCAGGTGACTGATTTGATTAAGGTCAATGAGTCTGTTTCTGGATCTTTTGATTCTGAATTGATTCCGGGGACTTATTTGAATACGCTTATGAATGCTGCCGCTCAAGCCGATGTTAGCAGTCAGGTAGTAGAAGCATCCATTACGACTGGTAACGTAACTGTTGCAGGCCAGACCTTTACCGGAACATATTCAGCGACTCCCTCTGTGGGGGAATGGGTGGAGATCACGAAGGGTGCAGTTACTGAGTACCACAGGTTGACTGCTGCGACCAGTACCGTTCTCACTATTGAGGGTACTACGGCTCATACTAGCGGCACTATGACCATCACTCGCGCGGCGAGTCGGTACAATGGCACTACGAAGTACCCCATGACGTTCAAGCGGACGTTTACTGACGCGACGATCTACGAGTATTTGGCGGGAATGGAGGTTGATACATTCTCAGTTACCGCTTCGTCCAGCTCGATCGTGACGTATTCGGTGGGCCTCGTCGGAATGAATTATCAGATTCGCAATTCTGCGATTGCGAGTACGGCGACCGGGGCTTTTCCGACCGCAGGACCGTTCAATGCTTCGAGCAATGTAGCCACGATTGGAGAGGCCGGAACCGGGCTTCAGGTCTGCACGGAACTCACGATGGAGATTGCGAACAATCTGCGTGAGCGAAACGTGATCGGAACTACCGGCGCTCACTCGATCGGATCGGGTGAATTCAACGTCTCAGGTCAGCTTTCGGTTTACTTTGAAGACGAGGCTCTCATCAACAAACTCCGGAACAACACCACGACCAGCATTAGCTTCGGCTTTACTGACGGGAACGGAGCCGCAGTCATCTTCGACATGCCAGCGGTTAAGTTCACCGAAGGCGTTCCGGAAATTGGCGGAAAGAACGATGACGTGATGCTCAATCTCGGGTATCAGGCTTTCCGAGACCCGACTCTCGGCTATACGCTGCGGATTTCCAACTTTGCCTAATCGGAGCTAGTCAATGTCCGACACAAATCGAGTTGAGATACGATACGATGCTCTAAATATCAATGTCGGCATCCTTATGCCAATCACTAGCACAACGGATTTGGGCTCTTCGGTTGAGACCGTTGTTTCTGACATTATTCGATCCGATCGGCAGATTACCGATGTAATCAAAACCGCAGAGGACGCTGGCGGAACACTCGATACCGAATCTCATTATGGCCTTGCAGAAGCGATGATGTATCGGTATGTGCTTATGCCTGACATTCTGAATGAGAATGTCGAAGCGTATGGCGTTAACAACGATCAAATAGTCCTACTTAATCAGACCGTTAATGTAATCGGTTTGGTAGGAGTTGTAACCTATGTTGGCATCGAGGCTGATTTCGCAGTTGGTGATTGGGTTATGGTTGCGCCGTCAGGGCAAAATTCTTTCTTTTCAAAGGTACTTGGGACAACTACGAACGGGATTTATCTGTCAGATCCCATCCCCGATGATCTCATCGGTGGTCAGCCCAATAGTTATGTGAAAAGGCTTGGAAATCGAACAAATGGAAAGACTGCGTATCCGAGGTCTCTTCAAAAACACTACACCGATCTTGGTGTGTACGAGTATCTGGATAATTGCCACGTTGATAGCATGACTATTAACGCTTCGGCTGGTTCTATCATCACCACCTCGTTCGGTATCGTTGCTGAATCTTACGAAATAACGAATGTTTCTCGCGGTTGGTCTATTAACCCCACATATGATGATATGAATGCCGGGTCTGCAAACAGCTCTACAGGAGCTGTTTATTATCAAGGTGATTCATATTTGAATGGCTTGGTTATCTCTGAATTTACTTTGGAGATTAACAACAATGCCCGTCGCAGACGAGTAATCGGAGACGTTCAAACACACTCTGTTGGCTTTGGTGAGTTTACTGTTACGGGTTCGATCACAGCTCTTTTTGAAGACGAGACTCGAATCCAGTTGCTTTTGAACAGCACACCAACGCCACTTGCCTTGGGTTTTCACGATCACCTCGGCAACGCTTTCATTTTCGACATGCCACAAGTCAAATTCACTTCTGGTGTGCCTGAAATCAGCGGAAAGAACGATGATGTTGTAGTCACGATGGAGTTCCAAGCAATCGTTGACCCGGTAGATGACTACATGGTCAGAATGTTTACTTCATCTGGTTACGTTGTATAAAAACGGCAAGGTGTTCGCTACCACCGGGACCGTTTTAGGTGGGGGGCTTCGGCCCCCCGCCGCTTTCAAATCGTAGCTAAGGAAACCCCCAAATGAATCTGTACGATATTTTTGACGAGCAAAAGCTCGATCATTCCGAGACTTTCACGCTAGAGATTGAAGACGGCGATGTGAAAGTTTCGTTTGAGCTAGCCCGCGCAGGCGCGGAGAACAAGAAGTTCGGAACCAAGCTCAACGCTCTGATGAAGCCTTACAAGTACGCCATGCAGAAGGGTACGATGAAGGACGAGCAGGCAGAGCGGATTCTTTGCCAAGCCCTCGCCGATACGGTCATCGTTGACTGGGAAGGCGTCACCGACAGGGAAGGCAATCCTCTGGAGTATTCCGCCGAAGCGGCGGCTAAGTTGCTCCTAGAGCTTCCCAGTCTGCGTCAGCTCATTCAGGATGAGGCATCGGACGTAGCTAACTTCATTGCATCCGAAAGGAAAGAACGCGCGGGAAAATAGTTGAGTATCTGGAATGGTCTCTGAAGTATGGTGAAAAGGCAGCGCCGATCATCGACGCTGCGGCTATGATGGGCAAACCAGCTCCGATAAACATGATTCCTCCGGAGCTGGATGAGGAGGACGAAGCCTTCGTCTCCTACTTCTGGGATCTTTCTCGGGATCGGCATTTTACTGCTGCCGGTCCAGCCGCGATACCTTGGACGGCGTGTCACGCATACGCCCTCGTGCTTGGCTTAGGACGCTATGAAGACCTCTACGATGACTTCATGTTCATCATAGGGTCGCTCGACGCCAAGTATATCCAAATGTCGATCGAGGAAACAGAACGCGAACGCCAAAAGCACGAGCGTAAGGGGAAGTCAAATGTCCAGCAACATCGCAAAGGTCGTTAAGGATTTTAACGCAGACGTAGAGCATATCTACAAAGCCTCCACTCAGATGGTTAAGACCGTTGTGGCCTATACGATCTACGAGCTTCAAGACATGCCCCCTGCCGGTACTCCACGGGATACTCTTAGAGCAGTCAATGGTTGGAATGTGGCTCCGGGGCCGGTAGGTGACTTTACCGACCCCGGCCCGCAGTTCATTCACCCGGAGCCTGATCCGGAGCTGGAGATTAGAAAACTCACCGGCAAAGAGGATCAGGCTACGATTGCTAACGGTGTTCACTACATCGGTAGCCTAGAGTTCGGGTCGAGTCGTCAATCTCCTAGAAACTTTGTCCGAATCGCCATTGATCGGGCATTGTCACATCTCGATTTTACCGTAGTATACAAGGCCGCTCTTCGCGGCGACGTTGATCGCGGCGTGAGGCTTGGTAGATAATGGCTATCAATCAACATACGGTTCTCATTAGAGTCAAACAGCTCGGCGCTAGAACTGTCCGAAAGAATCTAGGCGGTCTCAGCAATGCGTTGGCGCTGGTTGGTTTGGCTGCTGCTGGCATGACTGCGGCCATCGTTCGATCTTCGGACGAAATGACCAATCTGGCCAACAAGAGTCGGGTTTTCGCCAAGAGTAATGACCAAGCTGCAAATCGAATGGCAACGGTCATTTCCGTTGCTCGAACGATGAACATGCAGCTAAGCGGCGTTGCAGATGTGATGCAGCGCGTTTCTATGTCTGCGGATCAGGTCGGCCTGAGTAACGATCAAGTCACCAAGATGGTGTCGAATCTGGCGAAAGCTACCATGCTTTCCGGTGCTACCTCTCAGGAAGCTACCGGCGCTCTGCGGCAGTTCGGTCAAGCCTTGGCTGCAAACCGTCTGTCTGGGCAGGAGTTGAATTCGGTCCTAGAACAGACTCCGATGATCGCCAGAATCATCGCGGACTCGATGGGTGTCGCAGTCGGCGAACTTCGCGCTCTGGGAAAAGAAGGCCGAATCACCGCGACGGTGATGAAAGACGCGCTCGCTGGATCCATTGATGATCTCGATGCTAAGTTTGAGAAATTTGAATTCCCGATCGCGGCTCTACTTGTCAGCATTCGGAGAGAAGCTGTCATTCTAATTGATAATTTCTCCAAGTTGACTAATGCAGGGCAAGCTCTAAGAGATATGGCTCAATCCCTAGCAGACTACATGACTGACTTGAATCGGTCTTTTGTGGTCGGCGGCGAGACAGCTCAGGAATTTACCCGGTATGTAAATCTAGCTAAAGATGCAGTAGTCGCTCTAGGAATTGCCATGGCTACCTATCTTACCGGGTCAGCTATTGGTTCTGTGACAAAGGGCGTTGGTAAAGCTACCGGAGCTATGGCAAAGCTAGCTGTTATGGCTTCAAATCTAAAGCATCCATGGGCAATTCTAGCCGCCGCAGTTGTTGGTGCCGGTGTTGCGACATATAACTTCTTTAGTGACACCGCCGATCTCGAAGTAGCGAAAAAACCCGTCGAAAGCCTAGAAAGTCTTGAACTGGCTTTGGCGGATATTTCTAATATGGACCTCAAGGGCATTAAATTTTGGCAGAAAGAATTTAACGCTCTCGGCCTGTCTATCGAAGAGTTTGAAAAATTACTTAAAGATAAACGAGCCAAGTTCGAGGAAATTACGGTCGGTATTAAACTAGGCACGGTCCAGAGGGGAGATTTCGACAACATTGAAGAGGCCGTAAAAGCAAGAGCTGACAACCTAAGAAACATCCTGAGTGAAGCTCTCAATACCGCGATCAAATCTGGAGTAAGCCAAGAAGCTATCGAGAATATCCAAAATCAGCTTGCGGCGGTCACGAAGGAATATGAGGATTTTGTCAAAAAACGGGAAGCACTAGATGAATCTCTTCGGGGTTTCGTCGCGCCGCTTACGGCTACGGCTTTCTCTGACCTTGTTTCTGATTACGCTCCTATCTCTAAACAATCGGGGATCATTCAAGATATTTCGACTCTTCAGCGGGCTATGAAAGAATTTAGCGATGCTGGCAGAATGACCGAAGTGAATATGATGAAGTTTCGGTCAACCTCAGAGGGTATGATTAACGCTCTACTCAAGTTGATTCCGGTTAACGAACATCTAGGCGCAGGTTTTGATCGAACGAGTAGCGAATTCCAAGTGGCTTCAGATATGGCCAAAGTTCTCGGCGTAGAGCTGGATGCACTACCTGAGTATATCAAGCGATTCTCGGAAGAGAACGCTGCTTTGGCAAATCAGCCGTTTTCAGTAGACCGATTGGCCGAATCACTTAAAGAGCTGCCCGGAATTACGAAAGAGAGCATCGAAGGTTTTGCAAGACTGCGCGATGCGTTTGACGATCAGCGACCGCTAGAGACTCTAATTGCTCAGTTTGAGTATATGCAGAAACTCCAAGGAGAAATGGCGGGTATTGACAATCCGCAACTGCAAGAGTCTTTTAGTCGGATGTATAAGGAGTTGGCGAATGGTAT
>Ga0208150_1000890_pt1 | contig 11390 bp, 16 predicted proteins | sample DEB08_DNA_8_FD_184534 | JGI IMG/M metagenome (GOLD analysis project Ga0208150, IMG submission 184534) | Aqueous microbial communities from the Delaware River and Bay under freshwater to marine salinity gradient to study organic matter... | ecosystem: Environmental > Aquatic > Marine > Coastal ...
TGCGCGCGATAGTTGGTACCGGAGGCCGGTAACGTATCTATATTTAGCCCTTCTGCAAAGCCATATGTGGCAATGGTTTCAGCGTGGTATTGTACACACATCCACCAATGTTGTCCAAAATGTTGTCCAAAGTTTCTGTATGCCTGAGCAGAAACACCCCCCGGGGGAGTCAGAACTGTTGTCACTGTCGCAGTAGTTACCTGCCAGATACATCAGAAGCTGATTTAAAAAAAGTAGGTCTCTAAAGAAAGGGTTGTGACTAATGTCAGAGAAGTCTGTCCTTCACACGGTCAAAGGCAGGTGAGTCATACTTGTCCCAGTCGGGCGTATCTGGCTCTGCTGATTTTTCACGATCAGATGACAATCGTTTTTTTCGTTCCTCTCGTGTTTCAGAGAATGCGTTCAAATGACATTCATCAATGACGTCTTGCATGTCACTTCTGGCAGCCACCTCAATTAGCAACCCGGCCTCAATAAAACCTTCTATCGTTTTTTCAAGGAGCGCGCGATCAGGATTGGTGGAGGTAAAGTCTCCCAGATCGTAAAGTTGAGATGTAAGTGCTCTCAACTCTCTGAGGAAGTCTGCGCGAGCGCGGTGGTTGGTCTTCAATATAGCGTCCCCCGATTGAGTGACTTTGAATATTTGTTACTCAAGATTTGCTTCCAAATAAGCCGTTAATCCCCTCTCGACTACGTGACCTATAATTTCTTCGAGCCCATCCGCTCCGTCACCCCTTTGACCAAAATTTTCGCTTAACACAGTAAGCGGCCATTCCTCACCTTGCTCCCATGTCCACTCCAGTCTCACCCTGTAGAGGTAAGTCGATGAATCGCCTTTATCAATACAGGCAGCGCTTAGCCAAAAACCCCCATTACTTAGCAACATCAAATCACTAGTTTTGATTCTTGCTCGTAAAAACTCCGCTTTAGCTGCCGCCCGCGCGGCTACGTCATCTAGAGGACACTCGTCGTCAACCGATATTCCTAACCCTACCGTCTCAAAATTAGGGCGAGCCATGGACTCATAACCGTGTCCCCATGCCTCTATTGAGAGCATTAATGGCCAAATTAAAAGGAATAGGCTGTGAGCGATGCTTATCCGTCGCATGCGCAACCCCTTCCTTTGTGGCAGGTCTTACTCTTTTGAATACATGAATTTCCACAGGCTTTGCCTTTTGTACAGATTTTGCAGCAGGCACTTGCCAGCTCATCGCCCGCCAGCTGTATAGGCTCGAAGTTATTCAATTCATCTGTCGTTACCGTATCGACGCCTTCGCATGTCATCGACTTTATTTCGACCGAAACCTGAGAAGGCTTCGCCTCTTTTTCTGCGTAAAGATCCGCAGCCGAAATCGAGATAGAGAAGATAATTGTTAGGCATAAAATCAGAATATTCTTCAGCATCGCATTAGTTACTCGTCTAGTTGTTCATCAGCATCCTTAACTGACAAGGCTTGGCTGTAAAGACCTAGCGTCAGGGTTGTCACACAATAATCAGGAACCTAAAAAAACTGAACAGATTGAGCTACGCTCATGAGAGGCTAGAACAGTTCGAGAGTGCCATTGATGGATGATGCAAGGACTAGAGAAATTATTGCGTGGGTGGTGTCTATCGCCCTGTTTGGATTGTTATTCGGCTTTTTTTCAGCTGCTCTCGAAAGTCTGGGTCTTGAAAGCTACATAGACTATGGACGAGAGGTTTGCGATAGAAATGACGTGTGTCGGGATGGAAGTCTGTCTGGCGAAATGATGACTTTCGGAGTCTTTTCTTTCCTCATTGCTTTTGGAACATACCACTGTATAGCAAATTGGAGGTTCCCCCCTTTTTATACTCTTGATGGGAATTTGACGTTCAATGTCTGGCTTGTTGGTTCACTGATCATGAGCTTTTTGGGCGTATTCATAAGTCAGGTTTTTGAGGATTTTGCTGGCTGGATTAATTTGGCTGTTCTCGCGCTGATTGTGTATCTCTGTATTCAATACTACGACAAGAGGATCGCAGAGATTTATGGTGACAGGGATGACGATATTCGATGACGGGCCGGGCGCTGATTGCTGTCGTCTAACTGCTGTTGGTTCTGGTCAGGCACATCAGAACTTAATTTGTGCAGATTTGGAAAAAAATAAGAAAAGTCATATTAGGGAGAATTGTTTAGGCCAAGCGGGAGGTATAAAAATGTTTGAGAGGGCAAGGTACAAAAGTGCAGCGAACAAGATTATGAACTCACTGGAGAATGATCTTCGTGTTGATGGCAGTGAACTGGGCTTTTTAAGAAGTATGTTAAGCAGCGATCAGTTTTTTCGACGAGTACTCAAGTTACGAAGTGACATGGGATATAGCAGTTGGACAAGGGGGATTAGAGATTCGTTTGATTGGCAAATATCCTTGAATAAGGACCTAACCGCAGACCAAAAAAAAATTTTGTGTTCAGGACAAATAGCTTCCTGGATAGTGGATGGTCATATGAAAAGTGGTGGCGAGCTCAATTGGTCCGAGATTAGACATCAGATGCATTTCTACTTTGACGATTATGGCCTATTACAGGAAGCTGACTCTGAGGAAGCTCCATGAGTTATTTGTTTAAGGCCACAGATAACTCTGAAGCGCTCCGTGCGCTGTTAAAGAGAAAAGCGTAGGTAAAGATGTTTGAGGGAACAAAAGCTGGATTTGCGATCCAATCTACGCAAGGCGGTATTTTGAGAGCCAGGCGTCTTCATGGCATGCACGAGCCACCGCAAGCTTATAACACCCTATTTTCGGGGCAAAAGCATACCTGTACCCACATTATGAAGAATCAGAAGTGCTCAAGTTTTGAGGCGACTGCAAAGGTTGCCGCAATGCTCTATTGGGCTGTCAAGCGCGCGTCAGATAATACTAATACGCCCGAGTTAATGGACCTTGCCCAGGATTTTAAAGACTCAGTAATCATGGCATTGTCAAAGGATGGGGAAGCTGGCGCGGGTAGTAGAAACGGTGTCTGGCAACCCACGACTATTGCTGATGAGATCATCGAGGAGATGGAGTTCAGTTATCAAGAGACGTGCTCTGAGATAACAAAAATGCTCTCACAGAGAATTGACCACGCGCATACAAAACCTACGTCAAGCATAGCGGGTAGCAACTCTACCAATCCTTATGCGGCTGCCTTAAGGCTAGCTGCTGAGCAAAATGACTGGGATCAAAGCGACCTTGAGTTTCATCAAGCTGATCTGCCCAGTTGGACTGAAGCTGCGATCGATGAGCTGATAACTGCGTTCGCTTTTGAGACAGATGATTTTGATCATTTTCCATGGGAGCTAAGCCCGTTACTTCAAGCAGGAATTCACATCGCTCGGCATAAGATGGTCAAACAACTGATGGATGAGATGAGGCAGGACGAGGCGCTTTTTGAGAGTTTAAATGTAATTAATTTAATGATGCTTGAGACAAGTGAGTTGGCTTCAGCATCGAAATATCTAGAGATTACCGAGGCGCTTTACGATGTTTTGGGGTTGGAGTGGCAGGAAGAGGTCAAGGGTAATGCGCACTACTTCGCGGCAAACCTCGAAAAAGTGGGATTCACAGAGGAATATATTCGAGAGCACATGATAAGGGTGGCAAGCTCCTCGTGAATTAATACGCGAGAGGAGGAATGGATGGGCTTTTATTTTGTTTGTTATGTAATTGTAGGAATGTGCTTTGGTATTGCTGGCCATATTCATCTTGCACGTCAGGATGAGCGGAGGATGCATGTTTCGATGTTCTGGCTAAATCCTTCTCCACTCGGAGAATTCATAAGGACGGCGGCCACGTTCGCTCCGGTCTTGGCATTACTAACATCACTTTTGCAGGGCGGTCTTTGGGTTTTGGCAACGGCTTTAGAGCTTTGGCTAGGTGCGATGATTGCTCGCTTCGTAATCCCGTTGTCCGCATGTAACGGCCTGCTGTTCTTAACACCCATACCGCTAATCATTATTTTTGGTGCGCTTTGGGGCTTTTGGTACATCTAAGGTTAGCCACTATGGGTTTATTTTCATCAGCAAAAGCAAAACTCGCAGCGCAAAAGTTAGCCGAAGAGCGTCTTTTTCAATTAGCAGCAGAAGAGATTGCGGCCAACAATATTCGCCCCGGACTCTGGGCTAAGGCGATTTCGGAAGCAGATGGCGATGACGCCAAGGCCAAAGCGAGATACATCAAGTTACGAGTAGACATGATGAAAGCTGAGACTGACTTAGAAAGCTACGTAGTCGAGACTGCTTTTAGGGCTGCAGCAAATGAAAAAGCTGCAGCTGATGAGGCTGCTGCGAGTGCAAAAGCAGAGGCGGATCCTACAAATCGAGCCATAAAGTTCTTAGAGACTCAAAACTACAACGTCACCTTTCGGCGAACGTACAATCGTTACCGTATCAACGAGCCTCTTGGTGGAAGAACGGGTTGGAAAACCAAGGAGGAGCTTATGGACTACGCGGCAGAAAGAGGATTTAAGGTTTAGAAATTTAAAGCTGATGAATAGTTACGACCCTCCATACAAAACCCTTTTCTTCGTCTGTTACTCAACAGTAGCAGCCATTGTTGCCACCGAAGCAGGTCTCTTAGGCAACTTAGATTCCTATGCCGCAAATCAGTCTTATGACTCATTCGCTTTTGGTGATGAGTGGCACCTAGTAAACGAAGAGGAACATCCATGGTGTGGTACTGGGCTGACGGATGATTGGGAAGTTGGGACTCTAGTGTCTCGGGATAGCGACGGAGTGATGACGTGGTAAAGCTGGCACTTACAGTTTTACTCCTTTCCCTCTCGCCAGCTGGAACCGTACAAACAGTCCAAGAGGGCGACAGCGTCATCCGAATAAGCCTCTGCATCATTCAGTCGAGACAGTTTAGTAATGTCATTCAATTACGTATGGAAAATAGGTCTCGCGCTGAGGTTTCATCTCAATGCTCATTGAATGGTGCGCTGGGGGTCACCGAAGAAGGGCTTCAGCAGTACCAGATAATGCAACGTGCATTCGAAGCAGAAATAATAGTGTCCTCACCCCGCGAATCTTGCGATGCTTTCAGCGAGATCGCGTTTGAGCAGTTTGAACCAGAGAACATAGATGACACCAGCTTATGGGTAAAAGAGGCTGAAGCTTTCTGGTTAAAACGGTGCATCGGTGAAATCAAGAATTGATCGCTGGGACCCGCATTTGTTGATGTGGAATTAGGGGAAGTCTGTGAATGTTTTGAACAAAACACGATGGTACATATTTTTATTCCATATTTTATTTATTAATAATCCAGCACAGGCGCAAAACGTTTACGACATGAGCGCACTGGATCTCAGGTCTCTTTGCATCCTTGCCGACGAGCATTCGAGCAACCTTATTACGGTGCATAAAGAGTTAACGCGACGAGGCGCGAAAGGAGCTTGCTCGGGTATAAGAGCGCCAAAGGACTATCAGCACTTAGACCGAGCCGCCTATCTGACCCAGTCCGCTTTGGACCGAAAACTGGTCTCTTATGATCAAGACTTCGAGAAGCTGTCCAGCGTCAATTTATGCTCAGCGTATTTCAGCTTTCTAGAAACTCCGGATCAACTTATGGGTGAACTGATAGAGAGAAAGCTATCTCCTAATATTTGTGAGCAAATTATTGAAACCTACCTGCAGCGCACTTGCGCAGCATTTATAGATGAGATCGACAATCCCTCCTTTGCTGACTTGAGGAGGTATAGACAAACGAATGAGGACCTTGAGGTCGAACTAGCAAGCAATGGCTTTAGCAAGAAGGATTGCAACACCATTTCCTCAAATAAAACATCCAGCTTGCCCGCTGAAGCTGAACCCATTGAGGAAGTCTACAACATCGATTTATTGAGGATAACCACCATTTCTATGGAAGATGTAAGGTGTGCGTCGGGAGCCAATCAAACGCTCATTCTTGAAGGCAAAATTGGTCCTGACAGCAGCTTTGCTATGAATAGGTTACTGGAAGACATGGAGTCATGTCGTGATGCGGAAGGCACATTAGTTAAACAAGTTGAAGTACATCTGAGTTCCGGGGGCGGATTTTTACGTGACGGATATGAGCTTGGAAGAACCTTAAAAAAATACAATGTCCGAGCCGTGATCAAAGATGAAAAGGTATGTGCTTCTAGTTGCGCTGTAGCTTTCTTGGGGGGCGCGGACCGGAGTATAGAAGACAAAGGAAAGATTATGTTTCATGCGCCGTATTTCTCAGGAAAAAATGAATACGGGCGACAAGATATTGACTGTGATGTCGGCGAAGAGGCTCTTGCTGAGTTGAACGACTACTACATCTCAATGACTGACAAAGAAACTGGCGAACGACTCTTTGAGCGAACCATGTGGTACTGCAGTGCAGATGACGGTTGGGTAGTTACTGGTGGTGCGGCAGCAGAGCTTTATGGGATAGCTACGGAGCGATAATCAACACTCACGCTACTCGCTCTCAGTTTTACTGACTATCCCTTTGCAGCGTGGAAATTTGCTGCACCCATAGAACTCTTGCCCTTGATATCTGCCTTTTCTGGCTGCTCGTGAGACCATTCCCGAACCGCAGATAGGGCAGTTTGGCCCGCTGTGATCGATTCCTTTTGTGCCTCTACCGTTGGGATTTGAACGATAAGGATGTCTTTTGTTTTGGTCGCTTCTTTTATCAGAATTGTTCCCAACAAAAACGGCAGCAATGACCCCTCCCAAAATCGAGAACATAAACACAGCGCTTTGTGGCGCTCTGTTGACTCCCCCGTGGTGTGAACATGCCCCTTGTTTACCAATTGATGGAGAAGCCCATCCGTCAGAGCAACGAGTTGGACCAATCAGTCCGTTGCCAGCGACGTTGAGAATGAAAAATACTGCAAACCCAACAATGACTTTCATTACAACTCTCCGGCCCTAAATTCACTCTACCTGACATAACTTAGTAAGCCTCCTCTCCAGCTGCTGTTCCTGAGCTTCTGACATGCGTTCGCCATAGGCATTGCGGTGTGCCTTGCTGTACTCAAGTTTCAGCTCAGACAAGCTAATTAGCCCACTATGAAACCCTGCAGCCATAAACCCATTGAGCCAGCGACGGTCTACTTGATTAGCTGAGGCTGACTGGAGTTGCAGGTGTCTCTTCAGCTTATGCTTGAGGCTGACGAGGTAGGCTTTCTTGCTTTTGGTGTGGTTGTCAGTGGCCATATTTTACTTCTCCGACCATGACATCTTGGGCGTAAACCCAACGAATTTACTCTGAGTAACCTTGTGAAAGCTAGATACTAAGATTTGCCTTACTTCTTCCTTCTTTGTCCTTTGAACTACCAATTCATCATGCACTGGTAGTACGGGAATACCTCTCAAGTTACACCTATGCATTGCTTCTTCCATGATGCTGCTGTCGAGTAGCTGTAGGTCGCCCCATAAGCCCTTATAAGCCACGTTTTCAAAGGCTGGGTGCCGGTATAGAAAGTCGTCAATGTAGGTTCTAGCGGCCTCTAAAGGCTTCTCAGGCCACACTGGGTTACCGTCTCTTCGTTCATTCTTTTTATAGGTCTGAAGGACCCAACAGTCATCAAATAAGTCGTACCACATTCGTGCTGTTGCTATAGATTTTGCTGCTGACTTTTTGCTCTTGGCATTGAAGATAGTGTTAATCAGCGCCTTGTGCCCTGACCTTGGAATATCTGGATACTCTGGCATTGAGTAGATGTCACCTGTTGAGAACATGTTGGGTTCAACACCGACGCCATGCTCCAGTAGTAGAAGTAGTGTTGGATGAAGCTGACTAAAGTCCCATGAACCAACTGACTGGTTGTTGATTGTGATGGTGAGTCTTTCGTCTTTAGGCAGATATACGAAGGGGCTATAGAAACGTCCCCCATTACCCGTATTACCTTTCCACTTCCTCTGATACTTCAACATAAGAGGATCTATGCATTCATAAGTATTAGTACTAGAAGTAAGACTCTTAACGTCACTCGTTACCAACAACTGATGGTGTCTTTGCAGCACAGCAACAGTCTTACGATAGCTTTCAGACTCTATGTACTTTGCAGGAAGAGGAAGTAACACACCTTCGTTGTCCTTTAGTTCGACCAAAGGTATGTCGTTGTCTGCTTCTACTTCTTCTACCTTGAGACTCTTTAGTAGATTCCTGAAGCTGAGACTCCTGCAGTAAATCGTTACCAGCCCACCTTGCTTCTTCTTTGCATATTCAGGAGGAATAGCTTCGTAGGCTTTACCGACCCAGCCTAAGTCCAACATTGCTTTGAACAACTGCAGTGTCTTTGGTGTTAACCAGACTTGTTTTCTAGAGCCAGTAGAGAAGTAATCCTTCTTGGTGCCAAAGCGAAACATGTCACCCTCTCGCATCCACAAAGAAGCAACTAACTTACGTGCTGCTTTATTCCAGCCGGGTTTGTCCTTCAGGAAGCTTTTACCACTGGCTACATGGGTAACAAGGATGTCTGCTGCGGCTTTAACTTCAGGGTGGCCTGAATAATGTTCAATGCACAGGTAAGTAAAATCTTTTAGCTGCATTACTTCTTGTAATTAGCTTTGTCTGGAATCACAGACCTAACGCCACCTGTTGGGTCATCTACGTCGTCTTTTCTTCTTGGTATTAGATGCACATGACAATGGAAGATTGTCTGCCCAGCGTCTTCACCACAGTTGGCGCCTATGTTGAAGCCAGTGATGGTTGGGTCTTTCTTTACAAGCTCAGATTTATAACTTGTTAGAAGTTGATTGATAGCATTGATCTCTGCCTGGACAAGACCAAAGTAGTCATAAACGTGTCGCTTTGGAATTGCTAAAACATGGCCCTCCGTAACTGGATATGCATCTTTGATTAAGAAGGCCAGCGTATTTTCGGCAATGGTTCTACTTCCGTCCTGAGCTAAGTCGCAGAATAAGCAGTCATCTCTCTGTTCGGCGAAAATATCGCTGATACCTCTGAAGTCGGTGTCGTCTCTGTTTCCTTTGGATGCATTGCAGGTGTAGCAGAGTGCTTGATAGTTGGTGATGTCGTCTGCACCACCTAAAGACTTAGGAATTATATGGTCCACCTCAAGACTCTTCTTCTCCATTGAGATGCCACAGAGTTCGCAGCGGGTCATTGCTCTCTTAAGGACTTCGTGACGTACAGTGCCGGAGATTACCTTTCGATTTCTCCTTCTGTGATCCCACTGCTTACCTTGTCTTCGTGATTCATAAGCCTCCAGTCGTTCATCACAGAGGCGAATGAGTTCGTGTACTTCGTCGGTGCTTAAATCATTGAAACCGGGCAGCTGGAATCCACCGTCAATTCGCTCTGTTACGCCATTATCATTGGTGAGAACAGGACCAACCATCTTTTTGACTCTATCAACGTAATACTCAAGTTGAGATGGGTCTCTTGCTAGGATGTTCTCAGCGATAACTTCGTTGGCTGCTGTTCCCTCATTGCATAACAAAGTCTTGAGCATCACTGGCTGGTACACATGACTCAGTGACATTTTTTCAGATATGAATTGCTTTAGTTCTTCGTAGGTCATGCAAATAAAGATGCCTCAGAAGCACCTACATTGCCACACACACTTGTTGGTCAAAAAATAACCAATATGAATCTATGCATTACGAGTAGAAACACCTGAAAAGACTGGTTTTTCTATGCATGAAGAGCAACAGGAAAATAGCGAAGCACGATCAGCGGCTTAGTCGCACCACGTTAGCCCTATCAACTTCAGTTGTATCAAGGTGCATTAGATGCTGGTGTATTTGCAGCGATGCTTCAAAGGTTGCCTTGATAACAGCAGAAGAATCAGCCAGACCTGCAGAGCCGTACTTGAGCGTATGCTTGTTGATGCTGTTGCCTGACCAACCGCAGATCGTCTCAAGTTGCAGGTGACTAACACCGTGTGCCGTGGCATTGACTCTGATCGTGTGACGCAAATGGTGATTCTTGTACTTGCCGTCAAACAACTTAACGAGGTGATTCCGTGGTGTGGCTGATGGATCGCTTACTTGCAGGCTCTGTATTGCCTCTGGCAGGAGTTTCTTGATAATACTTAAGCCAAGCACTATTGGAACAATACGTGGCCTAGCGACTGTTTTACCCTTGCGTATGACGATGTGAGGATAGTTATTATCAAGGAACAGATCCTCTGGCTTTAGCGTTGATACTTCCTCGCACATCATGCCGCCTTGAAGCTCTAGCAGGTGAACCGCTGATACCCAACCAGACTTTTCAGCAAGGCAGTGCTTTACAAGCATGATCTGATCGTCAGTTGTTAGCGGTACTTTCTCTTCAGCTCCATAGTCTGGCATCTCAGGTAATCTAAACTCAGGCCATTTAGGACGCTGTTTCCTCGCCATGCGGGACAGTGCAGCCAGCACCTCAGACAACTGTCGTTTGACTGTTGAGACTTTAACTTCCTTGAGACGCAGGTAAACGTAATCCTCAAGCGCATCATCAATGAGTTGCTGACTCTCCGGCGTGACTACGTGGTCGCCGACGTGCAGAAGAAATCTATCCCAGTAACGTTGCAGCCTTTTGATGTCTCTGTCGTTTGGATCTGTTAGTCCTCTGAACTCGAGGTAATCATTCCACCACCACGAGAGTGTCTTCGGCTGCCGTGATCTGACAGTCGTTGCTGCTTCAGCTGCCCTGAATCTAGCCAGCTCCTGAATCGTTGGCTTTGCCTTAACAAGACCGTCAAACAAACCGCCTTTGGTGATACCCAGTGCTTGTTGCAAATCCTCAGCTCTATCGACTGGCCGAGTCAGTTCAGGGAAGAAGATCAGCTTCAGGTCATCGCTATTGAGCTTACGGCCTAGAGAGTCCTCGATTCCTTCCAACTCATATTGTTTGATAAAGGCCGGACCAATGTTGTGCAGCGCAAGATCACCACGCTCTAACTTTGCCCGCTTGAGAAGATCACTGGCCAGTGCCTCAAGTTCGTTTTCTGTGAAGGCGTCAGGACTTGAGTTGTGCAGAGACTTAATTAGTGCCTCGTAACGTGCCTTCGCTGGCTTTGCAGCCTCAAAAGCTTGATCGTATGAAGCGCTCTCGTCGAGGTCTAAATACTCAACATACAGCCGCTTACCGTAGGTCTGTTGAACGTTCGGCGGCACCTTCTTTCGGTAGCGTACTCTACCGTTATTAACACCAACATTAGGTGGCCATCGTTTGTTAGGTTTAGCCATCTTCAGAATCCTTCTGGACAGCTAATATCCTAGCTGTTGTCCAAAATGTTGTCCAAAATTGAACCATAAAACGGCTTAGAATGGCTTACCTAATAGGTATTAGAAAGTATTGATGGTACCGGAGGCCGGTAACGTATCTATATTTAGCCCTTCTGCAAAGCCATATGTGGCAATGGTTTCAGCGTGGTATTGTACACACATCCACCAATGTTGTCCAAAATGTTGTCCAAAGTTTCTGT
>Ga0208150_1000893_pt1 | contig 11351 bp, 3 predicted proteins | sample DEB08_DNA_8_FD_184534 | JGI IMG/M metagenome (GOLD analysis project Ga0208150, IMG submission 184534) | Aqueous microbial communities from the Delaware River and Bay under freshwater to marine salinity gradient to study organic matter... | ecosystem: Environmental > Aquatic > Marine > Coastal ...
TTGCCACGCCAGTTCGGGTAGGTGTCCGAGTGGTTAATGGAGGTGGACTGTAAATCCACTGGCTCTGCCTACGGGGGTTCAAATCCCTCCCTGCCCATTATGATATAGTGATATGGAAGTCATAAAACATACAAAATTTATCTGGCAATATTTGAATGTTTTTGATAACAATCTTTGTGATCATGTTCGTGAAGAATGTTTAGAACATCTTCATTATAATGATATGGCATATAAAAGAGATCGTAACCATATTGTACAAAATGATAGTTACAATCTTTCATTTGAGTCAAGACAAAACCCCAACCTTTTTTTGAGAAAAAAATTGTGGGATACAGATCAAAAAGTAAACGATGTTTATAGTAAGGTACAAGATCACTATTGTTCTAATAATGCTTTGTTTCAATATACACTTAATAATCTATCAGTAATTGGGTTTAATACTGAGTATCATTTTAGGCACTATTCTAAAAATGATTTATATCATTGGCACTGTGATCTTCACTATGAGAAAACATTTGTTTTGTCTGGTATCCTCTATTTGAATGATGACTTTGGTGGTGGTGGCACACGATTCTTGATGGATAAACTCACAGTTCAACCAATTAAGAATAGTATGTTATTTTTTCCATGTGGTCCTTATTTTATACACAAATCTGTTCCTATTAAGTATGGCGAAAAAACTATTATATGGTCATGTTTTGATGCAGTTTGTGAAAAACCTTAGGGAAGTGCATACAATCCCCCGTATAAATAAATCGAGAAGAATTCTTAGGCACCACGGGTCAGATTAATTATGCCACTAACCAGACTGGATAATCTTTATTCAAGCAAAACTGGAAAATACCTATACGTTTCTCCAGACGATTTCAATGCAACTGATGAACTTGATAACAGAGGAAATTCTCCTCTGAGACCATTCAAAACCATTCAGCGAGCATTTATCGAAGTCGCAAGATATTCGTATGTTCCTGGTAGTGGTAATGATAGATTTGACCAGTTCAGCATCATGCTGATGCCTGGTAATCACTACATCGATAACCGCCCTGGACTTGTAGATACTAATTTATCACCAGAATTTTCTTTTGATGAAGTAAATAATCTGTGGACCGATAATTCGATTCTTGATTTAAGCAATTCTGATAACGTTCTTTACAAGTTCAATGCTACCACTGGTGGTGCTATTGTTCCAAGGGGTTGTTCTCTGGTTGGTTATGACCTACGTAGAACAATTATTCGTCCTCTGTATGTACCAGATCCAGTAGACAAAGAAGTAGGAAGAACCTCAATTTTCAATCTAACTGGTGGTTGTTACCTCTGGCAGTTTACTATTAAAGATGGCGATCTATTAGAAAATTCTCCTCTTTATAATAGTAGTGAAAAAATTGGTAAGGTATATACTCAACCAGACGGAGCTACATCAAGTTTAAAAGTTCCTGAATTCTCTCACCACAAAATCTGCATCATGGAGTATGCAGAAAACAAGGAACTGGATCTTTACTATGAAAAAGTAGGTAAGGCATTTAGTAAGTTTCAACCAACAATTGATGATGCTGGAGAACTCGATCCTCTTGTTCAGGAGAACAGAATCGTTGGTCCTCTTTCGGACAGTAGAACAATTGATAGTCTGAAGATTGATGATATTCCAGGTACTTCAACTGCAAAAGTAACTGTAACTACAAAAATTGAGCATGGTTATTTTGATGGTCAGTATGTTGCTGTTCTGAATACTGAACTTGATGAAGAACTAAATGGTACATTCAAGATTTATCTTGACAATAACGATCCAAAAGTTTTCAGTTACACCATAGATGTTGTTGCAGCTGCAGTAGGACTAACATCTGGTAATACTTACGATTCTACCACTGCTCCTAATGCACTTGGAGCAAATGCTATTTCTCTTGCTGAGATTGACTCTGTTGAGTCTGCGTCGCCATATGTCTTTAACTGCTCAATTCGTTCCACCTGGGGTCAGTGTGGTATGTGGGCAAACGGATCCAAGGCAACTGGTTTCCGTTCAATGGTTGTGGCTCAATATACGGGCGTTTCACTTCAGAAAGACGACCGTGCGTTCATCCGTTATGATAGATTTACCAACACTTGGAACCAAGCATCACTAAACGATGCGTTTGCAACTGTTCCTTACCACACTAAAGGTGATGCATATTGGAAGGATGATTGGAGAAACTTCCACATCCGTGCTTCTGATGATTCCTTCATCCAGTGCGTTTCGGTCTTTGCTGTTGGATTCTTCGATCACTTCCTGATGGAGTCGGGTGGTGACATGTCGATCACCAACTCTAACTCAAACTTCGGTAATACTTCACTACATGCTGTTGGACATAAAGGATATGCGTTCAACCAGGATAAGGGTGGATATATTACTGATATTATTCCTCCAAGAGTTGTTAGTGACTCAAGAGCTCTTGCTGAAAAAGTTCAATACTATACATTTGATGTAGTTGAATCTAATGACACAGCAAACCATACGAAACTGTATCTTGGATCTGATGGTGCTTTAAATCCAGAAGATCGTCCAGCAGCAACAATTGGTGGATATAGAATTGGTGCAAGAACTGACGAAAAAATTTATGTAAGACTTGATGCACAAACATCTGGCGGAAATACTGAGTTCAATGCTACATTTTCTCCAAGTGGATTTAAAAATTATACAGCATCTCTAAGTATTTTAAACCCAGCATCGATAGGAAATTATCTTGACAACTGGGCACAGGATGCTGCTAACCAGATTAATAATAACAAAGAATTTATTCAAAATGAAGCATATGCTTACATTATTGATAAGTATCCAACATTAGATCCAGATGATCCATCTTTCAAAGGTGGTATTGACATTTCTAAGTGCAGAAGAGATATCGGATACGTTGTAGATGCTGTCGTAACTGATCTTCGTTTGACACTTGATACAACTACTATCCCAAGTTCTTACACCGATACATCTAATATTAACGTAATTCAAGCAGCAGAAGCTTATTATGTTGGTGGTCAGTTAGATTATATCGAGAATGAATTAACTGAAACATTGGAAGCATGGGATTATGTTAAGAATCTTTGTATCGCAGCAATGCGTAATTGGGATTATCTAAGAGGACCTGTTGGTGGTAATCCTGGTTGTGTAATTACAAATGGATCTTCCGAAATTAATGTTGGAGATACGACAGGTCTTATCATTGGCATGTCAGTTGCAGAATATGCTCAAGGAGACTTTACCAATGGTAAGTTGAATAGTGGCGCAACTCAAATTACAAGCAATGTTCCTGCTGTTGCATTTATCAGTGAAATTGTCAATGCTACAACTATTAGAATTGCAAACAACAGTGGAACTTTGAATGCAACTGGAACCAATAGTAATGCATTCTTGTATTTTGATCTAAATTCTGGATACTTTGATACATCTGTTACTCCAACATCTGATGACAGTATTGTACAAGATACTGCATATCCAGAGTGTGGAAATGTTTCTCTACTAATTCAAAGTTACTTTGATGATATTGACACTATTCTTAATGGTGGAACAGTTGTTAGAAGAGAATCGCAGATCAACACAGCAGATCTTGCTGTAAGAGCAACTGTATTTACAGTTAACACTGGTGGTGGAACTTCAAACCCTCATAACTTCGAGACTGGTACTCCAGTAAGACTTGTTCCAAGAGCAAAGAGTGGTACAAATCCTGATAAGAGATTGATTAGATTGCCTCTTGGATTTGAGACAAACCAGAAGTATTATGTTATTGCTCCTGGTAGAAAGACGTACCCAGAAGATTATTCAACAACAAATGACTTTAATGGTGGCGATCAAACCAAATTGATGCTTGCTACCAGCCCAGAGAATGCTGCAGCTGGTATTTACATCTTCTCACCTGAAACTGATACAATTGATACTGACGTTGAAATTGATATCTATCAGTTTGTTCTTGATAATCAGTATGATCTTCACAAGTATGCATGTAATGTTGTTGGATCGGGAGTTCTTGAGACAGAGGTTTCACATGTCTTCGATTTACCTGTAAATGGTGGTGTTCCTCAGAAGGTATTCTTTAGAGTTGCTTCTGATATTACTGGTTCTGCACTTCCAATTCTATCAACTGGTGATACTATTGATGATCAAACATTCTTCTATGCAAGATATGTAAAAACTAACAGCACAACAACTGGTATTGCAGCACAGAAACAATTTAGTATTCACCCAACCTTCAGTGATGCTGTAAACAATACTGCAGAAATTACTTTCCAACCAAACAGTGGATCTGACTTCTATGTTTTCTGTGACAAGAGAGAATCTCCACTAAGATTTGATTGTGAAAAAGGAGATACTGGTATTTGGTATTTGAATGTTGAAGATGAGTCAAGTGGAACAAGTCCATCTACCACTTCAATTTTATACAGAATGCATCAGAATGACTATGATGATGCTTCTGGTAAGATTAGAACGACTGATAGTTGGTTTGAGCGTCTTTCTGACAATAGAGAGAAAGAAGATAGAGTATACAGATTCAGATATGTAATCCCAAGTTATCTTGAAGCTGTTCGTGATCCTCTTAACGGTTTCGTTATGAAGATCAGAACGGACGATAAGAGAAGATTAGTACCACAACGACTTCTCTTGAAACCAAAGGGAAGTGCTCCTGCTTTCTGTCAATTGCTCAACCCAGCAAACACATCTGAAGTTCTTGGTCTCAGAGAAAATGAATACACATCAACTCTTATTCCATCATATGACCCATACGTCAACCCAGTAACGATTGAAACTGCTTCTAAGATTGCATTCAATGTTCAATCTGCGCGAAAAGTTCCAGTAAATGGAACAGATTATCTTGAAATTGCAGTATTTGATCATCAAACTATTAATGCAAGTCTCAAGGGCAAGTTATTCTATGCATTAAAGATTACTGAACCACAAGGCGGAACATTTATTCAAAGTGAAACTACATCAACTTCATCTAATTACGTTGAGTGGACTGGAAATTGTTCTGGTAATGGTTACATTCAGGCAGTTGTCGAGCATCAAACTACTGCTGGTACAAGTGATTGGTACATGATTCTTAAGGATATCAATGGCACTCTTGAGTATGATCAATATACAACCACAACATTCTCACAACAGTCTGGATCTGTAACAACTACTCTTGCTGCAAAACCAGATAGCATTGGAGATCCAGACGGAAGAAGTAAGTCATTAAGAGATGATTATCTCTATGCAATTCCAAGAGCTGGTGTTTATACTGCTGTTCCTGGTGATGAGATTGAAGTTTCTGTACAGGGTGGTGGTACTTCTCAGTACTACATTGATTATGTACAAGATGTTCTAGAAATTGAAGATACTTTCTATATCTTTGACATTGATGAATTGCAGGAGAGAATTGCTGGTCAGCAAGACGGTATTTACTATCTAACAGCAGTAAGAGGAAATATTTCTCCATTCCCACAAGGTCCTGGTGTTGGTACAAACTTCAGAAACTTTAAGTTCTCTCAACCAATTTCACAATTATACCCACTTGATTACAAGAATGATCCATTGTGGTTCAAGAACATTGACAGTACACTTGTTGATCCACCTGCAACAGTTTCTGCTGCAGACAACTATGTACATGGTCTTGTCACAGTTAACGATAACAAAAATAGTGAAACTAAAGAATCAACTTTAGATCTAATTGCAAATCTTGGAATTTCTGATAACTTTACTAATACATTAACTGATGGCGATGGCGAAACTATTGACAATAGAATTCGTGCTCAAGAAGGAAATGCTACTTCTGGATCAGAAGATAGAAAGATTCCTATCTTTGGTGATCAAATTACCCCATCTGCATCAAAACTCTACGTTGAATTACGCCGTCCTTCGATTGCAAGATCTGGTAACCACACATTTGAATACCTTGGTTTCGGTCCTGGTAACTACTCAACTGGTTTTCCACTCCGTCAAGAAGTTATTCTTTCGGACAAGCAAGACTTTTATGCTCAAGCAAAGCGTGAAGACGGCGGTATCGTCTTCTACACGGGTCTAAACTCCAACGGTGACCTCTATATCGGTAACCGCAAGATCAACGCTATTACAGGCGAAGAGACCTTCCTTGAGGCAGCAACACTTGAATCATCGGAAGATGATAGCGATGATCTTGGAAGTCTTGTCACTACATTTGAAACTCCTGTAACATTCCAGGATAAAATTACAGTTGAAGGAGATGCATTCCTCAACAATCCTGTGGAAATCAATGTTGATCCTCTTGAGGGTGATGCATTAAGAATATACAGTAATGTTTCAAATAGTGATGACCCAACTCTTGACAGATCATTTAACAGAGATCCTAAAGACGGCGATATTCTTTTAACCAAGAATAGAATCGATGCTGCAATTTTTGCTTTTAATCCAAGAGGAACTGCCGCAGCGCCTGGTCAGAAGTATTTGTTTAAGACACATACAGTAAGCAATGTTCCTTCGAACTTAACTCCTGATCAAGAACAAACTTTTAATAATAACCAGTTAGTTGCTTACGGAACAACTCCTCCAAATGCTGGAGATGTTCTATTCAAAGGAAAGCAAGTTAATTACTCTGGATCCCTTGCATGGATTTTTGCCAATGCTTATGTAACAGTAAATGATTCTAATATTTCCAATTTAACTTTTGATGGCACTAATGTTGTTAAAATTACTTGGACTGCTGGCATCGTTAATGCTAATATTGGAAACAATGGTGTTGCTCCTGGAGCACAAATTAGAATTACAGACTTCTCAAACCCAGTTGTAAATGGAATATGGGATGTTCTTTCTGATGGTTATACATCAAGCAATGGATATGTAACTATCAAGATCCAGAACAATGTAGCTACTCAGACAATCAATTGGTCTACTGAGTCAAATGCTATTCTTGAAGTATCTGAATCAAGATGGAAAGAAGTTGGTGTTCTTGGATCTGAATCAATCAGAACTGAGACAGATCAAATTGGTGATTATAAAGTAGGTATTAACACGGTTGCTCGTGCTGCTCATACTGCTGTTAACAATGCATTTGTTTCTGCTGAAACTGAACCAAGAGCAAACCTTGATGTTGTTGGAACAACATTTATTAGTGGCAAGAAAATTCTTTCCTTTACAACTAACAGTGGAATTTCAAAAACTGAAACCAATCAGAACAATGCACTATTAGTTGGTGGATCAAGTGATACGCCAAGTGGTGCTGCTACTCTCCGTGTTATGACAAATAACAGTGGAAGAGTTGGTATCAACACCACTGTTGGAACAAGTAGTCCAATCACAGATCTTGATAGAACTTTAACCGTTGTTGGTACTGCAAGAATCACTGGTAATGTTAAGTTCGAAAGTGACTTGGAAGTTAATGGCGGAGATCTAACAACTACTGCTACTACTTTCAATCTAATCAACGGAAATGCAACCACAGTAAACTTTGCGAATGCTGCAAACATTGCTGCTCTTGTGAATGGTGCTGAGACAATTTCTCTTGGTAACTTAACAACTGGAACGCAGACTATTAATATTGGTAATGCTGCTTCTGAAGCAACATTGAATATTCATAGTGGCACTGGTCTTGAAACATCTACTATTAATATAGGTAATATTGCAAATACAAGCAGCAATTCTTCAAATATCACAATTGGTGGTGCATTTAATGCTCCTCAAAATTCTATCTTCCAAGTTAATAGCTATCAAACAATTCTTGATGGATCTCTTGAAGTTAATGAAGGTATCATTGAAACTAACAAGAATGGAACTTCTTCTAATCCATTAACACTTTGGACGAGAAATGGTGCTGCTGCTTATGTTGATGCATTCACAAGAGCAGTTCAGTTAAGAATTGGTGCAGTTGCTGGTACTACAACAATTAGAAATGCCTTAAATGTTCTTGGAGATCAAACATTTAATGGTGATGTTACTATCAATGGTGGTAACAATACTGGTCAATTGACAGTTGATAGAGGACAACTTGGAACAACAGGAATTTCACATTCTATTGGAAATATTAACTCTCTGAATGTTGATTACTATAGAGTGATTGAAGAAATTACTGGTGTAACTGGTATTGAGACTTGGGTTGATACTGCAGGAAATGCTAACTGGTCTGCAACAGATACAACTCTGTTACTGCAAACTAATCAAAATGGCGATGGAACAGAAGATGGAACAATTCAAGATTCTGTTAATGGTCAAAGTCCTTTAACTGGTCTTGCAATTGGCGATTATCTATTGATTGATAATGAGATTGTTCAGATTGTATCTCCTGGTCCTGGACAGAATCCAATTTCTGGTGGATATGAAATTCCAGTAACAAGAGGTGTTGATTGTACACCCGCTGCACAACATGCAGATAACACACAAGTCATTAAGTTAGATAAGACAACGGATGCTACTTTCTTAACAGCAAATATTGACGCATCAACTCAAAGTGTTAATGTTGGTGAATTTGGCGGTGCATTTAATGTCAATGATTACCTAAGACTTAGTGCTACTGCTACATGTCCTTCTGGTGAGTTTGTAAAAATTACTGCTATTGCTTCTTCTGATGCTGAGGACTTTAGAATTAATGATGGTGCTGGCAACGATCGCTTTGTTGTTGACAGTGTTTGTGGTGGAGTAACTTCTACACTAACTCAAAGTTGTGATTTTATAGTTCAACTTACAACAACAAACAATCAACTAATTATTGCAAGTAATACATCATCCACTCCAGAGTTGACTGTATCCAGAGATGGAACACTAACAATTATTGGTGATGGAACTGTAGGTGCTCCAGCAGCAATTTATGGTGGAACTGGTAGCGCATCTCTAACTGGAGATCTTCTAATCACCAATACAAATGCTTTAGATACTGCACTTGATAATGGCAGGTTCAAACTTACTCAAAGTAGTGGAGATTTGGATATTGCTGGCGGTCTTGATATGGATGGATCACTTAGAATTTACACTGGATCTACTGGTATTAACTTTACTGGCACTCCTGTATTCCAAGTTGCATCAAATGGAAATACTGATATTGCTGGAACTCTTGATGTTGATGGAGATCTAACTTTAGGTGGTCAAATAAATATTGGTGGAATTAATAATTGGGTAACCGAAACTGGCGGTAAAAAGTGGATCTATGTTGACACCACATCAAATACTGATGCAACTGCAGTTAATCTATCTGCAAATGTTAATTACTTCGTAAAACCAACTGGTACTGGAGTTGAACTAATTCTCAAATTGCCATCATCTCCAGCAACGGGTGATATGATCAGAATCATTGACATTGGCGGAAATACATCTTATGATTGTCAAATTGTTGTTCGTGCTCCAAGTGGTGTTAATATTCAAGGAGATGCATCTGGAACAACATTGGGAACCCTTGCTACTGCACATAATGGTGGTGAATTAATTATTAATACACCAAATGTTGGTCTTGGATTGGTTTATGTTGGAGCTACAGATGGAGATGGAACAACGATTGGATCAACTGACCAGGGATGGAGACTTGTAGAGGTATAATATAAATGGCAGTTAATTATAATTTTCTCAAATCTTTGAAGGGGACAGCGATTGGAACCATTGTCCCCTGGACTGGTGATATTACTGCTATCCCAGCAGGATGGACTCAATGTAATGGACAAACAATAACGGTTGAAACTTATCCATATCTGTATGAAGTTATTGGAAACAAATATGGGGGAACATCAAATGTAGATTTTAAAGTTCCTAACATTCAAGGTAAATCAATTGTTGACTATCATACTTCACATGATGGTGCTAATACATATGGAAATGATACTATTAGTATTCCAAGTTCTTTTGAAAATTTAATTAATGATAATAATGATATTCCAAATGAAGTAAACTTAGTTAGAACATCAAATATTGATTTGTTCGCACTTTACAACACAGATGTAAATAACTTTCTTGGATTCATTGAAGATACTGACTTGAATGATCCAATTTTCTTTGATGGTCTAACTACAGCTGGAAGAGCAATGGGTGATGCTCATTATCCATCTCATGGTCATGGTGGTACTTTTAGTGTTGTTTCGAAACCAAACCAATGGGCAGAAGCATGTCAAGGTCAATTTGCTAATTGTGGTCTTCCTTTTATTTGTGAAGATGATTGTGGCAGTCCTCAATTTAATAGAATTGAGGCAAACAATTCAGCAGATGAAAGACAGAGAATTGGTATTTTTGACGGAAGTCCTGCTGGAGGAGATAAACTCTATACTGGAGGAGCTTATAGCAGCGCACAGGGTTGGGCAGCAAGAAGAAATCCAGGTCAAAATGGATCTACAAATTACAATTATGTAGATTCTGGAAATATGCAAACTGTTGGTGACATCAGTGGTAACTGGTCATTTGCAGCAGTTGATACACAATCTTCTTATGCAAACTTTGTTAATGCTGGGCAAGATGCAATGGATGCCCATGCACACCCAACAATGTTTTACTCTCTCACAAAAGGAAGTATGAATGTTCCAGCAACTTTAGTTGTTAATAATGCTGGTATGGGAAATCTTCAACCTTTAAATGAAGCAAATCAGGCAATTGCATCAATTAGAGTAAACACTCAAACACCACAATTAAGTGTTCTTCATATAATCAGGGCATACTAAGATGGCTACCAATTACTCATTTGAAAGAGGAAAATATGGAGTTTTTCCTGGAACTATTATTGCTTTCCCGAGAACTTTAGACGGAAATAATCCCAATGGAGTTGATTTTAAAACAAGAATTCCTGCTGGATTTTTGAGATGTGATGGATCTATCTTAAATGGTTTTGATTATCCAAATTTACGAGATATTTTGGGAGTTGGTGCAAACTCAAAATTCAGAAAAGAAGGCGTCACATTACAAGAACCTTCTGCAAATTCTGGTGGTCAGTTTCAACTACCAGATTTAGGATCTAAGTATATACAAGCAAATTCTTCTTCTGGAATTTATACTGGAGATACTGTGGAATTTAATGATGATATAGTTCCTAAAGTTGGCGTCGCAACTGATCTAAGCTTAAATCAAGGTACGCAACTTGAGATGCCATATTCTGGAGAAATTTCTGTGCCAACTCAACCAATACCATTCTTAAATAATCAAAATTTTGGAACAAATATGGGTGTTGTTCTTGATGAAATTAATGTCAATGATTCATCATACTTAATGCATGGACATTATAGTAATCTTCCAGTCTGGGCATATTCAAATAGCGAAAATTATTCTGAGAGCATGTCAATTGGCAGTGCTGATCCATCTCCAACATTGAGTTCTATTAATAGTGTTGCTATTATTGGTGCCATTACTGAAGTTGCTGGTGATCAAGAAAATGCTACACACTTACATACAGTTGACAGAACTTTCCCAACGAGAA
>Ga0208150_1000894_pt1 | contig 11340 bp, 7 predicted proteins | sample DEB08_DNA_8_FD_184534 | JGI IMG/M metagenome (GOLD analysis project Ga0208150, IMG submission 184534) | Aqueous microbial communities from the Delaware River and Bay under freshwater to marine salinity gradient to study organic matter... | ecosystem: Environmental > Aquatic > Marine > Coastal ...
CGAACCTTTCAGATCTCCGACCATCTGCCGTTGTGGTGTTCCCTGCGAATCAACTTCAGTGAGAATTACCTGAAGACCCTGCGACCCAATTAGCCATACCACTGCCACACAGCCCGGTTCCTGAACGCTATTCCTGAGCCGTCGGAGCATCATCGTCATCACGAAACTCAGCCAGCCACGCTGCCAGCTCCTGCAGGTCATCTGCACCCATTCCGCGGATCAGTTCAATTCGATGCGTGTTATGCACCGCCAGAACATGATCAGCATGAAAACAAATCCGACTGCCGGAACCAACTTCGTGAAATCTCTTTTCAATAAGGTGGTTGTCGACGATCCCACTGAACACATCACCGTCTCGTGATTCCACTCGAACCCAGAAGTCTTCACCCCAGCCGCGTCCCGATACAGCAGACTCCGCGATCGACTGCAGTGTCAGTGGCTGCTCATGACTGAGTACTGGCTGACTGACTTCGCCGTTGCACGATGGGCAGGGACACCGATCCGCTGCGTCATCATGAGCTGAAAACCGATCGGACACTAAACGCAGTTCGACAAACATCCCTCGCCTGATATGCCGTTTGATCACTTCCGGCGGAATCAGGAAGTGCTTCGGGTTTTCAGCATTCTGCTGCACTCCGTTGGCCAGCTGATAACCATTGGCAAATCTCTGCTGCTGAAGTGTCTGTTGCAGGTCCGTCATCAATCACTCCCGTTTCCCTGAGTGCTTTACACCAGCACACAAACAGAATCACAGCTGAACGGTCCGACTACAGACGCATCACTGCACTGCAGCAGCACCACCACGCGGCATTGGGCTGCCGTCACCAGACCAGACGGATTTCATCCTGTGAATTTGCAGGTCCTGCAATGCTGCATCCGGACCACCCGCAAAAACCTCCAGAACCGGATCTTTCCCCAACGGAAAAATCCGATCACTAATAACGGCCTCACCGTCATTGATAAACACTTCGACCATCGATCGGTCGACAAGAATCCGCAGGCTGATTTTGCCAGCGATCACTCGTGCCGGAGCCAGATGCCTGCCGGCAAATGCCGGATGAAAACTCACATTACCGGATCTCTTACGATCAACGTATACACTGTTCTGCCAGCGATCAAAACCAATCTCGGTAAACTCATCATCGCCAGTACGAATACGTAACCCGACAGATCGTGCACTCCCCGTTATCAGCCGGACTTCCACCTCAAACTGGTACCCCTTCAGATCACCGGGGTTCGTTACTGCCACCGGTGGCCACGCTGCAGCAGAGACATCCACAGGCGTGCTCGAAACACGCAGCTTTTCGAGTTCCTTCACGGGGCGCTGCACCAACACGAGCCGTTCCGGTTCCTCGCTGTTGAATGCGACCGATCTCAGACTCAATGACCTTGGTACCGACATGCTGCTTCGCCACGGAGTCGTCGGGATCAGACAGGTTTCCCAGTTATTCAACCACCCAATCCAGATCCTTCGTGCGTCCGACCGAGGCAAATTGTCCCAACTGACGGGAGCATAGAAATCGCGTCCGAAGTCGACCCACTGCGCGGCCTGTTCTGTTCGAAAATGCGTTCCATCAAAGTCACCAACGAAGTACTCACCCCCACTGCCCCCGGCAATGGAACCACTCCCCATGTCGGCTTCCAGAACCCAGCGAGTCTTCCCGGGCTCGCCTTCCACCGGCAATTCGAATAAATCCGGACACTCCCAGTTCGGCTTATACAGAGTTCCCGCCGGACCAAACCGACTGAGTTCCTGCCAGTCTTTCAGGTTTGGGGAGCCGTAAAAAATCAACACGCGTTCCGCTGCCAGCGAAACCACCATCACCCACTTTCGGGTTGGTTCGTGCCAAAAGACTTTCGGATCACGAAAATCCGAATTGCCAATGTCGAGGACGGGGTTTTCCGTAAACAGCGACCACGTACGACCGCGATCGTTGCTCCATGCCAGATTCTGCACCTGACGTCCATGACCGTGCCCGGTGTAAATCGCCACCATTGCCGGATTTTCAACAGTGCCGAATCCGGATGTATTGCCGTGGTCCACCACGCAGCAGCCACTGAACGCCATGATCCCGCCCTGTTCAGGGATTGCCAGCGGCAGGTGTTTCCAGTGCACCAAATCATCGCTGACAGCATGCCCCCAGCTCATATGTCCCCACGAATTCCCGGCCGGGTTGTACTGGTGAAACAAATGATATTCTCCCTCGTGCCAAACCAGGCCATTGGGGTCATTCATCCAGTTGATCTCGGGGCTGAAGTGATACTGCGGACGCAGAGGCTCATTCATATAGTCGGCGGACTGTCGATACTCTGCCAGTCGCTGCGAAAGATCGAATCGCTTCGGAGGAGAATTCGTCTGGGTCAGCTGATCAACGCTGATGTGGCCCCAGCCACCACGTGACAGATCATAGATTCGAATCTCAGCCAGACGCCCGCGGAGATCACTAACCTCCCATGCATCCCAGGACAATTCCTCGGATTCCGATCCACTGGCCCGACGAACCACGCGACCTTCAACCACCAACTCCAGACCGACTTTCGAAATATCCGCCCCCCCTCCAACAAGGAATGCAATGTGGCTGCGTTCTATGCGGAAAGGACTGCTGACAGCCGTACCTGTTGTTTCGTCTCCGCCAACGAATGTGTTTGCCAGTTGCTGCCCCTGAAATCCAGTGACCGCCATCTGGCCGGGTAATGCCCCGGTGGCCGGGGCATCGCCGAACGCTTTCCCCGTCACTGTCCAGGTTTCCCACGACTGCTGCTCAAAATCAGCAATGACCAGATCATCAGCGAAAGCGGCCTGAGTCCCAACGGCGAGTACGGTCAACAACAATTCCCATTTTATCGAGTGCTCCACCTTCAACTCTCTTTCTGAGGCTGATACCGGCTGCGTAGTTAACAACGCAAATTGGCTACGCCTGGTTCTCAGGGCTTCCGGACCCCGCACGGCGACTGATCAAACGGACGAGAAATCCCACAATCAGACACACGCCTCCGGCGATCCACACTTGCGAATCCATGTGCAGTGACAACAGTAAACACAGAATCAGCCCCAGCCATGAAAACAGACGCGGGTAAAGCTGTTGTGATCCGGTCAACTGCAGCGCGGCCAGATTCGTCAGTGAGTAGTAGATCAGTACGGTCAATGCGCTGAATGACCACGTCAAACGAACATCTCCCAGGCAAACCAGCCCGATGATGACCGCTGATACCGCAGTCACTGCCCCCGCAGGGGTTCCGGTGGTTTCCGTGACATGGGCCAGCCCGGCAGGCAGGTCGCAGCGACGTCCCATGGCAAGGACCACGCGGGAAAGTCCCAGAACAAGGTTCAGCAGGACTCCCAGCATGGCCGTAATCGCACCAGCGGTCATCAGGATTTCAACCCCGGCAATCTCCGACGCCGCTGCGACCGCCAGCAACGGCGCAGTACCGTCGGCAGTTGCGGCAGCCAGAGCCTCAGCGCCGATCGTTCCGACAGCAGTAACGGCCACGACCATGTACAACAGCGACGAAACCACCAGAGTTGCAATCATCGCCCGCGGAATCGTGCGCGCCGGGTCTCTGACCTCTTCGCCCATCGTTGCGATTCGACCATAACCAGTAAACGCCACAAACATCAGCGCGCAAGCTTGTCCAAAAGCCCCCCATGTGGAGAGACCATCCAATGGCACAAACAGAGGTCTCCATGCCGTCTTCGCAGTCACGGACAGATCGGGCAAAACACCGATCACCATTGTCAGCAAACTCACCAGGGTCATTCCGACAATGATTGTGTTTACCAAACTGGTTCTGCGAATCCCCTGCAGGATCAGGGCCGACAGCACAACCACGGCGGCAATCGCCACCGGGATATGCAAATCCCCGCTGTCCTGTCCCACCACGGCCAGCAGATAGGCGGAGAATCCGAGAGCAGCCGTTGCCGCTGACGCACTCTTGGCACACAGGAACATCCAGCCGGCAAGGAATCCGGCAGCCGGATTCAGCCACCGATACCCGTATTCGTAGGTCCCGCCGCTCACAGGGTGACTTGCAGCCAGTTGGGCACTGCTTAACCCGTTACAGACGGCCACGACACAGCCAGCGGCCACAGCCAGCACCACCGCCGGGCCTGTCACGCCAGCTGCAATTCCAATACTGACAAAAACACCCGTGCCAACAATTGCCCCCAGCCCCAGCATCATGGCCTGAAAGACACCCAACTCACGTCGCAATTCAGTCACATCTTCATCCAATTTCTTCGATCGCCGGTGCGTTCCCCGCACGACGCTGGACTGCAGTTCCAATGCGACAGCAGAATAGCGTGCAACAGACAGAAATTCGAACCATGCGGTCGCTGGCTGCTCACTGCTTGTCACGACCTCGTCGTGAGTCCAGCCTCACTGGTTGCAGGATCTGCCGCGCGGTCGGTATCCTTGGCCGGAAACACTTTGCCTGTCAATCATCTCTTCCCACCGGAGACGGCAACACTATGGATACACTGGCTGTCGCAGCCCTCGCCTTTGTCGGATACATCATTGCGTATCGCACCTATGGCCGCTGGCTTGCAAACAGAGTCTTTCAACTGAATCCCGATGCGGAAGTCCCCAGTAAACAACTGCGAGATGACGTTGATTTCGTACCCACCAAACGGGAAGTAGTCTTCGGACACCACTTCACCAGTATCGCAGGTACAGGACCGATTGTGGGACCCGCGATCGCAGTCTTCTGGGGCTGGCTGCCGGCTTTACTGTGGGTGATTTTCGGATCCATCTTCATTGGTGCGGTACACGATTTCGGTGCACTGGTCGTGTCCATGCGAAATCGAGGCCAGACAGTTGGGCAGGTCGCCGGTCGACTCATCAGTCGCCGTGCTCGTGTCCTGTTCCTGCTGATCCTGTTCTTTGCACTCACCATTGTTCTCGCAATCTTCGGGCTGGTGATCGCGATCATTTTCAAACTCTACCCGGCCTCTGTGCTGTCCGTCTGGCTGGCCATGCCAGTGGCCATGGCAATCGGGTACTGGGGCTACCGTCGGAACGGAAACCTTCTGATTCCGTCACTCGCGGCTCTGGGGCTGCTTTATGGGGCCATCTGGCTGGGTGCTGAAGGCTGGACGGTTGAGTTTATTCAACAGACCGCTGCTGATGGCGAGGCTACGTCACTGGTCGATCTGCGTGTGGGGGCAACCAACATTCTTACCGGTCTGCCATTGGTGAATCCTACGATCGCATGGACCGCGATTCTGATGCTGTACTGCTTCGTGGCATCCGTTCTCCCCGTCTGGCTGTTGCTGCAGCCCCGTGATTTTGTGAACAGTCACCAACTGCTGGTGGCTCTGGTTCTGCTTGTCGCAGGACTCGGCGTGGCCGGGCTCAGTGGAAAAGCCCAGCTGGTGAACAGCACGCCCGCACTGGTAGCCAGCGATGCACTTCCCGCAAATACACCGAACATCTTTCCGTTCCTGTTTATCACCATCGCCTGCGGTGCGTGCAGCGGATTTCACTGTCTTGTCAGCAGTGGAACCACCAGCAAACAGGTGGCCTGCGAAAAAGATGCTCAATACGTGGCTTATGGGTCAATGCTCCTCGAAGGCGGGCTGGCGGTCATCGTTATTCTCGCCTGCACGGCCGGAGTTGGAATGGGGTTGTTCTCGGCGGAAGAGAACGGTCGCTACACAGCGGTTCTTGCCGAAGACGGAACTGCCGTCAGCGGGAATGCCGCCTGGGCAACTCGCTATCAGCCTGACGGCGACTGGAAGAACTTCAAACTGCCAAACACCGTGGGGGCATTCGTCGAAGGAGGAGCAAACTTTCTTAGCGCTCTCGGAATTCCGCTGCGACTGGCTATTGCCGTCATCGCGACACTCGTGGCCTGCTTTGCAGCAACAACACTGGATACCGCAACACGACTGCAACGCTATGTTGTTCAGGAACTGGCCAGCTCGTTTCACGCAGGCCCGCTGCAAAACAAATACGTGGCCACGGGCCTGGCCACCGGTCTGGGACTTCTCGTCGCTCTGCTTCCAGGTCCCACAGGTGTGCCCGGTACAGGGGGCCTGATTCTCTGGCCACTCTTCGGTGCGATTAACCAGCTCCTTGCCGGACTGGCATTCATGGTCCTTGTATTCTACCTCTGGCGACGCAGCCAGCCGATCCTGTTTGCCCTGCTGCCGATGCTGATGATGCTCATCATGCCCGCGTGGGCACTGCTGCTGCAAATGTTCAGCCCGGAAAACGGCTGGTGGTACACAGAACAGTACCTGCTGCTTGGCTTCGGATTCATCGTGATGGCACTGCAAATCTGGATGATTGCTGAAGCAATCATGATCTGGCCGAAAGCACGAGGAGTCCTGGAGGAAGGTCTGCCCCCATTGCCTGCGGCAACCTCCTGATAAAGTCAGGCAGCGCGATACAGCGACCGACGTCCACCCGGATCGATGGTCGCTGCTGCTGCGTCTTTTGAGTTTCCCGGAGCCGCACTGCAACGCAGGTTGCAGCCCTGTAATGCTTATTGCAGCCCCAAAAGTTCCTGTGTGGCAGTCTGAAGCCTGGGGCAGATCAGTCACACCGTCAGACAGCAATTGAAAACAAACACTTGCCCGCATCAGGCCTGTGCCATCAGCGTCAAACAACCTACCACTTCAGCGAATAACCGCTTTTGGTCAGCTTTTCCAGCAGACGCAATTCGTTTTCGGCAACGGCCCGACCTCGGTCACTTAACATCCAGTTGTCCGCTGTGATCCCTTCGCTGATGGCGTGACGCCCCAGCCGAATCTTTCCCGGCAGATGTTTCCGCATCACGATATAAACACGCAGCACATGCCACGCACTGGAAATCAGCAGGGCTGACTGTGCATCCTGCAATCGCTGCTCCCCGCGAAAAGACTTTGTGATCGCCTTCGCCAGCCTCGTCAATTCGCTGGAACTGTCCTCGATCAGCAGCGACTCCTCAGCAACACCGTGTTCCATCGCCAGCAACTTCATTTGTTGCGCTTCAGATGGCCCATCGGACTGCTTGCCACGGCTGTCTCCGCAAAGCAGCAGAACAGGTACCTGTTGCCGCTTCCAGAGCTTCACTGCAGCCATCACACGGTATCGCCGCTCCACTTCATCAGCGGCCCCGAGAACAATCCCCACGTCTGCTTCCCGGTCGTCAGCACTAACAAAGACTTCCTTCGGTTGCAGACGCATCCCGGCTTCCATTGCAAAAGAAGATCGAACCCACTAAGCCACACCAGATCACTTCAGCTTCTGCTGTCCCCGTCGGCGGTGGAGTCCATTCAGCCAATCACCTGATTCAGAGTCTGGCTGGGACGCATGGCGGCACACACTTTGTCTTCGTCAGGCCGGTAATACCCGCCAATATCCAATGCCCGGCAGGAGGCCGCACGAATCTCTTCAAGAATCTGCGATTCCAATTCTGTCAGCAATCGGGCCGCTTCTGCAAATTCCTCTGCCAGTTCAGGATCTTCCGTTTGCACCGCCAGTGCCTGTGCCCAGTACTGAGCCAGATAAAAATGGCTGCCCCGATTATCAAGCTGCCCTGGCTTCCGTCCCGGTGATCGATTCTCTGTCAGATATCGGCCGTTTGCTGTATCCAGAGCCTTGGCAACAACGGCCAGTCGGGCATTGTCGGTCTTCTGAGCCAGATCTTCGAGGGAAACAGCAAGCGCCAGGAATTCGCCCAGTGAGTCCCACCGCAGATGTCCCTCTTCCACGAATTGCTGAACATGTTTTGGAGCAGAGCCGCCCGCCCCTGTTTCGAACAGGCCACCGCCGGCAAGTAACGGAACGATGGAGAGCATCTTCGCACTGGTGCCCAGTTCCAAAATTGGAAACAGATCCGTCAGATAATCCCGCAGCACGTTGCCAGTCACAGAAATCGTGTCCAGCCCCTGCTGGCAACGCTCGCACGACAGAGTACAGGCGTCGACCGGAGCGAGGATCCGAATTTCCAGCCCTGTCGTATCGTGGTCCTGCAGATACTCGTTGACCTTGACGATCAAATTGGCGTCGTGAGCGCGATTTTCATCCAGCCAGAAGATCGCCATGTTCCCTGTTAATCGTGCTCGGTTGACTGCCAGCTTCACCCAGTCGCGAATTGGTGCGTCTTTTGTCTGGCACATACGCCAGATATCTCCAGCCTCAACATCGTGCTGCATCAGAACCTGTCCGCTGCCATCCACGACCTGCATTTGTCCAGCAGCCGGAACTTCAAACGTCTTGTCATGCGAACCGTACTCTTCAGCCTTCTGTGCCATCAACCCGACGTTCGAAACGTTGCCCATGGTCGGGACGTCAAAGGCGCCGTGCTGGCGACAGAAATCAACAACAGCCTGATACACGCCCGAATAGGAACGATCCGGAATCATTGCCAGGGTGTCATGTAGCTCTCCGTCCGGGCCCCACATCTTCCCTGACGTACGAATTGCCGCAGGCATGGATGCGTCAATGATCACGTCACTGGGAACGTGCAGATTCGTGATTCCCTTATCAGAATTCACCATCGCCAGACGCGGTGCCGACTCATATACAGCTGCGACATCAGTCAGAATCGCATCCTTTTGCTCCCCCGGAAGCTGCTCAATCTTTTGCAGCAGGTCGCCAAATCCGTTGTTTGGTGTGACTCCCAGTTCAGACAGAACTGCGGCATGCTTCTCAAAGACAGATTGATAAAACACGCTGACCACATGCCCGAAGATGATCGGGTCAGAGACCTTCATCATTGTTGCTTTCATGTGCAACGACAGCAGTACATCCTGCTCCTTCGCAACACGGCACTGCTCCGCAATGTATTCCCGCAGTGCGGAAACACTCATGCGAGAGGAATCGATGACTTCTCCGGCCTGCAGCGCCAGATCATCCCGCAATACAGTTGCAGTGCCGTCTTCAGCGACCAGTTGAATTCGAACGCTGCCCGCGTTCTGCATCACATGTGATTGCTCCGATCCGTAAAAGTCACCATCGCTCATGGAAACGACCTGAGTCTTTGACTCGGCCGTCCATTCACCCATTGAGTGAGGATTCCGGCGTGCGTACTCCTTCACCGGAGCAGCCACTCGCCGGTCTGAATTCCCTTCTCGCAGCACAGGATTCACAGCACTGCCAAGCACTCTTGCATAGCGACCACGAATGTCCTTCTCTTCCTCAGTCTGTGGATCGGATGGAAAATCCGGTACCGCAAACCCTTGCCCCTGCAGTTCTTGAATCGCTGCCGTCAGCTGCGGAATCGACGCGCTGATATTTGGCAGCTTGATAATGTTGGCCTCCGGGGTCTTTGCCAGCTGCCCCAACTGACTGAGCGCGTCGTCCAGCCGTTGGTCTTCATTCAAACGATCGGGGAAGGCTGCCAGGATGCGTCCGGACAGTGAAATGTCCCGAAGTTCAAAGGCCACCCCCGAAGACTTTGTAAATCGACGAATAACTGGCAGGAAAGATCGAGTTGCCAGTGCAGGAGCTTCATCAGTGAGCGTATAGATGACGGTTGATGAACTTGTCATTGGAAGCAAAAACCTGAATGAAAAACTATGAGAAAAAAACGAAGATTCGATCACAGGATCCGAGCCGGGAACATGCCGCAGACAGCCCTGAATTCATGCCCATCGCAGCGTGGCTTCCGGCCTGTCAGTGACAACCTGAATTTGGCAGCAGAGGAGATTTCCCGGTTCTCGCAGGAACCCTTGCAGAAGCAGCCGATTGTCACAGGCATGCCCTTTGACAATTGTCCACCACCCCCACGCCCCGGGCAGTGCCTTCACGTTGACGTGAACGTCGAGTTCCGAGGCAGACGTGAATCTGTACTCGGAAGAATATCCGATCAACGATCAAAACGACACCAGAGCCAACCCGTTTCATCTCCGGCCTCCGGGATTCTCACTCGTCTCTCGACAACCCCCGCTGCCACTCCCATCCGCATCCTGCAAAGTTTGCCACAATCTGAAAAAACCACTGCGGCCCCCCGCAGGCTCCTGCGAATGTGGTAGAGAATGCAACACAATCCTGCTAAAAGCACGTTCGATTGACACCCAATCCGGACCCAATCTGCAACGCCCTCAACACCATGTCTCACCTGATCAGCACGGCATCCTCCCGGAGAATCACAAATCCATCCCGGACCAGTCTTTGATCCCCGGCCTCTCACACGCAGGTATTGCTCATGAGCCCCAGTCGCACAATCACCCTCGCTGTTCTCGCGGCTCTGTTTTCGGCAGGTTGGATCCACGCTGCTGACCAACCAGGAGTCATCGTTTTCATCGCTGACGATGTCAGCTGGAATGACTATGGCTGTTACGGAAACACAGCTGCCCGCACGCCCAACATTGACTGGCTGGCAGCGCACGGAATGCGCTTTGATCAGGCGTATCTGACCGCCAGCAGCTGCAGCCCCAGCAGATCGTCCATCATTACCGGCCGATATCCGCACAACAACGGTAAGGCTGCTGAACTGCACGAGCCCATTGCCGGACATCTGCCATGGTTTCCGGAACTCCTCAGAGACGCCGGGTACTACACAGCCCTGTCAGGAAAAAATCATATGAAGTCGGGCCCCAGAGCCGATGGAACACCGGCCAACCGCCCCGCAGCATTCGATCTGATTGATGGTGGCAGACAGAACGGAAACAGCGGAGGTCATGCGAACTGGCGGAAAATTACGGCAGAGCGTCCCGCTGACCAGCCCTTCTTTTTCTGGTTTGCTTCGTACGACGCCCATCGAGCCTGGGACGCCGACAAACAGTGGAATGCAGCAAAGTACGGCCCAATGCATCAGCCGGAAAATGTCATCGTCCCACCGTTCCTCATCGATAACTCCGCCACACGCAGTGACCTCGCCTCTTACTACAACGAAGTCACTCGTTTTGATTTCTACATCGGCGAAGTACTGTCGGAACTGCGTCAACAGGATGCCCTGCAAAACACCCTGATTTTTGTTCTGGCCGACAATGGACGCCCTTTTCCTCGGGCCAAAACCCGGATTCATGACTCCGGAATGAAAACCGCTCTGGTGGCCCACTGGCCACAGGGGATTCGCACTCCGGGTGTCCCCACAGAGTCGCTCACAAGCGTCATTGACCTGGCACCAACAATTCTTGAGGCCGCCGGTATTTCTCCAGCCGAGTCAATGCAGGGCGTCAGCCTGCATTCGATCTTCTCGGATCCGGCCGCCCGACCGCGGCAGTTCGCATTCTCAGAACATAACTGGCACGACTACGAGGCACATGGGCGAGGGGTCAGAGGGGATGGACTGCTGCTGATTCGAAATTCCCGCCCCGAACTTGCCTGGCAGGGTCCGGCTGATTCCGTGCGGTCCCCGTCCCATTCCAGCCTGCAGAAAGCACGCGACGCCAAACGACTCAACTCAGCA
>Ga0208150_1000897_pt1 | contig 11307 bp, 9 predicted proteins | sample DEB08_DNA_8_FD_184534 | JGI IMG/M metagenome (GOLD analysis project Ga0208150, IMG submission 184534) | Aqueous microbial communities from the Delaware River and Bay under freshwater to marine salinity gradient to study organic matter... | ecosystem: Environmental > Aquatic > Marine > Coastal ...
TGAACTGTTCAGGGGCCATATAACCTGGAGTCCCGCGACCATATAAAGTTAATTGAAGATTACAAAAGTCTAATGAGTCTTTCTTCAGAAGTTCTTCTTTGCAATCTTCATATATGACTTTGGCTAAGCCCCAATCAAAGATGATAACTTCACCATGCTCTCCAACTTTAATATTAGCTGGTTTTAGGTCAAGATGGACAACCCCTTCTGAATGAGCAAAGTCAATCCCATCACAAATTTTCAAGAAAGCACTCAGTTTAGTTGTCAGGTTATTTTCAAATTCCAGATAATCTTGAAAGCTTTTTCCGTCAATCATCTTCATTATGAAGTAAGGGCTGTTATCATCATCAAAACCTATATCGTGAATAGGAACAATATTTGGATGTTGTAGACTAGCAGTGATCCTGGCTTCTCTCAGAAAAAGTTCGGTATGATCTTTGTCTTCAGGAAATTTACTTTTGGCTTTAACCAAAGTTCTATCAGTAATTTTATCATAGACTCTGGATATAACTTTCATGCCTCCCTGATCAAGTTCATTATCATCAGAATAGCGTTTTTCACATGATTGAAGCTCATCTGAAATTCTATCCAGAGCTTCATGTCTCTCTAAAGACTCTTTGGCATTGTTATATTCTGAATTGAGAAAGTCTATGAATTTATTATCTTTCATGAAGTCAGGACATTTTTCCAGATTGTTTATGTTTGATGGCGGTTTAGATTAAGTAACAACAATCAAAAACTCGACAATTCTTTAATTTATATGGCAATATCGAAAAAGTCTTACCAAACCAGACAAAGTTTATTAATGAGGCTCAGAGATAGCCATGATGAAGCTTCATGGGAAGAGTTTGTTTCTACCTACAGAAATTACATTTTATCAATAATCAATAACCTTAATGTCTGCCATCACGATTCAGAAGATCTACTTCAGTCAATTCTTTTAAAACTATGGAATAAGCTACCAGAATTTGATTATGACCCAGGTAAAGGCCAATTCCGCTTTTGGCTAGGTAGAGTGACTAAAAATGATGTTTTTAAGCACTTTGAGAAAAATAAACGACATCAGAAAAATTCCCAAGAAGTAGAGGGTGACTCTGGCTTCAATACAGAAGACCCTGAGATTAATAAGATGATTGAAAGAGAATGGCAGAACTACATTGCTGAAAAAGCCTGGGGGAATGTCTCAGAGAATTTTGGTCAAAAGATATTAGATGTCTTTCATTGTTTCGCAGATGGAATGACTGGTCCACAAGTAGCTGAGAAGATGGAAATGACTGAAAATACAGCTTACGTCTATAAGCTGCGTGTTCAAAAAGCTCTGCACAAAGAAATGATGCGACTTGAGTTTGAATTGGGATAAAAAAAGCGGACACCCTGGCCCGCTTCTTTCAGTGTATGTTGATATTTTTAAACTGCGCCCTTCATCAACGTTCTTATCTGCTCTCTCCCTCTTGCTAATCTTGACTTAACAGTGCCAACGGAGCACATCAAAGTATCTGAAATCTCTTCATAACTTAGTGAATCCAAAAAACGTAGTTTTATGACCTTTTCGTAGGTAGGTGAGATGTTATCAATTAAAGTACTAAGGTCACTCTTCATTTCCTGTACATTACTTGAAGTCGCAGGTCGAGAATGAATGCAAACAGGCTTAATTGAATCTTTAAAAGTATCTTTAATTTTACTAGTTCTTTGGTTTGAGCGGTAAAGATCAATGGCATGATTTTTGACAATTCGTATTAACCAACTTTTGAAACTTGCCTGGCCTTTGTATTGATCTAGAGATTTGTAAATTTTAAAGAATGCATTTTGGGTTGCGTCTTCAGCATCTTGGTGCTGGTTTAACACTCCATAAGCTATTTTATAAGCTTGCATGTAATAAGGATTAACCAGGTCTGCAAAAATGCTTTTATCCCCATTTTTAAAAATGCGGATCATTTCCATTTCTTTATTAGAACTATTTTTCATTCTCTATCTCTGAAGCTTTTGAGAGTTCAAGGCTATCGGGGGAAATTATTTCTTCGGGGCTTTGACTGTTTTCAAAACTTTGATTTTGATTAGCAGAAAATTCTACAGACATTTTCCCTCCCACAGCAGCAAGCATTGCGCAAATGCAGATTATTAGCAGCTTAATTTTCATTATTAATGTCCATTTGATTAACTAAATTTGAGCTACATATCCTTTGAAATAACCAACCTTGACATTTTTTAAGAAAAAAAATTAAAAAAAGTTTATTTTTGTTCAGGACCTCCAGCTTTTTCAGTTTTGGAGTGGTAGAAAGTAGGTTAAAAGTACTCAATTGTTTAAAGTCGGTACACTTTCTGCTTTATACTTATTAGTGTTAAAGAGATATGGGATGCGCTGTGAAGTTTCAATGCAATATGTGCAAAGGCATAGTTGTCGTTGATTTTGAAGGAGATATGGTGAGTTGCGGCATGTGCGGAGCAGAGTGCCGCGTACCTGCACCTATGTCTGATGGTGTCGTAATTGACGACTTCTTGATCGTTAAAAAGCTCGGTTCCGGTGGAATGGGAGATGTTTATTTAGCCCATGAATTTTCTCTTGACCGAAAAGTAGCCCTTAAAATTCTCAAAGATGAAATCAGTAAAGACGAAGTAAATAGTGAGTCCTTCATTAGAGAAGCTCGATCTGTTGCTAGTTTTAATCACCCCAACATCATTCAAGCCTACAAGTTTGGATTTGATGAAGGCGTTCTCTTTTTCGCAACAGAGTATGTTCAGGGAGAAACGCTTCAAGATTCCTTGAAAGAAGAAGGGATGCTTGATGAATTAAAAGTTTTAAAAATCGCAGAAGAAACAGTAATCGCTCTTAGATATGCCTGGGAAAAACGGCAGCTTGTTCATAGAGATATCAAACCTGAAAATATAATGATCTCTCATGAAGATGGACGCACAAAGTTAATGGACTTAGGGCTTTCTTGCCTTGGGGGAGAAGCAGATGATGGCGATCAAATTAGTGGAACGCCACAATATATTTCTCCAGAACAGATTATGGGCACTCAGATAGATAATCGAACGGATTTTTATTGTCTTGGAGCTACGCTTTATCATCTACTTAGTGGAGAGTTTCCATTCAAGGGGAACCTACAGGAGATTGTCAAACAACATTTAGCTGAAGCTCCAAGGTCGCTGAAAAAGCATAGGCCAGACTTGAATGATAATACAGTGAAGATCATTCACAAACTCATGAAAAAAGATCCAGAAGAACGATATCAGTCTGCAGATAAACTTTTGAAGGATATCATTAAAACTAAGTCAATTTTAAAGAATTCCTGCAAGTCCAAAAAGCATATTCACGTAAGTTCAAAAGAAGTCACCACACACTTTAAAACTGAGAAAAGAAAAAATAAGAAGGATGAATCACAGAAAAATAAAATCCTCGCAGTTCTGGGCTTGGTTTTACTTGTAACCTTTGGTGGGATACTACTTCTTTCGACAAAAATGTTAAATCCTAATAAAGCTGAAGAAGAGAAAACTGAAGTAAATGAAAAAAAATTAGATCCTAAAACAAAAGCTGTATCCGATTAATCCTCGATCAACTCTAAAATCTTTTTTAACTTATCGTGATTTTCTTTGGTATTATGTAAGGTAATTTCTTTTATTTTACCATTGAAGCTAACTCCTGCATTCCCAGAAAAAGTCAATCCATACTTTTCAAGTTTAGAAAATAGTTGATCTCCGTAACCATACAGAAGGAAAAACTCTTTTTTGCTAAGCTTATATTTTCTAGTGACCTTTAATTTTGGTTTCTTTTCCCTAAAACAGATTTCGCCTTCCTCAATTGAAGTATTAACCTTTAACTGTTCAGCAACGTATTTTGCTAGATCCTGAGCTGATATGTTGTTAGCTGCGATATTAACTTTTTCTAGTTTAACATCTGCCGGTATGTAGATAGCTACAGAAATCTTCTCTTTATTTTTACTAAGAAGAGCAGATTGACGTTCAATATATTCTTCAACAAAGCTTAAGCTTGCATTCTGAAAGCGGACCTTTGGAAATACTATATTCTCATTTAATGTCTCAATATTTTTATCTTCTGGTTTAGGTAAGTTTTGTATGGCTTTAATTAATGCTAATTCTTTTTGAAGTTGTTTAATTCTGTATGTTAAATCTTCATTTTTATCTTTAAGTTTAGAAAAATTCCAGCCGTCACATATGGGAGGGGTAGCAGAAGGAGAAACAACGACTGCATTTTTATCGTAGCGATACTGTGCATTAACATTGTCACAAATGTATTTAAAACAATCACGAATGGGTATCTCTTCAGCATCAAGTGTTACCAATAAGCCTCTTTCTTTTTCTAACTCTCCTCTTGGAGCATTCGGATCTGCGAACGGATCATCTTCAGCAAACGGGTCAGCTTCTGCGAATGGGTCATCCTCTTCAGGTGCTTCTTGATTGACAACTCTTTGAGTAATTTTCTTATCAAGATAGATGATATTAATTCCAGTTTTGCCCGGGTCATATCTTTTGCTTAATTCTCTAAGCTGATCAATAGCATCTTTAAACCGAACATCTTCAAACTTAACTTCTGGAATGACAATATCGAGCTTTTTGTTTAGTTCTTTACTGGGCTCTTCAGCTGAAATTGAGGTGATAAATAAAAAAATGAATATCGTTATTAAGCGCATTAACCTTCTCCCTATGAATGTTGCGCTTTTAACTTAGGACTAATTATTGAGATTTAAAATTCTAATGAGCTGAGAATGAGGAATTTTAAATATTTGGAAGAGAGGGGGAGGAAACCCGGCACTAAGTAGTACCGGGTAAGAATTTACTTCTTTAAATTCTTTTCAACATTAGCTAATGCTCTGAATGCAACTTCGTTGACAACTTGTTTGCCATTTTCGTCTACCATGATAATCCATGGGTAACCTTTAAATCCTAGGGATTTGGCAATTTTAGTGTCTTTAAGTTTGAGGGCCGGGAAATTGATTTTTTTCCCTTTCATGTACTGCTTCATTTTTGCTTCAGTACGGTCTCCAGAGACCATAATCATTTCAAAGTTATCAGCTTTGTTTTTCGCATGCCACTTCACCAACTGTGAAGTCATAGGACCACAGCCCGGTCACCAGGATGCGGTAAAGTAAAATACCAAATATTTTTTCTTTGAGAGATCTGTTTTGACCTCTTTTCCAGCAGAATCTACTATCTTCCCGGTTATCTTTTTTCCCAGTTTATGCTCAGCACTTACTGACAAAAGAAAACCAAAAAAAGCTAGCAGCAGTAGTGCTTTCTTCATTTTGTTCTCCTAAGTGTTAATTCTAGACGCGTGTTTAGATGTCACTTTTGACACCTCATTCATATAAATGTTCCAATATACACTAATCTAATACTCAACTATACGCAAAAGTTGACTTTTTTTTGATATTTTTGTCATTTTCGTCTAATAATAAATCAATGATAATCATTTGAAACTATATTCATAGAGATCTCTAATCGAAGTCACGAGGGCTTAACTTTTGGTGATACCAAGTAAGAAAAAGCTTCTATTTTTCATTATTTGCCTTCAGCTTTCCATTTCTTCATGAGCTGAATATTCTTTCTCGTTTGCTCCGACTTTTTTGCCGGGCCAAGCATATCACTATCATATTGAGCTTCGGATTCAGGAAAGCGTCCTTGATCATCAGATTCTTTTACCCAATCAGCAAGAATGTTGCGCATCTCTTGCAGCTTATCTTTATACTGTGGATCTGCCGCTAGATTTTTGAGCTCCCATTTGTCATTGACTAAGTAGTAGAGCTCCTCCTCAGGGCGTTCTGGTGAAAAGAGAATTTTCTCTTGCAGTTCATTGAGTTTTCCATCTGCATATAACTGGCGCAATACCGGCATCCATGGTTTTTTGTCTTTATAATTACATGGTTGCAGGTGAGGGCGCTTAGGGTAGAAATTGCGAATATACTTAAAATCGCCCATGCGGACACTGCGAATGCGGTCGACAGTTTCATCACAACGGTCTCTGGCTGTAACGACGTACTTCCTTCCGGTAAATTTCTCATCTAAGATATTTTTACTTTGCATGTATTCGGGGATTTTAATGCCGGCAAGATTCATAGCCGTTGCTGCCATATCGATATGGAGAACAAAGTCATCTCGAACTTCAGGCTTGAACTTTTTAGGGGACCAGATGACAAGAGGTACTTTGGCTCCTTCCTCATAACAGAATTGCTTCCCACGGGCCTGGCTTATGCCGTGGTCAGTAATGAAAAAGATAATGGTATTATCCAATAAGTTTTCCTTTTTGAGGCGCGAAATAATTCTTCCGACTTCGAGATCCGTATAATTAACCGAATCGAGATAGGTCGCCCAGTCGTATTTAAAAGCGTCGACACTGGGATAATAAGGAGGAAGCTTGACTTGATCTGGAGATACTGTGGCTTTTAAAGCGGCTTTGGCTTCGCTATACCATTTGTCGACATTGCGAATCTTGCCGCCACGCAATTGAATCTGAGCAAAAAAAGCTTGTCCTTTTTTACGGCCAGACCAGTCCGTGCTATCGTAGAGGTCACTTCTTTTATACGAGAAATTGTAGTCTTCCTTCCCATATTTGTTCATCGATGCACTGCCGTTACTTGTATGATAACCAGCTTCTTTAAATATTTCGGGAATGGTTTTTATGCCTTTGGGAAGACTGATTTTAAGTTTGCCGCGACCACTGCGATGATGGTGTCCACCGATAGATGTTTGATACATGCCGGTGATTAGAGATGTTCTAAATGTCGAGCAAACTGGAGCTGTTGCATAAGCATTTGTATAGACAATACCTTCTTTGGCGAGCTTATCGACATGAGGTGTATTGACTAATGGTTCCCCATTAAAGCCAAAGTGCGGAGACATATCATCTACGACAATCCATAAGATATTGGGACGTTTGTCCGCAAAGACCTGAAGAGATAAGGCAAAGAATATAAGAAAAAGAATTTTCATTTTTATAACCTGGTTTTAGCAATTTTAAGCATTAAAAATAGACCTAACAGTTCCATTACTATCTGCAAAGTTTTTTACCGGAGCTCCAGCATCTTTCATCATAGTAAGCCACAAATTGGCCAACGGCGTATTTTCTTTAGCAGCTTTCCTGTGTGAACCATGCTTAAGTCCTTTAAAGCCTCCGCCGGTTAAAAGACAGGGAACGTTCTCAGTACGATGAGCCGTGCGCAAACCGCCGCCCAGGTAGGCCAGAGTTTTGTCGTAAATAGTGCGGCCGTTTGGGTCGAGAGGATCTTTACTACTTCTTAACAGGTCAATGAAGTAAGAATAGAGTTGCATCCACTTCTTCGTTCGTTCTAAGTTCAGCTTATGGCGCACAGAACTGTTGCCATAATGCGATAAGGTGTGTGGCGAGCTCGAGAAACCCATACTTTTGAGAAGCTCGGCATCGGGCATTCTGTAAGTAATAACCCGTGTTGCATCGGTTTGATAAGCGGCGATTATCATTTTAAACATAATGCGGATGGAAGCTTCGCCTGATAGGTTTCCTTTAGGTGCCGGTACAGTTGCTTTGGGATAAGGAACATCAACCCAGAGTTTTTCGCGGCTGATTGCCAGTTCAATATCGCGAATACTGCTGGTGTATTCATCGAGCTTTTCGGCATCTTCTTTATTTAAAACTTTCTTAGAAGTGCCGCTTTCAAATTTCATGATATCAAAAATACTGCGCTTTGCCTTTAGAGCTTTGAGCTGCTCCTCTTTGCTGATATTCCCACCGAATAATTTATGGAAAACCTGCAAAGGAGAATCGAAGCCTGGAAGGGGGCTGCCGTCCTTGCGATAAGATATCGCGACACCGCCGTGACCATTACCTTCACCTTTTTTAGGGCAGTTCAGTTGTAGGCTTTCATAGCGGTTATTTTGGCCTAAGTGGGCAGCTGCTATTTGATCACAGGAGATGCTATTGTGCCGGGATTTACCGGGAAAGCCGACAACATTGGCGCAAGTAAGAAGAGCCTCACTGCCGTCATGAGGCTGTTTATTCTGCATATTGCTGAAATTGGAAATCATCGTCATGTGAGTCAGGTTTTTCTGCAGTGGACTCCAGCCGGGAGGTAATTTCATCCCGTTCAGCTTCCCGGTACCTTTAGGGTAAAAGTGTTCTTCCATGTGGCCATGGCCAATAGCCATCCACAATAGACGGCTAACAGGATTTTGAGCAAGTTTTTCCTCAGCCGCAGCCTGATCAGTTGAGCTTAAGAGACTTCCTAAAAACGGCAGTGTCATGACTTTGCCGCCATTTGATAAAAAACTTCTTCTTGATTTATCTGTAGAAATTTTCATAAACCTGTTAATTCTCCATAAAATATTTGCTGGTGACAACCTCTGTGATCATCTCTTTGACAGGGTATTCCGCACCCGAATTTCTATTTGCAAGTTTGTCCAGAGTCTCTTCGATAAAGAGACGATCTGTAAAACTTATATCCCGCCCCAGAGCATAGCAGAACAGTCCTTCTAAGAGTGAAGCTGCAGCTTTAGATTTTTGCGCCATTAAGGCTTTCTTCAAACCAAAAATATCTTTAAAAGAAGTGCCGTTCGGCAGTTTCCCGCTCGCCTCCACCTTGTAGACTTTCTTAGGTTTTTTCTTGATTTGCGGGGCTTCTTCAGCAAGTGTTACAAGTTCAGTATTACGCCAGACGCCAACAGGACCAAAGTTCTCAAGGCCGAGTCCAATAAAATCAAAACGGGCATGACAAGAGGCACACTGAGCTTTCTGTTGATGAAGTTTTACAAGACTGCGTACACTTGATAATGGGTCGACTCCTTTATGAACCAGTTCCGGAACATTTGGCGGTGGCGGTGGCGGTGGATCATTTAGAAGAATTTCTTTGACCATAGCCCCTCTGATGACTGGTGATGTGCGATTCCCCATGGTGCCCATAGATAGAAAAGCAGCTTGTGTCATTAAACCGCCACGAGGTGACTTTTTAGGAAGTTTTACTTTTTGGAATTCATTTCCCAAACCTTTATGGTTCAAACCGTACTTCATGGCTAAAACACCATTAACAGTTACAAAATCAGAATCAATTAGGTTAGAAGAACAGAGATTTTCACGAACGAGAGTTTTAAAGAATTCAATAGGTTCACGACGTGTTGCATCCATCATGCCATCTGTCCGGTGCAGGAGCAGGCGCGAGCTCAGACCAAGTTCTTCAAAGCGTTTTAAGTGTATCCACTGAGCCATAAAACCTTTAAAGAAAGTTTCAGCTTTCGGCGATGTCAGCATGCGATCGACCTGCTGTTTGAGAATTTCAGGTTTAAGTATTTCACCATTCCCGGCTAATTCATATAATTCGGTATCCGGCGGGCTGCTCCAAAGGAAATAAGAAAGTCGATTAGCAAGACTAAAAGCATCGAGTTTCTTGACAGATTGATCTGCAGAAGGTTCAAGTAAGTAGAGAAAACGAGTCGAGGTGAAAATCATCGCCATGGGGTCTATTATGGCGTCCTTAAAATCCAGCCCGGCGGCTCTTTTTACTTTGTAATAAGAGTGCAGATGCTCAATAAAATCTGCAGGGACATCACGGCCGCGGAAGGCCTTTTCAGCAAAAGCATTTAAGAATTTCCTTGCAGTTATATCCAATTTTTCATTATCTTTCTTGATGATTCTTTTGGCCATCTTGTATTTATCGATAATTAACTCGAGAGCTGATTTATCATCGTAATATGGCCCTTCCACTTCTACCCATTTGGCAAAAATGGTATCTTTTGGGGCTCCCGGTTCAATAGATTTATAATGGTGATACATTTGTTCAAATCCCGGGCCGCCGCGTTTATCCTCAAGTATGTTAACCCGGGTAGATAGTTTGCTTTGTACTTCACTGGGGCTAAAACTGAATTTAAATTCAACTTCATGAACAGAAGGTTTATCGATTGTTCCACTTACCGGGAAGCTTGCAAACACAATCCCGTGTTTACCTCCATGTGTGCCGCCTCTCATCAGTCTCACACTGCGGCGGATTTTAACACCTTCAACAACACCGCCGGCAAAGCGGATTTTATAAGATGCGCGTGGATCCTGGCGGAAACTGATTCCTACAGAATTGACCCGTAAGTCATGGGATAGCATACGGCCTTTTGAATGTATATGCTTGTTTCTTTCGTAATAGGTTCTTTGACCCAACCATACAGAGTTTTGAGCATTTGGCCCCTTGGGGTTATACTTGGCCCATTCCGCTTTGCTCAGCCCTGCTGCTTCAGGTGACTTGCCTTCTAATACCAGTTTGACTTTTTCGTGGATATCGTAGATTTTTTTACTCCAGTCAGCAGTATTGGCAAATTCGCTTCTTTTTACTTCAGCTTTTTGACGCTTTTGAGTGGCCCAGTGCAGCGCCATTCTGGAGGCCTCCTGAGCAAAGCTGAAGTATTTTTCCAGTTCAATAGCATTTAAAGACTGATTCTGACCGATGGTGTCGAAACGGCCGCTTGGGTCATCGGGTAATTTAGAAGTATCCAGATTTATACCCATCAAAGCTTTGGCAGTCGCAGCATATTCACGTTTATTTATACGTCTGACAGCAATTTTGCCACCGCTGTCTTTTAACTTATTCTGAGCCGCATAAAGGGTTTCGGTTAAATCGGATATTGCTTTTGAAAGTTCAGCTTTTGATGGCTGCTTTTTCTTTTTGGGAGGCATTTCCCCGGCATTGATGTTGTCCAGGATATCCTGCCAATGTTCAGCATCAGTAACATTACTTATTTTACGGGTTAAACCTTGAAGGTTAAGGTCGCCTTTTTCGGTATCGGCATCATGGCAACTGTAGCAATACTTATTGAAAAAAGGTTCTATTGATTTTGGAATGGGAGTATCAGCCAATGCAGTGAAGGAAAAGAGCAGCATAAGCAGCCAAATTTTTACTTTCATTTTATACATATTTCTCGCAACAATTTTTTTTCTTATACATATGTTGTCATGCCAAAGAATAATTGGGACAGTTTTTTATATTATTTTAAATGTGATCAGTTCCTGCATACGATCCGGAATGGGAATCCCCGCAAGGGCAAGCGATGCGGCTCCCATGTCAATGTGGGCAATGAGTTCATCGCGGACAACACCCCCTGGAATCAATTTGGGCGACCAGACTACAAACGGAATTTTCACACCTTCTTCGTAGAGAAACTGTTTTCCCCTGGCCTGACTGATTCCGTGGTCGGTTAGAAAAAAGACGATCGTATTATCCAATACCTTGTCCTTCTTGAGGCGGGCGAGTATGCGGCCTACCTCAATGTCGGTATAATTCACGGAATCCAGATAGGCCGCCCAGTCTTCACGAAAGACCGGGTGATCCGGATAGTAAGGAG
>Ga0208150_1000910_pt1 | contig 11254 bp, 7 predicted proteins | sample DEB08_DNA_8_FD_184534 | JGI IMG/M metagenome (GOLD analysis project Ga0208150, IMG submission 184534) | Aqueous microbial communities from the Delaware River and Bay under freshwater to marine salinity gradient to study organic matter... | ecosystem: Environmental > Aquatic > Marine > Coastal ...
AACCTTTCTCCACATCCTGGAGGAGGAGTACGAGGATGCGGCAGGCCTTTTGAGTGAGTTACTAGAGTTCGTTCCAAACCAGGCCTCCGAGCCCAGTCTGCCGGTACTTTTCTGGGCTATGATCGTCAGTCAGCAGACAGGAGATGATTCCTATGTAAATGATGCGTTGGCCATGGCAAAAACCCATTCGGAGTATAATCTTCGTTCGAAAAAATGGCAGCAGGCATCGCCTCAGACCTCCCTCTGGATGAGTAACCCCGCATTTTTCAATCAAAACAGCGCATTGTATGCAGATCTGTTTGCACTGTTTGCCGGTGAGGCAGAACCGGATGCACTCTGGAACCGATTCTATCCGGCCGATCAGACAACCAAAGAGTTATTGCATCACGGTCTTGCGTATTGGCATCTGTATTTTGGACGAGAAGAGCAGGCCATCTTCGAATGGCAATCCATCATCGATACCTCAGAGGTGCCTTTTGGACACCTTTATCTGTTAGCGGAAACAAATCTGGCAAAGCTTCGGCAAGCCTCGTAGGTTTTGAAAGGCTCGCAAACCCTGCATACTTCGCAAACCCGGCAGAACCCGCAAACTTAGCAGGCTGTACAATTACGTTCCCACATCCTCCAGCCGAACCCCCACCAACCGGCTCACCCCAGTCTCTGGCATGGTTACCCCGTACATCATCTCAGCCTTCGACATCGTTTTCTTGTTGTGCGTGATAATAATAAACTGTGTCTGCTCGGAAAACGACCGGATCATCCCTGAAAACCGTTCAATATTCGCATCATCCAGCGGTGCATCCACCTCATCCAGTACACAAAACGGAGAGGGCTTCACCAGATAGATCGCAAATAGAAACGCAATTGCAGTCAAGGTTTTCTCCCCGCCAGACAATTGGCTGATATTCGATGGACGTTTCCCTTTCGGATTCGCCCTGATCTCCACTTTCGCCTCAAGGGGATCCTCCGAATCACTATCCAGCACCAGATCGCAGTAATCATCCTCCTCAAACAATCGATGGAACACATCCTGAAAATGACTTCGAATCAGCTCAAATGTGTCATTAAAACGCTCCGTCGCCGTTTCATTAATCTCTGCAATCGTATCCCTCATCTCCAGTTCCGCCTTTCTCAAATCCTCCATCTGCTGCTCATAAAAATCCAGCCTCTCCTTCTCCTCTTGATACTCCTCGATGGCAAGCGGATTTACTTCTCCAATCCTGTGAAGCTTTTGGCGTAGCACAGAAACGCGCTCCTTCGCCGCATCCACATCAAACCGATCTTTCTCGTCCCCTGCATCCTCAGAATTTTTTTCCGCATCCCCTGCAGCTCCCGCATTCTCAATACCCTCAGCACCCTCAGCAGCCTCAGTACCCTCAGCATCCCTCAAATCCCCCTCACCCTGCAAATTCAGCAGCTGCTCCATAGTAAGATTGTAGGTCTCCCATACACTATTCGTAATCGATTCCAGCTGCAAATCAAACTTCTCCGCGGCCATCGTCAAATGGTGCAACAGCTCCAGCTGATCTTCCCTGTCTTTCCGGAGTGTACGCAACTCCTTATCTTGTTGCTGAATCTGCTCCCGCTCTGCCTTGCTCTCTTTCTCTGCATTCTCCAGCGCCAATCGAGCTTTCTCCAGCGATTCTGTCAACCCCCCCATCAGTCCTGCAATCTGCTCGCTCTCCTCCCGATACTGTCGGATATTCTCCCTGCTTTGCTCCAGCAAAATTCCACGCTGCTTCAACCGCCCGCTAATTCTTTCCGTCCCCTCATCCACCCGTTGCAATTGCTGTTCGATGTTGGCCGTTCGATTACTGATATCCTGATGCGCCAGCTGGGCATCGTTATAGCGGTTTTGAGCAATGGCCCGTTCATCCTCCAGCTTTTGAAGACTTGCTTTCGTGGTCTCCTCTTTCTCTCGCAACTCCGCAATCTCACCATCGATCTGCTCCAGGCCCGGTTTCAGCTCCTCCAACTCCTGTCGCGACTGCCCCTCCGACAGTGACAAACGTTCCCGATGAGCCTGCTGCTCCAGAATCGACCTTTCATAGATCTGAATCCCCGATTGCAGTTTCCCTACAGTTTGATCCTTCTCCCTGCGCTCCTTTTGCAATGTTGTGATCTCCTCCCGAATCTGCTGTTCATGCAGTTCTCGCAACTGCTGTTCGATCTTCTCCAGCGAACGTCGGGTTGTATCCAGATCCTTTTGCAACGATCTGCCACTTTTTTCCAGCTTTTCCAGTTTGTTTTTCAAACCCAGTCGTAATCCGGATTGATGCGACTTACTCCCACTTTTGAACAAACCGCCGTACGTAAACAACTCTCCGGAAGTCGTCACAATGGCCGCCCCCCGATGGTTCGTCAGCAGTGCCCGGTACTCATCTGTGAAACCCGAGCCTGCCACTTCATCCGAACCCAACTCTTCAGCCAAGTAGATGTGCCCCAATAGCAGTTCCGCAACGCTTCGATACCTTTCCTCCGTCTGGATCCTCTCCATAATCGGGTTGATGCGAGAGGCTGTCCCACCCTCCACAATTGTCCGGGCAGATCCGGAATCGTCCCCCGAAATCCAATCGAGCGGAATAAATGTAGCCTGGCCCTTTTTTTGCTTCTTCAGCAGATCCGATGCCCGTTCTGCATCGCGAAACGTCTCAACCACTACGTAGTTTTGTGCCTCCCCAAGCGCCGCCTCCAGTGCAACTGCATACTCCTCCTCCGTCTGAATCAACTCACTTACAGGGCTTAACAGTGCAAAGTTACCCTTATGTTTCTCGATCAGCCATGCCACCGACTCCGGAAAAGCATCTGTCGAAGATGCAAGATGGTGCATCAGTTGAATCTCCGAAGCTACCGCATCCTGCCGGCTTAATACTTTTCTCTCCTGCTCCTTCGCTTCATTCCGTTCTTGCAACAATCTCTCCCGAGTCTCCCGTACACCAGCCAATCGCTTCTCTGCTCCCTCGATCTTGTCAGACCACACCTGAACTTTTGCCTTCTCCTCTTCAAGCTTAGTTTTCGAGGCTTCAATCTCTTTTTTTAACTTTTCGATCTCGGTTTGAACACGCTTCTGATCACCTTCGCTATTCTCCAGTCTGGACTCCAGTTTGATCCTCCTCGACCGCATATCCTGATGCTTTTTCCCTTTGGCGCTAATGGCAACTTCCAGCTCAAACAACTCCCTACGCAGATCTGAATAGGATTTCTGCAAACTGGAAAACGTTTTGCCGGACTCTTCCAGCGACTTAGCCGACTGATCCCGCTTTGCAGATAACTTCTCCAGTTCGTTTCGGCTAGCCGTTCTCAACTCTCCAAGTTCCACCAGATCCTTCTCATTCTGCTCTATATCTTTTTGATACTGAAGAATGATTCCCGTTTCATTCTCGATCCTTCCCTGTAAGATCTGGCTTCGGGTTTCCTTCTCTTTCTTTTGATAGGAGAGCTGCTGCACCTGACGCCGCAACTCATTTTCGGCGCGCTCTTTTTCATGAAGCTCGGTGCGGAGTTTCTCTTCCTTTTGCTCGAGGATCTCCAGTTGTGTGGCCAGTTCTGCTTTCTTTGCAGATGCTGCACCGATCTGTTTTTTCAGCGGCTCTTGTTGATCCCGAATCTGCCGCCATGAAAAAGCGAGAACAGTTTTGTCCAGTCGTTCCAGCTCTTCCCGGTATCCTTTCGCTTTTACTGCTCGCTGCGACTGAAGTTCCAGACTGCGTGTTTTCTTGCGAACTTCCACTAGAATATCTTCCAGACGTTGCAGATCCTTGTTGGTTTGATCCAGCTTTCGAAGGGTCTGCTTCCGCTTCTCTTTATAGCGGGTTACACCGGCAGCCTCTTCCAGCATCCTGCGCCGGTCATTGTTCCGGTCGTTCAAAATCTCCTCTACCATTTTAAGCTCGATCACCGAATAGGCATCCGAACTCATGCCAGTATCCATAAAAAGATCGATAATATCTTTCAATCGAACCGGCGTATCATTGATCAGATAATCACTTTCTCCGGAACGGTACAGTCTTCGGGTGATGGTAAGCTCGCTGTATTCTGACGGTAACAAACCCTTATCATTCACAAATGTCAGTGAAACTTCAGCCATCCCCAAGGCCTTTTTCTTGGCGGTTCCGTTGAATATCACGTTGCTCATTGCACTCGAGCGAAGAAGGGTAGGGCGCTGCTCCCCGAGTACCCAACGAAGAGCATCCACAATATTTGATTTGCCGCAACCATTGGGTCCTACGACGGCCGTAATTCCGCTGTCAAACTTTACGTGTGTCTTGTGGGCAAAACTTTTAAATCCGTGAAGTTCAAGATCCGATATATACATTCAATGCAATAAGTATTGAGGCAAACTTATGAAGCAAACTTCTAAGGCAAGATGCTAAGGCAAGTTGATAAGATAAACTACAGATTTGTGACTGTAGCGACCGGCAGGCTACCATGACCATTCGGCGAATTACATCAAACCGTTAAAATCTCTTCCTCTTTGGTCGCCAGAATGGAATCGATCATTTTGATGTGACTGTCTGTCTCTTTCTGCACAATTTCTTCCGCTTCAAACCGGGAATCCTCCGGCAATGACTCCTCCTGCACCGTCTTTTTTATTTCATCATTCGCATCCCGCCGCGAATTCCGAATACTCACCCGCGCTTTTTCGGCAATTTCACGGGCTTGTTTCACCAGTTCGAGGCGTCTCTCCTCCGACAGCATCGGCAGGGGAATCCGAATCAGCTGCCCGTCATTGTTGGGGTTTAATCCCAGCGAGGAAGCCATAATCGCCTTTTCGATGTCTACAATCACCGTTTTGTCATACGGCTGAACCACTAACAGGCGCGGCTCCGGGGCACTAACGGTTGCAAGTTGATTCAGAGGCGTTTGCGCCCCATAGTACGGTACCTTGATGTGATCCAGCAGTGCAGGTGTAGCTTTTCCCGCGCGGATATGTGAAAACTCTTTTTTGCAAAAGCTAACGGCATCCGCCATACTCTCTTTTGCAGTGTCGATCATGATCGTAAGCTCTTCAGGTATCATAGCAAATGTATCCTATCCATTTGATTTCAAACTATTTTACTTCATTCCGGATTCCTTAGGCAGGTCGCCGGTATGACCAAGGTGCCAGCGCCTCCCCGCACAGAAATCACCAGGCACACAAAAATACGTAAACTAGGCCTGATCCCAAATAACGGTCGTGCCAATCTGTTCCTGGCGCTGAACCACACGGGTCAAATTCCCGCGAATGTTCATATTAAACACAATGATGGGAATTTTGTTGTCACGACACAACGTAAACGCCGTCAAATCCATCACATTCAGGCGCTTTTTCAACACTTCATCCCCGGTAATTTCAGGAAACTTCACAGCATCCGAATGGTTCTCCGGATCTTTGTCGTAAATCCCATCTACCCTTGTCCCCTTTAAAATCACATCTGATTCAATCTCGATGGCACGCAAAGACGCCGCCGTATCGGTTGTGAAATAGGGGTTCCCCGTTCCCGATCCAAAAATGACCACGCGCCCTTTTTCAAGATGCCGTACGGCTCTTCTTCGGATAAATGGTTCCGCAATCTCCTCCATTCGAATGGCACTCATCAAGCGGGTATGAACTCCTTTCCGCTCCAGAGCATCCTGAAGTGCCATACTGTTGATCATGGTAGCAAGCATCCCCATGTAGTCCCCCTGAACCCGGTCCATCCCTTCCGTGGCCCCTTTCACACCTCGAAAAATATTCCCTCCACCGATTACAATCGCGATCTCTGTCCCCGTCTCATGGATCGATTGAATCTCTTCAGCGTAGGCAGTCAAAATCTCACCGTCAATTCCGTGTCCCTGTTTTCCCAGCAGCGCTTCGCCACTCAGTTTTAAAAGAATTCGCTTGTATGGCTCCATAGTAAACGTGTTTGAATTCCTGAGATTTACCAGCTATGTTCGGTTTCGGCTTGATGGGGTGCGCTCTTTAAAGTCCATAAAACCGATGTAAAGAACAAAAAAAAAGCCACCTTTGAAAGGCGGCTTTTCAGTAACAGGTCTTTTATTTGCCTTCGCCGAGCTGAAGCCGATAGAATGCTGTAACAAGAGGTGTGTTGTTCTCCTCCAGATAGCTCTTAACGGTGAGGCTGTTTTCTTTCACAAACTTCTGCTCCAGAAGAACTCGCTCTTCGTAAAATCGGCGTAATTTACCTTGTGCTGCTTTTTCGGCAATTTCAGCAGGCTTTCCTTCATTGATCAATTGCTCCTTTGCAATCTCGAGCTCTTTATCGATCACAGAAGAGTCTACATCATTCCGTGAAACTGCAATCGGGTTCATCGCTGCAATCTGCATGGCAACATCACGGGCAACGTCGCTATTTTCTACATCCCCGGCAAATACGGCCAGAACGCCAAGCTGATTTCCTGGGTGGATGTAGTCCGTGATTGTTTTTTCACTGTCTTTCAAAAATACAGTTCGACTGATTTCAATCTTTTCTCCAATCTTTCCAACCATAGATTCCAAATGAGCGGCAACACTTATGCCATCCAATTCAGCGGATAGAAGATCTTCGGTAGCTTCAAACTCGTGATTGTATAGAAGGTCCAGAAACTTCGATGCCTGATCCTGGAAGTCCTCATTTCGCGCCACGAAATCGGTTTCACAATTGATCTCCAGCATCGCTGCTTTATGACCATCTTCACTGACTTTGGAAAGAATCAGGCCTTGATTGGCTTCTCTATCTGCTCTCTTTTCGGACACTTTTTGTCCTTTTTTACGCAGAATTTCAACGGCTTTCTCCATATCACCGTTTGCTTCAGCCAGGGCCTTTTTGCAATCCATCATGCCGGCACCCGTCTGATCACGGAGTTTTTTTACATCTTGTGCACTAATACTCATAGTTTCAAATCGTCAATAGGGTTTGGGTTGATTCGGGGGGATCGGATCAATCTTCCTGATCACCCTCTTCAGTGTCAGAATCTTCAGTGTCAGAATCTGCATCCGCTCCGGTAGTATCACCGGCGCCTTCCTCGGACTTTCGCTTTTTACGTCGTTTCCGTGTTGGTTTGGAGCGAGCCTGATCTTCTGCAACCAAGGATTCTTCCGGTGCAATCCGCGCTTCCGCAGCAGCAGCTTCCATCAGTTCCTCCTCCTTCATCACTTCGCGCTCTGCATTTCCTTCAATAATGGCATCTGCCACTAGCCCGGTAATGAGCTGGATCGTGCGTGCAGAATCATCATTGGCGGGTATGATGTGATCGGGAATATCCGGATCACTGTTAGTATCGACAATAGCAATGATTGGGATATTCAGTTTAACTGCTTCGTTCATGGCAATACTCTCCTTCATCGTATCCACCACAAAAATCGCACCTGGCAAGCGAGACATATTCGCAATACCGCCCAGTGTCTGCTCTAGTTTCTCCTGCTCGCGATCCAGCATGAGACCCTCTTTCTTGGTGATCTCATCATAGGTGCCGTCGGTTCTCATCTTTTCGATCTCCTCCATACGTGAGATGCTTTTCCGAACAGTGCTAAAGTTGGTGAGCATTCCCCCAAGCCATCGATGTGTAACGTAGGGCATACCTGCACGGATTGCTTCCGTTTTGATAATTCCCTGGGCTTGTTTCTTTGTACCAACAAACAGAATGGATTTACCGGACCGGGCCAGTTTTGCGATCTCATCGAGAGATTCCTGCAAATAGTCAGCCGTTTTTTTCAGGTCAATGATGTGAATCCCATTTCGCTGCATAAAAATGAATTCCTTCATTTTTGGATTCCAGCGGCGGGTCAGGTGACCAAAATGGGCACCGGAGCGTAATAGTTCCTCTACAGAAGCTGCTTTAGGCATAAGATAGGTTGTTTTTGAGTTAATCCTCTACACAGGTCGTTCCCGGTGTCGCTTATCTTCAGAACGTTATTTTATTTCGATTTGAAGACACTCAGCGAAGGGTCGCTGTGTATGTGTGATGGTTGTGAAGCCGTAGCTTCGTTTGTAAACGTTTTTCGGTATTATCGTTTCGAGAACTGGAATCGTTTTCTCGCCTTGGGCTGACCGTATTTCTTTCTCTCAACCATTCTGGAATCCCTGGTGAGAAGTCGGTTTGACTTTAAAACAGAATGAACATTTTCTTCATGTTCGTCGAGCGCCCGTGCAATAGCAAGAGAGATCGCTCCGGCTTGGCCTGTTGTCCCTCCACCTCGAACAGTGATCTTAATATCGTATTTTCCTTCCGTTTCCGTGATCGTAAGCGGTAACTTTGCGATGTTAATATCTGCCTGTGTATTCAGGTATTCATCATGTGGCTTACCATTAATGATAAACTCACCCTTGCCCGGCTTGATATATAGTCTGGCTGTCGATGTTTTTCGTCGTCCGATGTAATTTTTTCTCGCCATAATAAATGTTTAAACGTCGATTTTTTCCGGCTTTTGGGCAGTCAGATTGTGAACAGGACCAGCAAAAATCCGCAGGTTCTTCAGTAACTTTCTTCCCAGTTTGTTTTTTGGCAACATTCCTTTAACAGCCATCCGAACCAGCGCGGTTTCGTCCTTGGCCATGATGTCAGATGCCGGAGTAAAAGTTTCACTACCGATATATCCTGTGTGCTTAAAGTACATCTTATCGGTCATTTTTTTTCCGGTCAGCACAACCTTCTCCGCATTGATGACAACAACATTGTCCCCCGCATCCATGTGTGGAGTAAACTCTGGTTTGGTTTTCCCTCTCAGAATGTTGGCGATCCCCGTTGAGAGTCGTCCGAGCGACTGCCCCTCTGCATCAACCAGCACCCATTTTTTCTGAATGGTGGAAGGCGTTGCAGTAAACGTCTTGTTGCTTATTGTATTCACAAGTCTTGTGTTTTTGATTGCAAAATTGGATAGTCAGCAAAGGTAGCAGTTTAAAAATAACATTGCAAGATCATTCACTAGGAAAAATTACCGAATGTTTCTTGCCTGATGGAGAAGCAGGATGATTGCTTTAAGGCACATTTAAGTGCTTCAAGGCGCTTCTGAAGTACTTTTCAGGTCTAATTAGGAACCCTATCTGCACTGGATTTTACCCGGACCATCTGTGAATCTGTTTAAAAAATATGCTATCTTTGGAATCTGCAAGTAAAACGGTTTTCGACGCTTTTTAACCCATAAAATCATTAAACCTATTGAACATGTCTCTTAAGGATCTGAAACAATCTACACGATCACCACTGGAAAATGATGGCGGCATCCACTACTACGATATCAACAAATTAGAGGAGCTGGGTTACGGATCGGTTTCAAAACTACCCTTTTCCATTAAGATTTTACTGGAGGCAGTTCTGCGCGAATTCGACGGATACACGGTAACCGAGGATGATTTGCGTTACTTAACAAATTATAATGCAAAAAAACCGGAAGGGGAGATTCCGTTCAAGCCTTCACGGGTGGTGCTTCAGGATTTTACAGGGGTTCCGGCGGTGGTTGATTTGGCGGCCTTGCGTTCTGCCATGAAACGGATGGGCGGCGATCCGGCACGCATCAATCCACAAGTTCCCGTTGACCTTGTGATTGACCACTCGGTACAGGTGGATATGTTTGGCCAGGAGTATGCTTTTATGTTCAATGTGGAGCGGGAGATGGAGCGAAACCGGGAACGATATGAGTTCCTGAAGTGGGGGAAAGAAGCGTTCGAACATTTTAGAGTGGTTCCACCCGGACGAGGGATTGTACATCAGGTCAACTTGGAGTACCTGGCAAAAGGAATATTTACAAGGAAGGAAAGCGATGGAACCATCGTTGCTTATCCGGATACCTTGGTTGGAACCGATTCGCATACCACCATGATTAATGGGCTTGGAATTCTCGGATGGGGCGTTGGCGGGATTGAAGCGGAAGCAGCCATGTTGGGGCAGCCGATCTACATGCTGGTGCCGGAAGTGATCGGCGTGAAGTTAACCGGATCCCTCAAAGAGGGTATTACTGCGACCGATTTAACGCTTACGGTTACGGAGATGTTGCGGAAACATGGAGTGGTTGGAAAGTTTGTGGAGTTTTTCGGTGACGGCCTAAGTTCGATGAGCCTGCCAGACCGGGCTACAATTGCAAACATGGCACCGGAATACGGTGCAACGATGGGCTTTTTCCCGGTGGATGAGGAAGCTCTCCGCTATATGCGCAGAACCGGCCGTGAGGAGGAGCTCGTTTCTCGGTTGGAAACCTACCTGAAAGCTCAAGGGCTGTTTCGAACCGATAGTACGCCAGACCCGGTCTTTACAGAAGTTCTCGAGCTGGATCTTGGAGATGTGAACACGTCACTGGCAGGACCAAAACGACCCCAGGATCGTATTTCCCTGCCAAATATGAAACAGACCTTCGAGAACGCCTTGGTAAGCAATGATCCCACAATGGGTTTCAATCTTACGCAGGAGAAACTGGCCAATAAGGGGATCTACAAAAACGGTCGCCAAATCGAGATGAAGCACGGGGATGTAGTGATTGCAGCCATCACCAGCTGTACCAACACCTCTAACCCCAGTGTGATGCTCGGTGCTGGAATCATCGCAAAGAAAGCCGTAGAAAGGGGGATGAAAGTACCCGATTATGTGAAAACCTCCCTGGCACCCGGGTCAAGGGTGGTTACCGAATACCTCAACGAGGCAGGACTCACAGAATATATGGATCAGCTTGGCTTCAATCTGGTGGGATATGGGTGCACAACCTGTATCGGAAATTCCGGGCCACTACCAGAACCTGTTGAAAATGCAATCCGGGAAGGGGATCTGATCGTCGCAGGGGTGCTTTCCGGAAACCGTAATTTTGAGGGACGAATCCACCCCTACGTAAAGGCGAACTACCTTGCGTCTCCGCCACTGGTTGTGGCCTATGCACTCGCCGGTACCGTAGATATTGACTTGGGAACCGAACCGATCGGGAAAGACGGGGAGGGGAACGACGTGTACCTGAAAGAGATCTGGCCAACCGGGGATGAGATCAAAGCATTCCTGGATCAGGCGATTCGCCCGGAACTGTTCTCTAAAATGTATGCCGATGTATTCGACTCCGAAGCATGGGATGAGATCCCGGTTGGTGGCGGAGAACTCTTCAACTGGAAAGAGGATTCTACCTATATCCAGGAACCGCCCTTCTTCATGGAAATGACCCCGAAAGCGAATCCCATCAAACCGATAGAAAATACAAGTGTGCTGGTGAAAGTGGGCAATTCCATTACAACCGATCATATTTCGCCGGCTGGAAATATCAAAACAGATAGTCCAGCAGGGCAGTATTTGATGGAAAACGGGGTAGAGGTACGGGATTTCA
>Ga0208150_1000913_pt1 | contig 11244 bp, 17 predicted proteins | sample DEB08_DNA_8_FD_184534 | JGI IMG/M metagenome (GOLD analysis project Ga0208150, IMG submission 184534) | Aqueous microbial communities from the Delaware River and Bay under freshwater to marine salinity gradient to study organic matter... | ecosystem: Environmental > Aquatic > Marine > Coastal ...
CTAGAGATATTAAATTTGCAAACGGTAATGGAGCTCATTAATAATGATAGAAACAGTTGTAGCTTTAATTATGTTTGTTAATAATGAAATATCTGAATATAGATATAAATCTGATATGTCTGAATGCTTAAAAGCTAAAAGAATTGCTGAGAGAACTCGTAGTTATACTAGATCTTATCAGTGTATGTTAACAAAAGCAGAACTTGAAAAAAATATTGATGGTAGTATAAGTATTAAAAAAATAATATTAGAATAATGAATCTTTCCAGAAATTTTACTCTTCAAGAGTTAACAAAATCCGATACAGCAATCAGATTAAATATTGACAATAATCCTAATGCTAATCAAATTGAAAAATTAAAATTATTGTGTGAAAATATACTTCAACCGGTACGTGATCACTTCGGCCCTGTTTTGGTGACTAGCGGCTATCGTAGTCCAGATTTATGTTTAAAAATAGGAAGTTCAATTAATAGCCAGCACTGTAAAGCTGAAGCCGTTGATTTTGAGTGTCCAGGAAAAGACAATGCAGAAGTCTGTGATTGGGTTTATAAAAACCTAGATTATGATCAAATGATTTTAGAGTTTTATGTTCCAGGAGAGCCTAATAGTGGATGGTGTCACGTATCCTATGTTCCTGAAAAAGGTAGAAAACAATTCTTGCGAGCTTTTAAAGAAGATGGTAAAACTAAATATAAACCAATTATAGGAAAGGCTACTGATTTAGTATAATGCCAATAGGACGATCACAAATACCACAACAAATAGAAGGTAAGCTCAGAGGTGCTAGAGGTGAAAAAAAGAAAAGATTACAAGTTAAAAAGAAATCCAATAGCAAAAAACCTAAGGTCTTCAAAGTTTAGTCAAAAAGTGGTACAATCAGATAAGTTGTACAACCGCAAAAAGGAGAAGCTTTACACTCTCAAAGCGGCCGCTAAAAAGGAGATTATATAATGGCTACCTCAGGAACTACTAGTTTCAACCTGAATATTGATGAAGTCATAGATGAGGGTTATGAAAGATGTGGTCTTAGCACCACTTCTGGTTATGACATGCGTTCCGCAAGAAGAAGTTTAGATCTATTATTTGCTGAATGGGGTAATAGAGGTATTCATTTATGGAAAACAGAATTAAATGAAATACCTTTAGTTGCAGGGCAAGCAGAATACACAGTTGATTCAGATGTGAATGATGTGCTTGAAGCTTATGTATCATCAACTGCAGCAGCATCAAATAATGCAAACACACAAGATGTTTCAATAACAAAAATAGACAGATCAGCTTATGCTGCATTACCTAACAAATTAGCAACTGGACAACCATCGCAATATTACGTTGATAGACAAACAACACCTAAAATATATTTATACCAAGCACCAGATTTAAATACTTACACAACTTTAAAATTTTATGTAATTAAAAGAATTGAAGATGCAGGTGCATATACAAATGATGCAGATGTTGCATACAGATTTTTACCGTGCATGTGCGCAGGTTTAGCTTATTATATCTCTATGAAAAAAGCTCCACAGCTTGTACAACAAAATAAATTAATTTATGAGGATGAATTGAAAAGAGCGTTAGATGAAGATGGTCAAAGAGCATCTACATTTATTACTCCACAATCTTTTTATCCTAATGGAGTTTAATTATGCCAAAATGGGCTACAGGTAAAACATCACAAGCTATTTCCGATAGATCAGGTATGGCATTTCCATATAATGAGATGGTTAAAGAATGGAATGGATCTTTAGTTCATTATTCTGAGTTTGAGCCTAAACATCCTCAAATTAGAAGAAAGCGTATTGTAGCTGATGCAATCGCATTACAAAATACAAGACCACAAAGATTCCAACAACCTACTAATAGAGATGGTGTTCAAGCAGATTCAGGTGGAGCATCAGTTGGTGTTGCTAATTTAACACTTCCTGGAGATTTTGCTTTTATTAACAAAGGTACATCTGAAATGATTCCTGCAGACCCATCATTACAAAACAGAAGAAGACAATTATCAATACAAGTTAAATCCGTAACAGTGAGTATTACATAATGGCAATTACACATGCAGATTTTTTAACACAAGTAAGAAATTACACTGAAGTAAGTAACACAGTCTTAACTGATCAAATTATTCAAGATTTTATTAGATCTGTTGAACTCGATGTTGCAGGTAAAGTTGATTATGATGACCTTAGAAAATATTCTACATCTACATTTACTTCAGGAAACAGATACGTAAGCTTGCCTGCTGATTTGACTATCATGAGATCTGTTCAAGTGATTGACGGATCCACAAGAACATTTTTAGAGAAAAGAGATACAAGTTTTATTTCTGAATATAATAATAATGCTGCTACAGGTCTTCCTAAATATTGGGCTAATTGGGATGATTTTAATATTCTTGTAGCACCTATACCAAATTCTGCATATACTGTGCAAATAAACTACATCACAGATCCACCGGAGTTCACAGCAAGTAATAATACATTCTTATCTACTTATCAAGAATCAATGTTGTTACATGGTGTACTAGCTGAAGCTTTTAGATATCTAAAAGGTCCTATGGATATGTACAAACTGTACGAAACAAAGTACAATGAAGAAGTACAGAATTTTGCTCTTCAACAAATGGGGAGAAGAAGACGTGCAGAATATGATGATGGGGTACCAAGAATTAAGATACCTTCACCATCACCAAATACGTAATTTTATAAGGAGAACAATTATGGCTATTACAACTAATGCAATTTGCAATTCATTTAAAAAACAGTTAATGGCTGGTGAACATGATTTTGATTCAGCTGGAGGTGATACATTCAAATTAGCAATGTACGACTCTTCTGCAGCAATCGGTGCATCAACAACTAACTATTCATCAACTTCTGAAGTATCTTCACCAGCGGGTTACACTGCAGGTGGTAAAGCTTTAGTAAACTCAGGTGTTAAAGTATCGTCTGGTGTCGCTATTACTAGCTTCTCTAACTTATCTTTCACTGGTGTTACACTAACTGCTAGAGGTGCTTTAATTTACAACACAACAACTGATGGTGGTACAGGTACTACTGAAGCAGTTGCTGTTTTGGATTTTGGAGGCGACAAGACTGCAACCTCTGGAACATTCACAATTCAGTTTCCTGCATTCACAACTTCTGCTGCTATTCTAAGAATAAGCTAAAGAGGTTTTAAATGACAACATCTCCCTGGGGTTCAAATACATGGGGCTTAGGAGCCTGGGGAGAAGGTGGTATTAATCAAACCGTAACCTTTGAAGGTTGGGGTATTGATTCTTGGGGAAGTGATCCTTGGGGAGAAACCGTTCGTACAACAGATGCTATAGCTACTAATATAGGCTCTGTATCAATTAGTATTGATGTACCACAAACAGTAACAGGACAACAATTACAAACAGCTATTGGTGAAGAAACAACAACTGCAGGCGCAGATGTTGATGTTACTGGAATTGAATTAACCTCTAATATTGAAAGTGTAACATTCCAAATAACAGGAAGTGTTGAACTCACAGGACAACAGCTAACAGGAACCGTTGTTACTCCAGATATTGCAGCTGGTGGTAATATTACTGTTAATCCTATTGAAGATCAATTAGATGCATTTGTTGGTCAAGTAATAGAAACTATTGAAGTAGGACCTCTTGTAGATGGTATTGCTGCAACATTCAGTATTAATGGAGTTACTACAACTGCAGATGCTAATATATCTTTAACCGGTATCAGTTTAACTTCTGCAATTGGTGATGAAACAGTAGACTTAAATACTCCTGTAGATGTCACTGGCATAGCTATGACTATGGCTATGGGTGAGGAAGATATTAATGCGGATGCTGATGTAACAGTTACAGGCCAATCAATGACTATGGCTGTTGGTTCAGTAGATGCAGTATCTGTTGCAGAGGTTACAGGACAATCATTATCTGCTAATGTAGGAAGTGTTACAATTACTGCTAATGCAGATGTAAGTTTAACAGGTATTTCAATGACTTCTAGCATTGGAACACCAGCGATTACTTCATGGCAAGAGATTGATCCAGGAGTTAATAATGTATGGACTGAGGTTGATTTAGCGGCTTGATTAAGGTAAAATTATAATTATTTAGGAGACAAAATTTATGGCATCTAGTTACTCAACAGATCTAAAACTCGAACTAATGGTCACTGGCGAAAACGCTGGTACATGGGGTGATAATACAAATAATAATTTAAATTTAATTCAACAAGCAATCGCTGGATACGAAGCAGTAGCACTTTCTGATGGTGGTACAGTTACTCTTGCAATGACAGATAAAACTATTTCGAATGCAAGAAACATGGTTATTAAATTTACTGGAACATTAACTTCAGCATCAATTGTAACTATTCCAGATTCGATTGAAAAATTTTACATCTTTGATTGTTCTGCTGTAGTCGGGCCAACAAACCTTACAATTAAAACTGCAAGTGGAACAGGTTTTACATTAGACAGAGCTGCAATCTATGCTGCGTATGCTGATGGAACAAATTTAAATGAAATATCTTTAGATACATTAGGTGGCAAGGTAGCTGCTGCACAATTAACTCCAGCAGGTTCAGACAAACAAATTCAATTTAATGACAATGGTTCTTTTGGTGGAATCGCTATTGGAACGTGTGGACAAGTTTTAACTTCCGATGGGACAAGTGCATCTTTCCAAGATCCTGCAGGTGGCGGTGCAGTAAGTTGGAACACAACGGCAATCACAGCAGATCCAAACCCAGCTGTTGCAGGAACAGGTTATTTTGTAAATACAACATCAGGTGCAGTTACGGTAACACTACCTTCATCACCATCAGCAGGAGATATCGTAGCTGTTTCAGATTATGCTCAAACGTCTACAACCAATGCAATTACTATAGGTAGAAATGGTGAAAATATTCAAGGGTCTGCCGCAGATTTAACTATTAATAAAAACGGAGCTGCTATAACTTTAATTTATGTAGATGCTACTAAAGGATGGATTGTAATTAATTCAGGAAATGAAGATGACGCTGTAGGGCCAAGATATGTAACAGCAACAGGGGGATGTGTTAGTTGTTGTGGAGATTATAAAATTCATACTTTTACAGGTCCTGGTACTTTTTGTGTATCTTGTGCAGGTAATGCATGTGGTTCAAATACTGTAGATTATTTAGTCGTAGCTGGTGGTGGAGGTGGTAGTTCATCTGTCGCTGGAGGAGGCGGTGGTGGAGGAGGATTGAGATTTTCCTCTTCAACTTTTTGTGTTCCTGGATGTGCACCCGCTAATCCTTTAGATAGTGCAGTTGACCTTTCTATTCCAGTTTCAGCAGGCCCTAATCCTGTAACAGTCGGAGGCGGAGGCCCAGGATCGCCTGGTAATGCTCCAGGAGCTGATTCAGTTTTTTCAACAATTACATCTGCAGGTGGAGGTAGTAATCCTGCTGATGGAGGTTCTGGTGGTGGAAGAGCTCATAGAGGTGGAGCAGGTGGTGCAGGAAATACACCTCCAGTTAGTCCTCCTCAAGGTCAAAATGGTGGAGCTTCCCCAGTACCTACCTATGCAGGTGGTGGCGGTGGTGGAGCAATTCAAGCTGGACAAGATGCACAACCTCCAATGCCACAAGGCCCTGGTGGTTTCGGTGGAGCTGGTGCTGGATTACCAAATGCTTTTGGAACTTCAGGTGAAAACTGTGGATCTTATTATTATTTCTCTGGCGGTGGTGGCGGAGGCGGTATGCCTCCTGGAACTGGTGGAACTGGCGGACTAGGTGGTGGCGCAAATGGTGGTTCTAATCCAGGTACAGGTGGAGTTGGAACTGCAAATACCGGTGGTGGCGGTGGTGGAAATGGTGGAGCAGGTGGTAACAGTGGAGCAGGTGGTTCAGGAATTGTAATTATAAGGTATAAATATCAATAGGTAAAAATTATGGCACATTTTGCAAAAATAGGATTAAACGGAAAAGTTATATCAGTATTAACATTAAATAATAAGGATATGTTAAACGCAGATGGAGTTGAAGACGAAACAGTAGGTCAACAATATTTAGAACAACACAATAATTGGCCTGCACAAATGTGGATCCAAACATCTTACAACACATCTAATAACCAACACAAAAACGGTGGAACTCCATTTAGAGGAAACTACGCAGGTATTGGTTATACTTGGGATGAAGATAATCAAATCTTCTGGCCTAAAAAACCATATGCTTCATGGACTAAAGATATAGCAACCGCATCTTGGATATCCCCTATTGGGGCTAAACCTGCTTTAACTGCAGAACAAGAATCTCAAAATGCAGCAGGAACGCACACATGGGTATATATTTGGAACGAAGAAAACCAATCTTGGGATTTAAATAATTATAGATAATTAAATATTTATTGATATAAGTGGTGGTGTGAAAAAGATATATTTTTTATCGGGTTTTCCAAGAGCAGGAAATACAATTTTATCTACAATTTTAAATCAAAATAAAGATATAGCTGTATCAGGACATTCAATGTTACCTGATTGTTTTTTTAATTTAGAAATTTTAAAAAACAAATCAACTTATCACAATTTTAAAAATGAAGAATCTTTTGAAAATGTTAAAAAAAATTTAGTAAATAATTTTTATCAACATTGGAAACAAAAATATATCATAGACCGAGCTGAATGGGGGACACCTTTTAACTATCAAATAATGGAAAAATATTGCCCTAATGAATTTAAAATAATTTTTTTATTGAGAAAACCAACTGATGTTATTAAATCTTTTTTAAAATTATGTAATGATTTCCCTAATTTTTACATTAACTCTCAATATAATAACTTAGATAAAAGTACTTTATTTAAATCGGAACAAGAAGAAAAGATTGATATTATAACTGGTAAAGATACTTTTTTTGATTGGTCTTGTTACACTTATAAAAATTTAATAGATAAACAAAATGTTTTATTTATTAAATACGAGGATTTGACGGAATCGCCAGAAAATTGTTTAAATTTAATTTATGAATTTTTAAACATACCAAAGTTTAACCATACATTTGAAATAGATAAATTATTTGAAATTAACAATATTAAGTATGATGATAGTTTTTTTGGAGCACCCTTACACAAAATACGTTTAGGAAAAATTACCAAAAAGAATTACCCAGAAATTAAAATTCCAAAATATGTAGAAGAAAAATATAAAAATTTAATTAAAGAATATTTATAATGTTAGAAAAATTATTGTACACTTTTAATATAGAAGATGCTTTAAAAAATATAAAAAAGCCTTTGGTAAAAGAATGTTTAAATCAAAGAAAAAATTTAAATGAAAAAATTTCTTACAATTTTGAATTACATTCTAAATATACGAACTATCTGTATAATATATTTTATAATATATCAAAAATTAATTTAAATACTTTTTCTTTAAAAGATGTAAATTTTAAAATGTGGGCTTATATTACTGACAAAGAGTATAACAAAAGCCAGTGGCACAATCATAAATTAACTGCAAGTATTAATTGTGTTTTATATTTAAAAACTCAAAAAAAAGGAATAACTTTTCAATACCAAAATCAAAAAAAACATTTGTTACCTAAAGATAATGACATGTTAATTTTTCCATCTTTTTTAGATCATTTACCAGATGTTTCAAAAACAAAACCAAGAATTGCATTAAATTTAGAATTAAGATGCAATGAATCAGTAGAAAGTATTTTTAAATTATGAATTTTAATTATCTTGGTAAAAAAGATGTGTCGACCATAGCAGATAAAGTTAAAAAAATTACTGAATGGGATCGTTATACTTTTAGACAAAAAACATATGAAGTGCATCAACACACCAAAACAATACCACTTATTTTTGATGAAGATTTTAAACATAACAATCCAACTTATCATTTAACTTTTAAAGACTATGAAAAAGATTTAAACAAATTTAAAAAATTTTTTACAAAAAAATTAGGTGAAGGATATATTATAAGAGCAATACTAGTTAATTTATTAGCTAAAAAAAATATACCAGAACATATTGATAAAGGGTTTTCATTAGATATGTGTAAAAGAATTCATATTCCAATTATTACTAATAATAAAGTATTTTTTGATGTTGGAGGAGAAAAAATTAATTTAAAAAAAGGGGAGATGTGGGAAATTAATAACTCTCAAAAAACGCATTCTGTTGAAAATAAAAGTAAATCTGATAGAGTGCATTTAATAATTGATTGGGTAATTAAATGAAAAAACAAATTTTATCAGAACAGGCTTTATACAGTGGAAATGTTTTAATGCCAAAAGGTTTCGAAATTGATCGTGAAAAATTGTCAGACAACATTTTAAAATCAACTTTAACAAATTCAGAAACTTCATTTTCAAAAACTTTAGGAATATTAAATACTTATTTGCGTGAACATCTTACTGTTGAATATGGATTTAAATTAATAAATAAAGGCACTTGGGGTAACGCATACAAACCTAACCAACAAACAATTCCTTTATTAAATGTTGATCCAATTGATTTAAAAAACTCTCCCGATTTTACTCTTCTTTATGGTGTAAAAACAGATAACTGCTTCATAAGAGTATATTATGATGATAATAGAAGAAAAGGTAGAAGTTGGGACATAGAATTAAAAGACAACATGTTTATAATGTTCCCATCAACAAATATGTATTATATTAATAATAAACAAAAAAATTCTTTAAATATTATACAAACTATAACTTATGAATATATCTAATTACTATTGGTATTTTAAGTCTGCAGTACCACCAAGATTATGTGATGACATAATCCAATACGGTTTATCTAAATCAGAGGTTTTAGCTAAAGTAGGGGGTTTTAAAAATAAAAAATTAAATAAAGATGAAATTAAAGATTTAAAAAGAAAAAGAAATTCTAACGTAGTTTGGATGAATGATACTTGGATATATAGGGAATTGCATCCATATATACATCAAGCTAACAAAAATGCAGGTTGGAATTATGATTGGGATTGGTCAGAGTCTTGCCAATTTACAAAATATAAGTTAAATCAATATTACGATTGGCATTGTGACAGCTGGGATAAGCCTTATGAAGAAGAAGGGCCTACAAAAGGTAAAGTAAGAAAATTGTCTATGACATGTCAATTAACAGATGGTTCTGAATATGAAGGCGGTGAATTAGAATTTGATTTTAGAAATTACGATCCTCATATGAGAGATGAGTCAATACACAAAGTACAATGTAAAGAAATATTACCTAAAGGTTCTATCATCGTATTCCCTTCATTTGTATGGCATAGAGTAAAACCTGTAAAGAAAGGAGTAAGATATTCATTGGTTATGTGGAACCTTGGATATCCATTTAAATAATATGAGAATTGAAAGTTATTTTAAAACCCCAATATGGTCTGAAGAAAAACCAGAATTTGTTAAATCACTTAATAAAGCTTCTAATCAATATATTAAAGACGCTAAAAAAAGAGATAAAGAATATATTAAAAAACATGGTGATTTTGGGAAGAGTTTTCATTCTACCCCTTTGTTAAGAGATAATAATTTTTTAGATTTTAGAAATTATATAGGACAAAAGTCTTGGGAATTTCTTGATTGGCAAGGTTTTGATATGCAACAGTACACCACTATATTCAGTGAACTATGGGTACAAGAGTTTGCTAAAAAAGGTGGAGGTCATCATTCAGCTCACATTCATTGGAACCAACATGTATCAGGTTTTTATTTTTTAAAATGTTCTGATAAAACTTCTTTTCCAATATTTCATGAACCTAAAACTGGTGCACGTGCTACAAAATTAAAAATGAAACCTGGTAATGGTGTATTTCATGGAAGCGAATTAATACACTTTAAACCAAAGCCTGGAACATTAATTATATTTCCTGGATACTTAGAACATGAATATGCAGTCGATCATGGTATAGAACCATTTAGATTTATACATTGGAATATTCAAGCGGTGCCAAAAGAGATGGCTAAAGATGTCATTTAAAAAAAACAAATACACAGTTATCCGTCAAGCGATCTCAAAAGATTTAGCTACGTTTGTTGCAAATTATTTAAATATGAAAAAACAAGTTTATGATACTTGTATGAAGGAGAGATATATATCACCATACGAAACATTATTAGGTTATTACGAAAAAGAAAATGACCAAATACCAAATACTTATTCTTGTTATTCTGATTTAGCCATGGAAACTTTAATGCTTAAATGTCAGCCTATTATGGAAAAAACAACAGGGTTAAAATTATATCCCGCATACACCTACGCAAGAATCTATAAAAAAGGTGATGAACTAAAAAGACACAAAGACAGATTTAGTTGTGAAATATCTACTACTATGAATTTAGGTGGTGATCCTTGGCCAATATATTTAGATCCTACAAATACAGATATACCGCCAGACACTGAGCCTTACAAAGTTATTGGAAATAAGGGTGTTAGAGTAGATTTAAAACCAGGAGATATGTTGGTTTACTCTGGCTGTATGTTGGAACATTGGAGAGAAAAATTTAAAGGTGAAGAATGTGTACAAGTATTCTTACACTACAACAATTCCAAAACACCAGGATCTAAAGAGAATATGTTTGACAAACGTCCTCACTTAGGTCTTCCCACTTGGTTTAAAAAGTAGTATTTTATGATGGATGCAGTGAACCACCACACACCACTCACTGCATCCTTTATAAGATATATTGATTATGCTATAATGCCTTATGCCATTAACAAATGTACAAATAAGACCTGGATTTAATAAACAAGTAACCGCAACAGGGGCTGAAGGTCAATGGACTGACGGTGATTTTGTTAGGTTTAGATATGGATTACCTGAAAAAATAGGTGGTTGGGAACAAATAACTAATAAAACGTTAGTTGGTGCTGTTAGAGAACAATTAGTTTGGGCTGATTTAGATGGTAGATCATACGCAGCTTTAGGATCAAATAAAGCTTTGTTTATATATTATTCAGGAGCATTTTTTGACATCACTCCATTAGATTCCGCTATAACTGGTTGTACTTTTGATACTACAGATACATCAGCAACAGTCACTGTAAATAAAATAGCTCATGGACTATCTGTTGGTGATTTATTTACATTTACTTCTGTAACACCTCCTTCTGGTGCTGGTTATGTAAGTGCAGATTTTGAAACAAATACATTTGAAGTTATAACTGTACCCACTAATGACACTTTTACAGTTACAATGGCTGCAAATGCTACTGCAACCACTTCAGCAAGTGGTGCTGCAACAATAAATCCTTATATTAAA
>Ga0208150_1000915_pt1 | contig 11227 bp, 7 predicted proteins | sample DEB08_DNA_8_FD_184534 | JGI IMG/M metagenome (GOLD analysis project Ga0208150, IMG submission 184534) | Aqueous microbial communities from the Delaware River and Bay under freshwater to marine salinity gradient to study organic matter... | ecosystem: Environmental > Aquatic > Marine > Coastal ...
ACCGCCAGAAGGTCCTAAAGTTGGAAATGAATGTTGAGAATCATCGTGACTAATTGTTGCTCTATACGGGCTACTTGTAGTTGTAACAGTTATATCACCACTACCTACAATGTCAAAGTTGTAACCGTCTTGCATTTGAAGACCATTTATTTGTATACCACTTGTGTAATATGGACTAGCGCCACCGCTTTGAAATTCTAATCTACCACTACTATTTACCCCTAATACTTTATTTGTATTTGTACCTCCATTTATTTCAATGATTGGATTGAAACCGAGAGGGTCAGAAAAGTTTATTCTTGTAGCTTGAAATTCTATTTCGTCTTGTGCAGAACCTAAAGCAAGTTTTATTTCTCCAGATAAAACACCGTTTTCAATCAAAAATTGCGTTCCAGAAGCAGCTGATATTTTTCCTGTATAACCAGAGGTTGTTATAAAATCTATTTCACCTTCTAAATTATTATTATCTGTTATTTCAATTCTTGTTCCAGATGTAGATGTTCTTAATCTTCCACCGTTAAAGTCTAAATCTCCTTTAAGTTCTACACCTAAAAGGTCACCTCTTACATTTACATTATTAAAATCTGCACTTCCATCTGACTGTATTCTCCAACCCGTACTAGCAGAATAATTACCGGATATACTTCCTGTTGAATCTATTGATATATTTCCAGAAGATAAGTCTGTTGAACCTATTGTCCAGCCACCTATAGTTCCAGATGTTGATGATATTGAACCTGTAATAGTTGCGGAAGTAGCTGTTAAGTTACCAGATGAATCTACTTGAAAAGTTCCACTACCTATATCGATAGTTCCACCAGAAATATCTGCACCAGATAAGTCACCTGTAAATGTACCACTAGCACCAGAAATATCTCCAGAAAAATCTCCAGTAGTACCGGAAATACTTCCACCAGTTATTACTGGAGCAGATATAGAAATTCCAGAAGATAGTGTACCTGCAAAAGTACCAGAATTAGCAACCATGTTACCATTTGCATAAACATAAAAAGGTGCTTCCGAACGAGTAGTTGCGTCAAAAGTTTCTCTATCAGAACCTAACCAAAGGTTTCCATTGATATCTACATGAAATCCGTCTGCTATTGCCATTATCCTATGTGTATCTCCCCAGCTCTAAGTGTACCACGGAACTCTCCGCCCTCGAACTCAACTGTTCCATCAGATTTAATTATCCAACCTGCTGTACCATTAACATAGTTATCACTTCTTATTGTTCCGAGTACAGGGTTTAGTGGGTCACTACTATCTGTATCTATTATTATTTCTTTACCACTAATAGTTCCTGCTGTAATTTTTCCAGCAGATAAATCATTTATCTTTGCATTTGTAACTGCTAAGTCTTCAATCTTTGCTTCTGTAATAGCAGCGTTAGATATGAATTGTGTATTAATTAAAACCTCTGTTACTTGACCTGCTGTAGAAGGGTCTGATTCGTTACCAGCAACATCAACTGCTGTTACTTTATAATAGGCAACACCTTCTGTTGATGAAGGGAAATCACCAATAGCTGGTATTCCTAAAGTCACATGTGCTGACTTTGCTTCTATTTGTCCTACTAAATTACTTGAACTAATTGTAAAATCTGATGTCAAACCGCGATAAACATTCAAGTGGTCAATATCTACTGGTAGGGAAAAGTTTGTAGGATTAGAAATAGGGTTTCCATCTGAGTCTTTAGCTGCACCTAAGTTATGTTGTATCTGTACACGAGTTGGATTACCAGCAACAGTTCCATAAGTACCTGTAGGAGGTAATGGTTCTGGTGGGACAGTTGCGTCTGCCGGCATAGCTACTGCTGATAGTACACTAAATCCTCCAGAAAATCCAGAGTTATCAATTGCAGCTACTCCAAACTCATAAGTGTTTTGAGAACCTAAACCTTTTATAACTACAGATGTAGTTCCAAACTCTACTGTTAAGTATTCATAGTCAGTAACTTGATTATCATTCTGGTCAATTAAGTTATTACCATCACTATCAGTTACCTGCCTGTATCTTACGCGATACATATTTCCATCAGTAATTCTTGAACCATCAGTGTTAGTAGGTTGTTCCCAACTTAACTTAGCAAATGCAAAAGGTCTACCAGTTCCATCTTGATAAGTTCCAGTTGCAGCAGAAAAATTTGTTGGTGCGTCTGGTACTGTAAATTCATTAGTACCACCAACTGCAATTATTGAACCAGAACCTCTTAAATCTTCGTTTATATTTCTTGTGGTAGAACCTACTTCTATTTGAGTTACTCCAACTTCAAACTCTACATAGTCTGTTAAGTCTGTATAGTTACCATTACCATCTCTATAGAACACACCCATCTCATCTGTTACAGGAAAGCTAAGTCCCATAACTCTAATTTTTATTGGGTGTAATATTTGTCCTTGATAAGTTATTTCATGTTTATCTCTGTTTTCTAAACTAGCGTCATTGTCTGTATCTTCAAATCCTACATCTGGGTCCCATACGAAGATAACATCTCCTACGCCAATATCTCCAGAGACATCATAGTCTTCTAAACCTACATTTAAAGTTTTTTGTATTTTATTATATTCATTTAAGTACGCTTCTGCTCTTACATCTCTTAATGAATCTGGTACATCATTTTCAGATAATATCTGTATTCTCTCTAATGTATTACCAAACAAATCTTTATAAGGTACACTTTTAGCGTCTGCTTGACCTAAGTTTATTTCTACACCATAGTTAGAGGCTATAAGTTCTACACGGCTTACATAATCTTCTGCGTTAAACTCTGTACTTAAATCTATTCCAGAATAACCTTTTATTTGTGGGTCAGCACCAGATAAATCTCTAACAATCATTCCTTCTGGTGTATTGTTTTCATGTCCCGTAAATAAAGCAGAAGGTGGACCTACATCTATAGTTCCGTCATTGTTCATTTTAAACTCTGCACCTAAAGCTACACAAACATCTTTTATAGCCTTATATGCAGATTCCATATAATGTTTACCAGTATAAGTTTTAGCACCAGTCTGTGCTGTGGGAGCAGTAGCACTTGGTGTAAAGTTTTCCCAGTACTTTGTAGCACCTCTAGTAATTGCTAAACCATCTAAATACCCTTCAAAATAGTTACCATTCTGTCCTTTACCAATTTGCAGAGATTCAGAAGTAACTCTTATGTAAAGCTCATCTCTAGTTGCTTCTGCAACTTTAACACCGTTTTTAAATGTTCTGAATTTTCCGCCTTGACGAGATACAGCAAAATGATTCCATTGATTTAGGTCAATAGAACCCATACTTATATTCAAGTCTTCTGATTCGTTATAACCATCTCCGTCATGTGTTGCAAGAAATGTATTATTACCGCTAACTAATTTACCTGCTATCCAAGGAGAATAAGTGTCATTATTTCTAGCAATAACAGTAGCATTGCCACTAGAAGATGTTCTATATTCCCACCATTCAATTGTAAAATCTCTAAATGTTAAATCTAATTCTGGTCTATCAGCAACTGTTACATATCCATCAGTTGATAAGTTAAGACTTGTACTTCCATACTTTGCTTGGTCACTAGATATATCAGATGTTCCTAAAAATGTAATTATTTGATTTTGTGTATATTGAGAACCATCAGTAGTTGTAGTATCTCCGTCAGTTCCTTCAAAGTTAAGTAGTAATACTGTTGTATCAAAATCAACTTCCGTTACTGTACCTTTTCTTACAGCTCTTTGATTAGCTTCTTCATCTCTTAGTATTCCATAAGGAGTAGAAGTATTTCTATCAATAACATCATCTAATGTGTCATTAACATAACTTCTTACAGCACCTACACCTGCATTTCTTGCAAGAACCATACCGCGAGAATCACTATCACCTAAATATGCAAGTATTCCTTGACCGCTTATGTCTATACCTTCTTCTCCAATTTCTTGAGAAGTTATGATACCTACATACCTAGCCATATCACGAATTTGTGCGTCAGTAAATTCCTCTGGAGATATTCTTGTAGGAGTAAAAACTATGTTACCCCATGGCTCAATAGTATTGACAACAGAGTTTGGTGTTGTTTCTAAATTTAATAGCACATTAAATGTGCCGGGAGTCATTAATTTTTCATTTACACTCATGAACGAATTACCCTTACATGCTCATACAAATAATCAAAATATGCGTCTCTCATTTTATCCGCAGTATTTTCTCCAGCAGCAGAAGTTCCGTCAAAACAAAAACCTATAAATGCCTTCATTTGTGTAGCAGTAAGGTAAATTCCACCTTCAGTTAAATCTTCGCTAAAGGTGTTAGGCGAACCAAGAATAAAGAAGTTTCCTTCTGAATCATTTGTAGAAGATACAATATAACCTGTACCAGAACTACATGCTTCTGTGGTTGTTCTCTGTATTCTAATTTCGTCAGCATTTCCGTAAGAATGAACAATCAAGCTAAAGTATCTTGACCCTCTTCTTAGAGAAACATCGAATGTCAACCTACCACTACCATCATTGTTTGCTTGTGAAGTAAATCTTAATGTTGCACACTCAGCATAGTTTTTAATAATCTGTACTGTATTCCAACCTAACCATTCGGTTTGTGATGTACCTTTAGATACGGCAAACTCTTTTACACTTCTCCAATCATCACTATCCCAAAGTGATATTGTAAATCTTGATTCTGTATTACTGTTTGTTAACTCAAACTTTACTAATCCATTTTCTACAACTGCTTGGTCAACATTATCGTTAGGACTTAACAAACCATTTCTCACTTTTCCATTAGTAGAAACCTTAACTGCACCTTTTAAATAATCTATAGGATTACACTCAAATTCAACATTGTCTGTTCTTATGTTTGAACCACTAAAATAATTTAAGTTAATTGTTCCTTCTCCGTAGCTAGCAATTCTAGTTTCAACATTTGGAGCTGAACCAGTTCCTACAGTAGGTATATGGACTGAATATGCTTGTTCTGGTATAGCAAAAAATTGAGAAGTAGTAGAAGTAACACTATGGTCATTATCTAATAACGCACCAGAGAATTGTGATTCAAATCTTATTTCTCCGGGATTTCCTAACCATGTACCGGATATGTTATATTTAACACCAGCACCACCATATCTTGTAATATCTACGCTAGCATTTTCAATTTTACAATATCCTTTAAGCGAGCTATCTCCTGTATAAGTTAAAGGGTAAAATATTCCATAATTAGCCATTGAAGAAAGTTCGTCTCTAATATATTTAACTTCATCTAAATCCAATTTATTATCAGATGTATGAGCTATTGTTCCAGATAAACTGTAGCTTCTAGTTGTTGGGTCTGTTTGAAAGTTTAAATTACTAGGCGAAGTAAAACTTAAATGTCCTATAGTAACTTGGTGAGTATTAGCCATTAGCACATATCCTTTGCTCTACACTGCTCGCAGTATCTATATTTTGTATGATAAAAATAATTACCACATTTAGAATCTGATTCACAAGGTTTTAAAATAGCTGTATCTTTATTATCAATCATTATCTACAACAGTTCGCTTCTATCCACGCAAGTCTAGTTTGTATTTCTCTAACTACATTTAAGTCTTGGTCTTGGTCTATAAGTTGTGTTTCAAGACGAGTAATTTGTGTTTTCATATCATCCCATTCCCATTTTTCGATTTGAACATATTGATTAGTGTCATTAGTCATTTCTAATTTCTGCACTTTTTCAAACAGAACAGCAATATCTCCTTGAACATAAGTGCTTTCTTTGAGAGCAGTAAATTCATACTCTATATTGTTCATTCTTTCATCTATGCCTTGAAGAGTGTTTACTATTTCGCCAGCAGTTGATAAACCTGTTCCTATTGTTCCCATAAGAGCTAAAGCAGTTGCTATCAAACCTAGATTATCTTTTATTTTTGCGAGCATTATCTATTCCTCAAACCTGTTCCAGCATTACCTTCTTTTTCAAGCTTTGTTAATTCTTTTCTAATATTGATAGCAGCTTTTCTTGCAGATATTGGGTCAGCAGGAAGTCCTGTAATATTAACATTCATATTCTCTACTGTAATGCCTCCATAGCCACCTCCGGTTTTATTTGAAAATACAGATGTTCCACCTCGAGTTGACATAATTAATTCTGGACCCATTTCTCCAACAACAGATGATTGACCTATAGGAACACTACCTCCATACGCTTTACCCATATAAGTGTTTTGTATATCTAAAACTTGTCCCCAATTAATACTGCTAGCTGCTTCTCCTATAGGATTTATTATATATTCTTTGGCTAGGTCTGTAAGTCCTATATAACTTGGGTCATTACTCTTATATTTAGGTAAATTAGGAGGAGTTTGACCCGGATAAGCACCAAATCCTGTAATACCTAAATTATTTTTAAAGCTTGGCATATTTATATTTGGAATATTTCTTGATGAAGGGTCTACTATAAATTGAGCAGCTTTTTGCCACCAAGGTGTCTTTTTTTCTGTTTCAGTTTCAACTTTAGTAGCAGGATTTATTGGTCCAGATTTTGCTGGGTCTCCATATTCTCCCGGAACATAAGGAGCACCATGAATTGGAAGACCGTTTTGAAATCTATTATATTCATAACTATACGGCCCAGTATTTGTATCTGAACTATCAGCTTCGCTCCCATCATCATCAGTCCCTATATCACCTACGCTTGGCATGTAACCAGTAACAGCAGCAATTTTTGCGGCTGTTGATTTAAAGCCTTCATAGCTTTCGTTATAAGAATTTAATGTTTCTTGTAATATACCAGCAGGAACTCCTATCAAATCTGACATATTTACAAGTATTGATTCTATATCTGGATATTGTTTTTTTATTTCTTCTAATCTTTGAGATTGCTCTAATGCTTGGACATTTGCGTCTTCAGTTGCTCTAGCTAAATCTAATTCCATTTGAGCAAGTTCATCAGCTCTTTGCTCTGATATGTCTAAAGCAGTATTGTAATTCTCAATTGCGTCAAGTAGTTCTGGGGCTAAATTTTTACTTCTTTCTTCTAATATTGCTTTTTCAGCTTCAGCAACTTTAAGTTGTAAATCTAGTAAATCTTTTTCTGCTTGAGCCATTGGTTTAGTTAAATCTGATAGCTCTTCTCTTGCAGCGTCTAAGTCTAATTGTTCAGCAACTCCTTGCTCTACAGCTAACTCTAAGAATTTAATTTCTTTTTGCTTATCTCTTATTGATTTTCTTTCACGAGCAGTTCTTTGTTTTGATAATTTTTCTCGCATTCTATCTATATTTAAAGTTGCTTGTAATATAGATATTTGTTCTTTGTTAGTGACAACTTCATCATCACCATATTGCGCTATAGCTTCTTTAAGAGCTAGTTTTGATTCATCTAACTCCATCTGTTCTCTCATCTCTGAAGTTATAGTTATATTGTCATAAACTAAATCTTTATTAAAATCATCTATCTTAGCTTGTGCGTCAGCTAGTTCTTCTGCGACATCTACTCGTTCTCTGCTTATGTCTAAAATTTCTTTTACAACACCCAAGATATCTTTGCTTGTATCTTCATCTTTTATAGCAGAACTACTTATTATTTGATTTATAACTGCTCTTTTTTCTTCTGTGGACAATATTCCTTCGCTAAGTCCGTACTGTGTTCTTAACTTACTTTCAACATCATTTAATGTTTCTAAGTTTCCTTCTGCTAAATCAGAATATTTTTCTTCACTAGATATTAAAGTATCGTTGTAAAATTGTAAATCTGCTAACGGTAAATCATTACTTAGTAAGGCTATTGTTCTACCTAGGTTTTCTGCATTTACACCACCTTCACCAACTTGTGTTGCAATAGCTAACATACCTCTGTCTGCAAATTCAGTAACTGCTATTTGTAAGAATTTTTGAGCATTTTGATATTCTTGAATATTATTAAGTAAATCAGTAGGAGAAGGTATTTCTATATCTCCTATTCCTTCAAATATTGCTGATAAATTTTCTGACTCTGCGACTGCTTCTGTTATTTTACCTACTATATCATCTACTCTTCCACCAAATTTTTCTGCCTCTGTTTGAGCAATGTCAATCTTGCCAGCTAAAACATCAAATACATATGCCGCTGCTTGTGGATTTGTTACAAATGATTCATAAGAAAATATTTGAATTTTATCTGAAGATTCAGCCATTTCTAAATATTTTTCATAAGTTCCAGAAACTTCTTTACTTAAAAACTCTATTTCTTTTCCATCAACATTTGATATGTTTGTAAAAAGAGTATTAAGTATTTCTAATTGACTAACTGCGTAGTTTACATCCATTTTTTCTGCAATACTCATACCAGATGTATCTAATTGTCTATAAGCCATTAAGGAATTTACTATTGGGTCTAATAATAAATCACCAACTTGTGCACCAGCTTGCTCATCTGTTAACATAGCTCTGTATATTAAGTCAGTAAAACTTTTTAGGTCTGAATCGTCAACTATACTTTGTAATGTATCAGAGTCGATATTTAGTGCTTCTGTTAATAACTTTCCTACTTCTTCTCCGCTACCAAAATCAGTTATTCTTTTTGTTAAACCCGAAAACAAATCTCCAAAAGCTTCTTTAGCTTGCATTGTTTCTTCAATATTGAAATCTGGTCTAAATTTTGGTAAATTAATAAAAGTTTGCAATACTTGAGTTTCTAAAGCTTCAAGCTCCTCTGTTATAATCTGTATTTCTCTTTTTACAGTGTCTAATGCTTCAACTTTAATGTTTGGGTCAGCTAATAATTTATCATATTCTTCTGTCTTTTTATTTAATTCTGCTTGAAGTGGAATTAATCTTGAAACAGACGCAGTGTATAATCTAGCTGTTCTTTCAGCTTTTGCATTAGCAGCTGAATTTGCCATAAAACCTACTGACAAAAGTGTTATAAGTGGTAACAGTCCACGCATAGAGGCCTTAACTGCATTAGTAAATTTTAGATATCTTCTTGTAGTATTATCTATTTCAACTCCAAGTATTCCAAAAGCACCTTTAGATTGTACTGCTACTGATGTTAACTCAGCAAGTGAAATACCGGCTTGTTGTGCAAGTGCTCTTACCATAAAGAATTGACCGGCCATTGCTGACATTACTGTTCCGAATATGGTAAATGCTGATGTTATACCAATAGTCACTCTACTTATTTCAGTCATTGATTTTTCGGTATTGCCCATACCATTAATCAATTCTGTTAAAGCTTCAACAGTGCTTTTAACGAAAGGTAAAAAGTTTAAACCTATTTCTGTTCTTAATTCTTGAAAAGCATTTTTTAATAATTTATTTTTTGACCTTAATGTATCGAATCTTTTTTCAGCTTCTTCATTTAGAGCATTGTTAATATCATAAGCAACATTAGACCTAGCTAATGCGTCTGTTAATAAATCTCCAGCCTCAGCAACAGACAAAAGTGCTCTAATTGTTCTCTGCTGTTTAAGTCCTAATTCATCAAGTATTCCTACAACATTTCCACCAGAATCTGCAACTCTATTCAATCCTTGAATAAATAAATTTAAAGCTTGTGCTGGGTCTTCTTTAGCAATATTTCTAAATGCTTCTTCTGTTAATCCAGAGGTTTGAACAAAAACATCCATAGCTTTTTGATTACCTTGAACAGCAACTGTTAATTGCTGAAATACACGAGACATAGCTGTACCACCAGCTTGTGACTGAACACCAACTGCTTGTAGAGCTGTAGCAATCGCTAAAGTATCCGCAACCGAAGCTCCAGCAACTTTAGCACCCGCTGCAAGTCTTAATGAAGTAGACAATATTTCATCTTCAAGAGCTGCGAAGTTGTTACCTAAATCTACTAATGCAGAAGCTAAATTAGCAATTTCAAATTCTTGTAATTGAAATATTTCTTTTAATCTTGCAAGAGATAATGCAGCTGTTTCTGTTGAGAGTCTAGTTGCTACACCTAATTTAGCAATAGTTTCTATAAATACAGGTAAACCAGAAGCTTCAATTCCTAACTGACCACCAAGCTCACCTATTTGATTTAATTGTGATGTGGCAATAGGTATTTCTGTAGACAGTTGTCTTATAGATACTGCTAATCTATTAAAATCATTTTCGCTTGCGTCAACTGTTTTCTTTATTCCAGCAAAAGAATCTTCAAATCTTGAAGCCGCACCTATGCCGAACATTAATGCAGCACCCATTCCACCTATGGCACTTATTGCTCCACCTAGAGCACCGATTTTTAGAGCTCCTAGTCTTTGATATGCTCCGACAACAGCTTGTGTAGTTTCATTAGCGGCTTTGATGGCTTGCTGATTAGCCTCATCCATATTAACTTTAAGCGCAATTTCAATTGGCTTAATACCAGCATTAGGTGTAACAGCCATTACTTAGCTGCTCCTGTTTGTGGATTCTGATTTAAAAAGTCGTCTAATGACACTCGTTCCCTCGGTCTTCTATCGCGCCCATGTTGTTTTCTTAACATATCACGAGCTTTTACTATTGGTGCTTTGTTTTTACTTACAGCTTTTCCGTCTTCGGTATATTCTATTTGTTCACTTTGCAGTATTCTCATAAAAATAGAATCTTCTGGAGGTAAGTACGCCAATAATCTTAAAAATCTTGGCCACCTTACATTTAAAGGTTCAGATATACTATAAGTCCTTTGGAAATCAGCTTCTAAAGGACCCCAGTATTTTAGAATGTCATCTAGGGTCCAACTTATTTTGGGTTATCAGAACCTTCTTCATCAGCTGTTTCTCCAAGAGCTTCTTCTACAGAACCACCAGATAAACCATAAGACTCTAATAAGAAAGCTAATACTTCGTTCATTTGTTCCCAAGTCATACCATCATCAAGCATTTGATTGAAATTATCATCACCTACTAAAGATGATATCCATTCCGGTAAGACATTCATTGGAATTTCTTGACCTTCTGTAGCGTATCTCATTTGAGTTAGCACTGTTCTGGCAGGTAAAGTAGCTGGTAGTGTGTAAACTTTTCCAGCTACTTTAAGCTGCACATCTTCTTTTTTGTCGGCTTCTAAAGCCTCATCAAAGTCTTTAAACTTTGCCACTATATTCTCCTATCTAAATTAATTGAATTAGTTGATGTCTAATTCGTCACTATCGTTTCTATTCTCAACGACTATGAAGAGATAGTTATTTCCAGCACTATCAGCGCCAACATTTAAAGTTGAATCTGGAACGAGTAATTTAAACTCAGTTGCCAAAGTAACTTTTTGTGGAGCTTTTTGATGTGCCATAGAGAATGAACCTACATTCACTGCTCTAGGGATATGGAATTGCC
>Ga0208150_1000923_pt1 | contig 11182 bp, 12 predicted proteins | sample DEB08_DNA_8_FD_184534 | JGI IMG/M metagenome (GOLD analysis project Ga0208150, IMG submission 184534) | Aqueous microbial communities from the Delaware River and Bay under freshwater to marine salinity gradient to study organic matter... | ecosystem: Environmental > Aquatic > Marine > Coastal ...
AAGACCGAAACCTACCGTGACCCTGACAGCTTCGCTGACATCGTTCGTGGTATGCATCTGTATGGCCGCAAGATTCTTCGTCCTGAAGCACTTGTGAATGCCAAGTACCATTTGGCTTAAGGGAGGATTAGATTATGGCTACCGTAACTACTGCCCTTCAAGCGGCAACAGGCAACTCTCAACGTGGGCGTAATGCTTACATGGTTGAGAACACAATTAACTTTGCTGACCACACCGTAGACCCGTCTGCTGGTGACGTTGTACAAGCTATCACTGTACCTGCTGGTTCATTGATTCTTGCAGCAGGTCTGGAAGTTATCACTGCTCTGACTATCGCAAACACTGGTTCAGATGAAACCATTGATTTGGGTACAGACACAGAAGCAGACAAGTACGTTGATGGTTTTGATGCTGATGCAGCTTCTGCTGGCGATTATGCCGCAGCTGATGCAGCTGCAGCAGGTCCAGAAGTACATGGCACTGCAAACACAATTGACATGACTTTCGCAGGTACTGGTGACGGTATCTCCGCAGGTAAGATTCGTGTTTGGGCCATTATGATGGATGTATCAACAATGGGTGACATGACTGCTGACGAAGTAGACCGTGACCAACTTGCCTAAATAATGTGTTGGGGGCAGGGCAACTTGCCCCCTTCACTTTCTGCTAATTAAATAAAGGACGCACAAATCATGGCAATCACAACTGCAATGTGTAACAGCTTTAAACAAGAACTTCTTGGCGGTGTCCATGATTTGGATACAGATTCCTTGAAACTTGCTTTAATTAAAGCTACACCAACTGGCACATATAATGCCAGTACAACTAATTATTCTGACGTAACTGGTAACTCTGATGAAGCATCTGGTACTGGTTATTCCGCTGGCGGTCAGGTACTTGATGGCGCAACTATTTCGCTTGATGGTTCTACCGCTATTGTTGATTTTACAGATGAAGTATTTGCTGATGTAACTATTTCTGCTGATGGTTGTATTATTTACAACGCTGGGCAAGCTAACAAAGCAATTGCTGTTATTGACTTTGGTGGCACAGTAAGTGCTACTGCTGGTGACTTGACTATTGAATTTCCTACTGCTGACGCAAGTAACGCTGTAATTCGTATTGCGTAAGGAGTAGCAGATGGCTGTTACCGTAAATGCTGCTGTTTACGGAGTAGGTGTCTACGGAACAGCTAGATATGGTAAGGTTATTGTAAGTAACCTTGACCAAGCTACCGCCACAGGTGCTGTTAATACTGTACAGGTAAATGTAACAGAAGTATTAAACAGTATAACGGCTACAGGCACAATTGCAAATGTAGTTGCTGGTGGTTTTGAAGTTGACATTTCTGAGCGTTTAGATAGCGTATCGGCTACAACAACAGTTAATGGCGTTCAGGTAAATGTAACAGAGATACTAGGTAGTGCTAGTGCTACAGGTGCAATAGGCACACTGGCGATTAGTAATACTGTTACACTTACAGGTGTTCAAGGCACAACTGCCTGTGGTGGTGTAGAAGATAAACCAACAGAGATTCTGGATAGTGTAAGTGCTACAGGCTCTGTAAACACTGTTCAAGTTAATGTTACAGAAATACTTGGCAGTGTAAGTGCAACAGGTTCTATAGGAACGCTAGAGCATAGTAATACAGTTACACTGACAGGCGTACAGGCAACAGGGTTTGTCAATACACTTGAAGAAAAGCCTACTGAGGTATTAAACAGTGTAAGTTCTACAGGTGCTGTTGGAGATAACTTTACATTCTCTAACACACATTCACTTACAGGTGTACAAGGTACAACAACATTAGGAACAATTACAAAGACTGCTGTTGTATTTGATTTCCAAGCTGTAGCAAGTCAATATAGTCGTGCTAGAACAGTTAAAATAGCAAGGGCAGCATAATGTCTACAGCAGCAGAAAGAACAGTTGATATACCATTCGAGAATAGAAAAGTATACATTCCTCGTGGTACAACGCCAGATGACAGAACAGTGCTGGTAAAGTTTGAAAACAGAACAGTGTATATAGAAAGACAAACAACATCTGCTGAACGCACTGTATATGTAACGGAGTTATATTAAATGTCATATCGTTGGCCTGTAAAAGACCCAGATGAAACACTTGACTACAGTGTAGATTGGTCACGTTTTCTTGATACCGCTACTATTAGTTCTGTTGCATGGTTTGTACAAACAGATGATATTGGTAAAACTGCACTTGCATCTGGACAAGATTTAACTACAGCCTCTGGTGGTACAGTTACCGACAGTATTCAAAATGTATCACAATCTAATACAACAACTGTAGCGACTATTAATATAGGAAGCGGTGTAACAAATCGTGAATACATATTTACTTGTCGTATGACTGACAGCACAGGAAGCACTGCTGAACGCACTATCAAGATTGCAATTAGAGAGAAGTAAAACACATGGCATATAACTTTCTAGGTTTAGTGAATGAAGTCAATCGCCGTTTGAACGAAGTTGAACTTACCTCATCTAACTTTGGTACGGCTACTGGTTTTTATGCACACGCTAAAGATGCTGTAAATGCTTCCTTGCGTTATATTAATCAATCAGAATATGAGTGGCCTTTTAATCATGTAGAGCAAGAGGATACACTCACAGCAGGAGTATCTCGCTATCCATTTCCTGCTGATGCAAAAGTATTAGATTTTGATACCTTTAGAATTAAAGAGAATAGCACTCTTGGAAATGCTACAGTAAAGCTATCTACACTTGCTTACGAAGAGTATTTGGAAAAGCATGTAGAACAAGAGTACTCATCGGACACAACTGGTCAAGGTGTTCCAAACAGGGTTGTACATACACCTTCTTTGGAATTTATTATGACACCTTCTCCAGATAAGGCATATGTAGTTGTCTACGAATATTATCGTATTCCAGTTGACCTTGAGCAGTATGATGATGTTCCAGATGTTCCTGAAAGATTTAAGCATGTAATTACAGATGGTGCTATGCACTACGCCTATTTGTTTAGAGGAAATACACAGGACGCTTTGGTAGCAAAAGAAAAGTTTGAGGAAGGCATTAAGCATATGCGTTCCATGATTATTAACCGCTATCATTACGTGCGGTCTTACATGATTCCACAAAATACAGGTGGTGGTGGTAGAATTGGCTACGCTAGACTGCCGTTAGGATAATATAACATGGCAGATAGATGGCAAACCTATCCTGTGGAGTTTCGTGGCGGTCTGGTAACAAATTTAAGCCCTTTGCAACAGGGCGTAAATGCACCGGGGTCAGCACGTATTCTTCGTAACTTTGAACCTTCTGTTGAAGGTGGTTATCGTAGGATTGAAGGTTACGATAAATACGATAGCAACTTGATACCACCATATGGTGCGCCAGTTGTACATGGTTTTGGTCAGACAGGTACGACACTTGTAATTGGTAATATAGATACCACACCAGAAGATGGCGATACTCTTACAATTGCTGGCGTAGCTGGAACATACACAATTGCATCTGCTGGTGTTACATTTGACGGTACAAATAATCGGGCTACACTTACACTCACAACTAGCCTTGATTCAAGTCCAGCAAATGCAGCAAGTGTTACATTTACAAGTACAACATCTAATTATTTAGCATTGGGTGTAGCAAGCTGGGAAGACATTGCGCTTGTAGCTAAAAATGATAATTTATTTTCCACATCAGGTAGTGGTTATACACACCTTAATGTACCGAATTATGGTACACCGCTTGTAGATGGGGGCAGTCAAACAGGTACTAGCCTTGTAGTAGATGGGCTTACAAGTGCGCCTCAAGCGGGTGATGTATTTCAGATTGCTGGCGTAGACCTTGTATACACTGTAACTGCAGATGCAACTGTAGCTTCAGGTAGTGCTACACTAGCAATAGACCCGGCACTTGATAGCAGTCCTGCAGATGATGCCGCACTTACATTTTTATCAACTAGCCGTGATGGTGCTGTAAGAACAAGATTTGCAAAATATAACTTGACAGGCACTGAAAAAGTTGCTATAGTAGATGGAGCAAATGCACCTGCATTATATGATGGTTCAACATTTACAGTATTAAATGATGCACCTGCAGATGTTATTAGTGCTACTCATGTAGTGGAATTTAAGAAAGCAATATTTTTTGCAAAGGGAACTACGCTTACATTTACAGAACCATATACTGATGATTCATTTTCTGTAGCAAATGGTTCTGGTTCAATTAATGTAGGTGGTGTAATTACAGGACTGTTTGTATTTAGACAGCAGTTGATTATATTTACAGAAAGGCACATACAGCAATTACAGGGTAACACTGTAGCTGACTTTACATTGCAACCAATCACTGAAGACATAGGATGTCTTGAAGGTGACACAATACAAGAGATTGGTGGTGACATTATATTCCTTGGTCCTGATGGACTTAGACTGCTGAGTGCTACAGAACGAATTGGTGACTTTGGATTGGCGGCAATATCTAAGCCAATTCAGAAAAACATGACAAACTTTATTGCTGCTAATACATCATATACCAGCACAATAATTCGGGAAAAGTCACAATATAGATTGCTTGGGTATAATAATAATATTACACAGGAAAATGCTCAAGGTATCATTGCTACACAGTTTGCTGAACAGGGTGGTGCTGGTACAGGTTTTGCAGAAACACGTGGTATAAGAGCATATGTAGCTGATAGCAATTACAATGCTACAACTGAAGTAGTTTTCTTTGCCAATGATGATGGTTACTTGTATCAGATGGAGTCAGGCAATAGTTTTGATGGTGCTGATATTCAAACTACATTTGCTACACCTCATCTGCCAATTCAAGACCCACGTGTACGTAAGACATTTTATAAGTTGTTTTTGTATACTGACCCACAAGGAAGTGTCAACTTTGATGTTAGTTTAAAGTTAGACTTTGATGGTCAGGACGTTATACAACCAGCACCAATTAGTTTTGCAAACACTACAGGTGTTGTAGGATTTTACGGTACAGGTACATATGGAACAACTTCATATGGTAATAAGTTGCAAAAACTTTTTGAAGGACAAGTTATAGGTTCTGGGTTTGCTGTTTCATTTCAGTTTACTTCAGAAAATAGTGACCCACCATTCTCACTGGACGCATTAACAGTAGAGTACGGAATACATGATAGACGGTAAAATTTGTAAAAAGTGTAATACGGAAAAATCATTATCAGATTTTCATAAATGTAGTAGAAATAAAAGCGGCGTTCAATCAAAGTGTAAAAATTGTGCGAGTAAACTAGCTAAAGAAAGATATATGGAAAACACAGAAAAAGTTCTTTTGATAAATGCTAGATGGAGAAACAAACACAGAGATAGACATAGAAAAGCACAAAAACAGTGGGAACAAAAGAATCCATCAAGTAAGTATTTTCATACGGCTGTAAGAAGAGCAAGAAAGAAAAATGCTACCCCTGCATGGGCAGATATGGATAGAATAAAATATACATATGCACATTGTCATTGGTTGAATAAGACGTTTGGTCATAATATGCATGTAGACCATATTGTGCCATTAAATGGAAAAAACGTGTGTGGTCTACACGTACATACTAATTTGCAGATTATACCTGCAGAGGAAAATTTAAGGAAGCACAATAAGTTGCTTGTACAGGAGTAAGGTAAATGGGTACTGGTTACACAAGAGCGGACGTAGCTAACAACATAGCTGATGGGAATATTATAAACAGCGCAGATTTGGACAATGAATACGATGCCATTGAAGCGGCGTTTAACTCATCGACAGGTCATACACACGATGGTACTTCAGCAGAAGGTGGACCAATTACAGTTGTTGGTCCTGTACAAGACCTTGTTGTAAGTGCCACCGAAGTTAAGCCAAAGACAACGAATACACTTGACTTGGGTACATCAGCACTGCTCTACAAAGATGCGTACCTGCAAGGCAATATGTATTTCCGTGATACTGCACTTAAAATTGTATCAAGTGCGGATGGTCAGCTTGATATTGACGCAGATGTTGAAGTTGAAATTACCGCACCTACCCTTGACATTGATGCTTCTACCGCTGTAACCATTAATACAACAACTCTTGCTTTGTCAGGCAATATGACCTTCGGCGACAACGACAAAGCCATCTTCGGTGCTGGGTCTGACTTGCAGATTTATCACAATGGAACAGATAGCGTTGTAGATGACCAAGGTACAGGAAAGCTTGTCTTAAAAGGCAACACGGCTGTTGAGATTAGAGGAACAAATGGTGAGGATTTAGCTGGTTTCAATATGAATGGCGCAGTCAATCTTTACTACGACAACGCCGCCAAACTCGCCACCAAAACAGACGGCGTGGACATCACAGGTGAACTGCAAGCAGACAGCCTAGACATTGATGGTGGGGCTGACATTACTGGTGTTGTATCACTTCATAACCATCTATCTTTGGACGATGGTGATGAAATAAGATTGGGTACTTCTAATGACCTTTTGATTTATCACGATGGTTCTAATAGTCTAATTAATGAAGTAGGAACTGGCGATTTAATTATCTACACTAATGGTGCCGCCTTCCAAGTAGATTCAAATACTGGCGAAAACATGATTTACGCCGCTAAAGATGCTGGTGTTAATCTCTATCATAACAACAATGTTAGAATCCAAAGCACAAATGCTGGTGCTACAATAACTGGCACACTAACTGCTGACGGTTTGTCTTTGGGTGATAATGAGAAAGCGCAGTTTGGTGCAAGCAATGACTTGCAGATTTATCACGATGGTAGCCATAGTTATATTGATGACCAAGGAACTGGAAATTTATATATAAGAGGAACAAACCTACGGCTAAACAGTTCAGCAAATGTAAGTTATTTGTCGGCTGATTCTGGCGGTGCTGTTTCTCTTTACCACAATGGAACACAAAGATTTGCCACTAATTCTGGCGGTGTAGATATTTTGGGCAGCATCAACGCAGTAGATAGCATCTATCTTGCAGATTACATTTTCCACGAAGGTGACACAGACACTTATATGCAGTTCCACAACGCTAACGAATGGCGTGTTGTTACTGGCGGCACAGAGATGCTGGAAGTCAACAATGACACAGTAAATCTTAATGCAAATACAGTAGGTAGAGTTGAAACTGCAAGTAAAACTGGTTCAGTTACACCTAACCTTCAAGTTTACAACAGCTTTGTATGGACGCTAACAGGTAATATTACATTGAATAATCCTACAACAGAAATTAATGGTATGTCTGGCGTCTTCATCTTCATTCATAGTGGCGCAGGACGCACAGTTTCTCTTGGTACTGATTGGGAAACAGCAGGTGGTGCAGGTCTTACATTGTCAAGCACATCAGGTGCAGTAGATATTGTTCCTTATTATGTACAAGCAACTGGCGAGATTCTGCTTGGTACACCACAGTTGGCGTTTGCTTAATAGAGGATAACTTATGTCTTTAACTAATAGTCCATTTTGGATGGCTAACCCCGGCGGTGGATTCTACGACTACGAAATTGAAAACTCGTTTCGTTTAGATTCAAGTTCTAATCACAACTTATCACGCACACCAGCATCTGCAGGTAACAGACAGACGTGGACGCTTTCTTTTTGGTGGAAACGTGCAAAAATACTAAATGGCCAAGCTTTATTTGGTTGGGGAAACACAAATCAAAACACTGTATTTGCCATAGCTACCTATGCTGGAAATAGCACTTGGGATATTTATGACTACAATAACGGTACAGACCGTATGGCTGTTTCTTGGTCAAACAAAGTTCGTGACCCAGCGGCTTGGTATCATATTGTACTTCGTATAGACACAACACAGGCAACCGCATCTAATCGTGTTCGTTTATACATCAACGGAGAAGCTGCAGATTCAAGTGGTGGACGAAGTAGTTATCCATCACAAAATTTAAGTTTGTTTGCAAATAATAATACAACGGCATATGTCGGACGTGACCCTTATAATACAAATGGTGAAGGCTATTACGCAGACGTAAACTTTATTGATGGTCAATCGCTTGACCCTACAAGTTTTGCAGAAACAAAGTCAGGCGTTTGGGTTCCAAAAGAATATACAGGTAGTTATGGAACTAATGGATACTTTCTAAAGTTCCAAAACTCTGCTGCACTTGGTACGGATTCAAGCGGTAATTCAAATAACTTTACCGTTTATAATGCTTCATCTATTGACCAAATGCCTGATACGCCAACTAATAACTTTAATACTTTTTCTAGTGTAGTACGATTTAATAGTGGAAGTTTATCTGAAGGTTCGCTAAAGTCTTCTTCAGTTGTTGGTGGAGCAAGTAATCAAGGACCGTGTTCAACATATAATGTTAAAAGCGGTAAGTGGTATTTTGAGTTTAGAATAACAGGTGGTTCAGAACCTAGAAGTATTTACGCAGGTGCTGCTGTTGCACGAGTAGATAATTCTTTAAGACCCGGACGGTACGTAGCGGCTGTTTACGATGGTGGAATTTATAATATAAATGGTTCGCTTCATCAAGGTGGATTAGCACTTCCTGCAACAAATGACGTATTTGGTTTTGCTACTGATATGGATAATTCAACTTGTCAAGTTTATAGAAACGGTTCTACTTACGGAACTCAATTAGATTTTTCTGGAAGTAGTTTGGCTGATACAGGTTTTATGGGATTCATGCATAATCATGGTTCTTCCAGCACTAACTCAACTGTTGTAGTAAACTATGGTCAAGACAGCACATTTGCTGGTGCAACAACTGCTGGCGGTAATGCAGATGATAATGGCTATGGTGACTTTAAGTATGCACCGCCATCTGGTTTCTTGGCTATGTGTTCACAAAACTTACCAGACCCAGCGATTGACCCATTGGATGATGACACGCCAGCGGATTACTTTAATACGGTGCTTTATACTGGTGCAAATCCAAATGCCGCACAGTCTGTAACTGGTGTTGGGTTCCAGCCTGATTTTCTTTGGATTAAATCACGAGTTACTGGGTACGGACACGCTTTGCAGGACGTTGTGCGTGGCGCAACAGGAAGATTGCAATCAGATACCACTGGTTCTGAATCAGTTAGTTCAACGTATGTGAGTTCGTTTGACAGTGACGGCTTTAGCTTGGGTGTAGACTACGGACAAAACGCACCAAGTGAACCCTATGTCGCTTGGAACTGGAAGGCTGGCGGCACAGGCGTAAGCAACACCGATGGCAGTATCACATCAACTGTGTCGGCTAATCAGGATGCAGGGTTTAGTATTGTAACTTATACTGGCAATGGAACCGCTGGTGCTACGGTGGGTCACGGATTGGGCAAGAAGCCCACGATGATTATTGTCAAAAACAGAGATGATGGCGCACAAGATTGGCCTGTTCAACACGGCTATATCGGTGCGACTGGACAGATGGTTTTGAGTAGTGCCGCCGCAAATAATACAAGCAGTGTTTATTGGAATAACACGGAACCTACATCTTCAGTGTTTAGTCTTGGCACTGCCAACAATACAAACCAGTCAGGCGACAGTCACGTTGCATATTGTTTCACTGACATTGATGGCTACAGCAAAACTGGTTCATACACAGGTAATGGTTCTGCAGATGGCGCATTTATCTACACAGGTTTTCGCCCTGCTTGGGTGCTAATTAAGCGGTCTGATAGTAGTGGTTCGTGGCATATTATTGATGACAAGAGAATAGGTTACAACGATAGCAATAGAGTTTTAATTCCTGACATTTCTTCAGGAGAACAAACAAACTACAGCGTTCAAGAACGAGATATCTTGAGCAATGGATTTAAAATGCGGGATAGTAATTCAGGAACAAATGCATCTGGTGGAACTTATATTTATCTAGCATTTGCACAAAGCCCATTCAAATATGCCAACGCACGTTAACAGGAGTAAATAATGGCTTGGAAATATAACGATACTTATATCCGTGCTGGACGCAGTTGGGTTGGCACGGCAACAGATGAAGAAGGCAACACCTTTGATGTCACACATCCACGCAACTGGATGATTTGGTCAGATGAAGACAAGGCCGCTGCTGGTCTTGTGTGGGAAGATGACCCAGCACCGTTTGACAATCGCTTCTGGTGGGATGCCAACACGCCAAAAGAACTTGGTGACACACTGTGGGTAGACGATAACAACGACCCAATCATTGACCCAACGACAGGTGAGCAAGGTGTAACGCTTGGCCTCAAGTCACAGTGGAAGGCTACCGTCAAGGAACAGGCAGGTGGCTTGCTTCAGCCTACCGACTGGATGGTTATCAAAGCCAACGAGGTTGCAGACTATACTGTACCAGCAGACATCACAACTTACCGTGCGGCTGTGCGTACAGCAAGCAACACGATTGAAGCAAGCATTGACGGTGCGGCAGACCACACTGCTTTCGTAGCATTGTTTGACACACCTGTTGATGCGGATGGTAATCCAACTGGCAATCCACCTATTTCTGATTGGCCTGAAGAGGTTTAACGATGGAAATGGCTGAACTCGTTGATGTACTATTAGGCTTGGTCATAGCAGGTGGTGGCTTTTGGGTTACTACTATGGCTAAAGAAGTCAAGCGTCTTGAGATTTTGTTGAACAAGACACGTGAAGACTATGCCACCAAGTTTGAATTGCGTGATGATATGAGGCAGGTCATGGATGCATTGCATCGTGTTGAAGATAAGCTAGACAAAGTATTGAGTAGGGAATAAGGTATGGCAATGTTCAAAGCATTTAAACCTAGTGGCATGGAGAAGATTGCACGTGCCATGGGTTATCAAGGCAATATGCAGGGCTTTCAAGATTACCTTGCTCAAGACCCTATGCGTCAACAGCAGATGCAACAGTATCAATTTAAAGCAATGCAGATGGCTAAAGGTGGTATGGTTAAGATGCGTGAAGGTGGCGCACTAGCTGCTGCAAACACTGCCGCTGGTTATTCACCTGCTCTTACTCGCGTTCCAATGGATATGGATGAGCAAGCAACAAAAGAGGCTGCACCTTTTCAGCAGGGTCAATTTGTACCGGGCAATCTTGCACAAGCACAGAATCAGATGCAGATGTCTGGCAATTTCACAGGCAATCTAGCAGATGCGTATGACCCACGTGGTATTAGTAACTATATACCCCCACGTGGTCAAGAAGGTAGTTATGGTCAAGCAGTTAATTTGCAAACAGGTGAAATTTCACAGCCGGAATATTTAACAGGTACTAAA
>Ga0208150_1000928_pt1 | contig 11153 bp, 10 predicted proteins | sample DEB08_DNA_8_FD_184534 | JGI IMG/M metagenome (GOLD analysis project Ga0208150, IMG submission 184534) | Aqueous microbial communities from the Delaware River and Bay under freshwater to marine salinity gradient to study organic matter... | ecosystem: Environmental > Aquatic > Marine > Coastal ...
TTGGCATCCAGGACAATTCGAACTTGGTCGTATTGCGCGCTACCGTCAAGGCGTTGTGATGTCCAATCCGTACCGTTGAAAAATGAATATTCGAGGTAACCCGAGGTGCCGTCTCGCTGAACGAAATAGGCCACGTGGAGATTATCGTTGCTGTCAACGGCCATATCGGCCGAGCGGCAGGTGGGGCAACTGCGGATTTCTTGATGGCTCCACGAACCGCCGTTGGAGTACTGGTGCCAGAGTTTGTTTTCTTTGTAGTTGACATGCACGATGTGGACCGTTCCGTTGCTGTCAACGACCACCGTAGGAGCAACACCGCTGCCGTCAACGTAGTTGATGGTGTTCGTGGTCCAGGTGTACAGTTCCCCGTCGTTGGTGACGTTCTTGAAGGCCATGTCGAGGAAGCCCGAGCCGGTGATGGTGATGTTCTGACCGCCCGTGGTCCATCCCTCTGCTGGCGATACACCGTAGGTTGTGGAAGCGTGGGCTGCATCGGTTGGCTCGGCGAGGGAAGGTGTGTTGACTCCATCCATACAACTCGACAAAGGCAGTAAAATAAGCAAGAGCAAAACAAAAATTTGGTCTTTTCGCATGTCAGTTGGGTGCTTTGATTTTTTTTAAATCAACCGTTGATTCAATCGTTATTCTGACGAATCATAGGGTCTAAGACTTAACAATAACTTTCGGTCATCATCAATATCTTCATGATGGATTTGCATTGTGGTTGAAACATATCGGAAAGCGCCCTGAAGAGATTTGTGAACGAGTTGGCGGGCAAGGTTGTCCTTATTGTAATGGGAATTGCTTTCATGATGAACAGTCCAATTTTCGGGAATATTGTTGATGACCCGAACTTGTCAGAACTTGTTGCTGTTAATACTCGGCTCCTCGGTCTTATTTTGATTATTTTTGGTGCGCTCAACATCGTAACATCATACTATCTCGCCGTTGTTGAGAAGGAAGAAATTGCAGAGGCGAAAGACGCAGAGTGAATCAGAGGGTCCCTCTGATTAGACGGGTCATCAGTCCCTAGCGATTGTAGAGGTAGGGCTTAAGAGCCACCGGCAGAACCCCGAATGGATAGCGATGTCGAGTGAAGGCGAGGTGGGACTTTACAATCCTCTTCTCGGTGTCGATATCGAACGAATTCAAAGCGAAATAGAGAACTATGAACGTTGGTTAGATGAAAGGACTGAAGAAGCATATCAAATAGCGGCTAAAGCTAAGAAGTTGGGATTAGACTTCTCCACAGAAGTTGAAATTCCGCGGGCTTCTGACTTAGCAAGCAGAACTGAGAAATTGCTGGTTGAACATCTGGAAGGTTTCGAGGTAGCACAAGATATTCGTGATTTTTTACAAGAGTTTGATCGTGAAACCACCTCTATCAAAATGGCAGCAAAAGTTGCAAGGTCATTCAAGGAAAACGGATATGGTTTACAAAAAAGTATAGATGTTGGGCTTAGGGTTGGACTTGCAATTCTAACCGAAGCGGTACTTGTAGCTCCTCTGGAAGGAATAAGTGAAGTTCGTTTGTTATCAAATGTAGACGGGTCGCAATTTGTTTCTGTTCATTTCGCTGGCCCGATTCGAGCAGCAGGAGGTACTGCTCAAGCACTTGCGGTACTCATTGCTGACATGATAAGAATAGAATTAGGAGTAGACGCTTACAAGCCAACAGATGAGGAAGTAGAACGTGTAAAGGAAGAGTTCGGATTATACAGAAAGGGGCTACAATATAGGCCATCTCCAAATGAAATCGACACAATCGTTAGAGCCTGTCCTATAATGGTAAATGGGGAGTCTACAGAAGATATAGAATGCGCAGGATATGGTCGCGTTAGAAACATCGATGAACCAAGAATTCGAGGAGGGGTACTACTGGTTATTGGAGAGGGTTTGTGCCTCAAGGCTCCAAAGATTCAGAAGCACACTGAAAGATTAAATATACCCGGTTGGGATTTTATTTCGACGTTTGCGAACAAAGGTAAATCCTCTGAAAAGGAAAATACTGGGAGGGTATTCAAATCAAGGCTTGTGCCAATGGATGAAAAATTCATGAAGGATGTCATAGCAGGCAGGCCAGTATTTGGAGCCCCTCTACAACCAGGAGGATTTAGGCTCCGATATGGTAGAGCACGGCCTTCAGGACTTGCAGCCGGATCTTGTAACCCCGTGAGCATGGCAGCCATGGATGATTTCATCACGGTCGGAACCCAGATGAAAATCGAACGTCCGGGAAAAGCTTGTGCAATCACTCCATGTGACGTGGCAGAAGGACCTATGGTTATTCTGAATAATGGTGCATTCAAGAAATATGATAACTTAGACGAATTCAACAAAATTCGGAATGATGTTTCTATCGTTTGGGATAATGGCGAATTGGTCTTAGGGTATGGAGAATTTATGGAGAATAACAAGAACTTGGTTCCTGCAGGATACAACTCGGATTGGTGGGCAGCGGACCTTATCGATGCCTTAGATAGCAATCAGGCAATCGATGAGTTTGGTAAAATAATGGGGCTGGATAAAGAAGAAATCCCAATTGGGATTCCCGGTTTACCAATTAGCAACGATATCGACCTTCATACAAGATTTGAAATTCGGAGAAAGTGGAGAGATTTTCTAATTCAGCAAAAACCGAATTGGAAGGCTTCAAAGGAGATTGCTATTCGATTTTCTACTTCTTTGATATCACCGCACAACCCGTGGTGGAAAGACCTTCCAATTGAGTGGGTTGAAGGACTAATCAAGTCGATTGATACAGCAACTATTAGAGATGGAAATCTAATCTTTATTGATGCTGTAAAAAATTGGGATTGCAAAATAATGTCAGTTCTGGAACCCGAATTCATAGGAGAAATTGATTATAATTCAATACCTGGTGGAGACATACAAATTCTAAATTCGATTTTTGAGGAGGAGGTTGTCGAAGGTTGGACATTAATTCAACACGGATTGGTTAAAGGCTCTGCGTTACTTCTAGGCCTGCCCCATCACCATGAGGGTAATAATTTGGTAATAACCGAAGGGTGGGAATCGATGTTGGAAGGGCTTGGTTTTGGGTTCAAGGGGAAAAAACCGCTTAAAATCGAAGATTCTGCTACGATTTTTCAGCACAGAGTTACAGAACTAAAAAAGGCAAAAACCATCTTAGACGAAGAAATGGTAAGGTTGGAAGACCTACGTAAACGCCGCTCTACAGCACGAATTGCAGCTGAAACAGATGCAAGGCAGCGAGGTTTGGGTATTAGTGAAACAGACCAAATAGGACAGTTGGCTTCTGATAAAATAGAAGACGTCGGCCCAAGGGATGCTGAGGAATTTTTCTGGGCTCAAACAATGAAAGATGATTACCTCGTAGACGGCATTTTACCTCAAATCAGGAAATTATCACGTGTACGATGGGAGCATTCAGCACCAGTTAGAATAGGTTGTAGAATGGGTCGGCCAGAAAAAAGCGCTCCAAGAGAAAAGCCCACAGTACATTCTCTATTCCCAATTGCCTTAGAAGGTGGCAATCAGAGACTGATTCCAAATGCAGCACTCCAAAAAGATATTCGCGTCCAAGTAGGAGTCAGATTTTGTACCAAATGTGAAAGAAAGTCTCCGATGATAAACTGCCACCATAGAAAAATGGATGACTTTGGTCAGGAAAAGGTCGGAGAAATTTGTGGAGGGAAAACCGAGATAAGACAATCAAGTGATTCTTCTAATGCCAGAAGACTTGGTGAAATTCAAACGGTTAAGCTAGAGGATTTACTCGAGGACGCAAGACTAAGTTTGGGCATCGATAGGATTCCTCAGCAGTTCAAAGGGATGAAGAAATTATCCAGTAAAAATCAAACCCCTGAGCCCATAGCAAAGGGGATACTCAGAGCGAAACACAAACTACCAGTATTCAGAGATGGTACTATCCGATTTGACATGAGTGATGTTCCAGTAACTCACTTTACACCAGAGGAAGTAGGTGTTGAATGGGCTCAACTGAAACATCTAGGCTATACTCACGATTGTTTTGGCAATGAGTTGGAACGAGATGACCAGCTACTCGAAATCTTTCCACAAGATTTCATACTCTCTAAAATCGGTGCGGATTATTTCGTTAGGGCCGCTAAATATGTCGATGAATTACTAGTAAGATATTACGGGATGGATCCTTATTATCATGTTGAAGAGCCGACTGATTTAGTTGGCCATTTGATATGCGCATTAGCGCCTCACACCTCGGGTGGAGTTTTGTCTAGACTTATCGGCTTTTCAGACAGTTCCGGCGGATATGCGCACCCACTATTCCACGCAGCAAAAAGAAGGAATTGTGATGGAGATGAAGATGCAATAATGTTGTTAATGGATGGATTATTAAATTTCAGTAGAGAAATTCTACCAGCCAATAGAGGTGGACAAATGGATGCACCACTAGTTCTAACCACTCGATTAAACCCAACTGAAGTTGATAAGGAGGCCTTGAATGTTGATTCGGCATGGTTCTACGAAAGATGGTTCTATGAAGCGACATTATCACAACCACATCCAAAAAAACTAGCGGATAAAATGGATTTTGTCGAAAGAAGATTGGGCACTCCTGCTGCAGTAAGGGGACTTGGATTTACACATAATACTCGAGATATGGCTGAAGGACCTCCGCTTTCAGCCTACAAAACTCTTGAAACTATGATTGACAAAATGAACGGGCAACTAACGTTAGGTCAGAGATTGCGTGCCGTAAATGTCAGAACAGTTGCTTCTACCGTAATCAGGTCTCACTTTTTACCAGATTTACGAGGAAACCTTGTTGCGTTTACAAGGCAGAAAGTTCGCTGCTTGAAATGCGGTCATTCTTATCGCAGAATGCCTCTTGCGTCCAAGTGTATACAATCCTCGTCATATACTGGTAGAGGTATGGCTTCTTTCGGAGTCAAGAAAGCCGAAGGAGAAATGTGTAATGGAAATTTAGCCCTAACCGTAACTGAAGGCGCAGTTAGAAAATATATCCAAGTTACCAAGCACGTTATCGATACCTACGGAGTTGATCGATACACACTACAGAATGTAGAGTGGTTAGCAGATAGCGTTGAAAGTTTATTCAACAATGATAGGGCTAAGCAAATGAGTTTAGCAGATTTCTTATGATTATAATTTGATTGGAGCCTGCCAGATTCCAGTAGTTTCAATTGCAAGGTCTTGCTCGTCTTCAGTCTGGCTCTTAGGCTGTTTTTTCAATCGATTTTTAATCGTATTTTTAACTAAAATTTCTAGATATGCAACCAACACCGTACCGATTGTAAATACGAATACTCCTACCGCAAAAATTGACTTCATAGGCCAAGTCACTATCGACACCGTTGATTCAGCACCCTCCTCGACTTCTGTTATGACGACTAAATCCCCGTCAGATGATTCGATTGATTGAGTGATGCAATCATCGTTGGTCGTACCTTCCCATGAATATAACACAACTGAACCTTTCTGAACTTTCACAGACGCATTCAACTCCTGACCATTTGTTGACTCAAAACAATGGTAAATTTCGAACTCAGAAGAATCGCTTCCGATAGAAGAGATACTTGCGTCCCGTTTCTCTGAAAAATCTGCACCAGGCCGGTTAATTTCTTGGGTCGCACTTTGCTGGCTAACGAAAAACCATCCTGTATTCACGATCACTAAAGCAATCACCCACAAGTAGATTTTACCTTTCACCTAAATCACCAAAGCCAAGTATCTGTAACACCTTGTTCATCCACTCCAACTTGATTAGTTTTCGTTTTGTATCAGTGATTCCAGACCAGGGCCCAACCTCTCGTATTGAAAATCCGACCAATTCAACCGAAGTAGCGCCCAAAGCATAGGCTATGCAAACCGCCCTGTCGCCATCTGTAAATCCTCCAGGGTTACTCATATTTTCAATCTCATTTGGAGTTTGATGAGTGAGTAAAATTGGATAGTTTGGTCCAATCAAATCAAGAACTTTTTTCCATTGTTTCCGGTTATCGCCGTGAGCGTGGAGGCATATCGGAATATTTGCATTGATTGCTTTCTCAAGGTAAGGAAATCCGTCCCCATCACTTACCAGCAGTGCCACGTTAGTATAATCCGATACTGCGCCGATGGCTCCATCGGCAACAATAGCGGGATGGATGGGGGCATAATTTGCTGGAGCATTAGCGCCAATAACAACTACGTGTCCATTCAATTTTATGGTCGGTTTTGGATTCATAACCTTCGATAATTCCATTGCACTATCGATATCGTCTGACAAATTCCAATTGAATGTGGCTCTAATCTCATTTTGGATTGCTACCAGTTCAGAGTTCACTGGCTGCATAACACTCCGGAGAATGAACTATTTCATCAATAAGAGGGTTCAAATGCCTCCTGTTTGAGTTTCTGCACATGCCCAAGCCGATGGCTATTCCGGATGTCGTTGACGAGGTATCCCTAGCGAGATACCCGTTTCTTCCGCAAGCCAGAAGTTGGATTTCCGGATTGGCTGGCAGGCATCAAATCGATATTGACGAGCTTCTAGATGGTGTCTTCATGGAGAGGGCAAGAATTAGGGCTCGCTCAAGATTGGTAGATTCCGTTGATAGTGATGAGGGGGTTAGTTTGGCTTCTGTCGGTGACATCCACACCGAAGAAGGACGATTGCTTGAGGCGTTTTCGTTTTACTATGCTAGATTAGTTGTAGGTGCGAGTGAGGATGAAAGGTTGATTTCGCGATGGGCTCAAGCGGAAGCGGAGAGAGCTCAAAACATCTTAGAAAAAGATTCGATGTTGGAAGTTGTAGCCAATACCTACCTTTCAGAAATAAAGTATGAAGATAAAGAATGGAAAATAGGTTTGTCTGATTTTATCGAACTCTGCACTGGCATTACAGGCTCTCGTTGGAGATTGCCAAATTGCGACATAAACGATGGCTGGGTGACCCTTTTTGATGAAGGCGATAAGTATTCATCTAATAGGAAATTAGCACGATTACTTCGTGAGAGAATAAAGGAAGAAATAAAAATTGAAGCGATTGAAAAAATGGAAAAAATGGATGAGTCACTACTGATTCGACTTGCAGAACCTGTAGGGATGATACGCGGTTTAGTTGCATCGAAAACTGCTGAAACCATTGCTTTAATCGGCGCAGGAGAGCAGGATTGGCCTCCTTGCATGAGAAAGGCTATCGGTGAATTATCACAGGGTGTGAATCTAAATCACTTTGGAAGAGTGTTCCTCGCATCAATAGCGAGATGTATCGGAATACCGCAAGAAGCCACCGTTGATTTTTTCAGAAATGCTCCTGATTTTAGTGAAGCCACTACTTCATACCAAGTGAACCACGTTTACGAAAGAGAATACACTCCTTCAGGTTGTTCAAAGTTGAAAGTAAATCACAACTGTGCAGTACAGGCTGGAGACGATAGTTTATGTGACCAACCTTGGATGGACCATCCACTAAAATACATCAGGGCAAAACAACGACGGAGGAAACTGCAAGAGAACCTTGAAACCACTCCAACTTCAAACAATTCAAGCGATGCTTGATGAATGTGAAGCGTTTCAGCCCTACCAAAGGCGGAGATGAAAAATGACAAGAACCCTCGTTTTGACTGTTGACCGAGACAATGATCTCGGAATTAAAACAGCGATTAGAGGACCTGTTGTTGGCCGTAAATCGGTGTTGACCGCCGCCTTGAAATTGGGAATTGCGGACCCAGAAGAAAGTGATGCTAATGCAATCTTTGGAGCCCTTCATCAGCACGACAACCTAGCGGAGGCAAATGGTGAAAATGACGAAGTTGAGGTTGCAATTCTAACCGGGGACGAAAAGGTCGGCGTTAGGTCCGATAGGGCAGTAGCCGCACAATTAGAGGAAGTAGTCGCTGAATTCCAACCGGACCAGGCGATTCTCGTTACTGATGGAGCAGAAGATGAATCTATACTGCCAATCATTCAGAGTCAAGTTCGAATCGACCACGTTCAAAAGATAATTGTAAAACAATCAAAAGGTATCGAAGGCACCTACTATTACATCGCTAAGGCTTTGGAAGACCCGAAATGGAGAGCAAAGATGCTTGTCCCTCTTGGAGCGATCATGGCTATTTTCGGGCTTGGAATTATGCTTCCTGATTCTTTAGGAGGCATAGTTATCGGAGCATTGCCACTGGCATTTGGATTGTTTATCCTGTCCAAAGGGCTAGGAATCGAAGCAACTGTTGGAAGAATCGCAATGGAGATGAGGGAAAATGCTGATGCTGCAATGTTCTCGTCATTGTTGTGGACTGCGACAGTTTTCAGTGCTATATTTGCAGTAGCTACCGGTTATGACCAATACCTTACGTTGATACCTGACTCAAATTACTCAATCGTTTGGATTGGAGTAATTCACTCTGCGCTTGCATGGATTGTTATTGCTTTCCTGACATCAACAGCCGGATTTATGCTACTCCGCTTGCAGAAAGGATCATTTTCTGGAAGACTAATCGTACTTGCAGTATTCGGCATGGTCGTGTATTCCTTCCTTGACAAGGGCCTGCAAATTGCTATGGAGGTTCTAACCGGAGCCGACTATGAATTCTCCGTTCAATTCATTGGAGACGTGATGTTGGAGCCATTGATGTGGATTGCAGTGTTGTGGATTACCACAACAATCGTTCGAGCAGTTCAAGCAAGACAGGCGCAGTCTGAAAGATATTGGGGAATTTAATTTCCTTAATTATGGAATACTGCTTCATTAAAGCACTGTGGGCATGTTACTTTGATTGGCCTTACATCAGGAATCCCTAATGGAGCTGAGCAAGATGGGCAGAGGATTGCTTGCTTTACCTGAGATTGGTTGACTCTTCCCTCTGTGGAGGGGTTATACTTGAGCCGGTAATTTTCCGGATTATCCAGATACTTTGGCCCGGTTTGGACATTTTGTGCTTGAGAAAAATCGACTTCCTCCTTGTATGAAACGGGTTGGAAATCTACAGATTCTGTTGGCGCTTGATTGGTAGCGCCAGATTTGTATGCTGCGATTTCTGACTCAATTTGAGATAATTGGATTCCGTGATTCCTGCTAACTGCATCCATCTCCAACATCAAATCATAACCGGACAGTCCTGCTAATTTTGCTAACACATCATTTGGCAGAGGCATAAAACAGCCCAAGCGGTTCTATCATAGAAAGTTCACGATTATGATCCAAGTCTGGTAGTTTTGTAAAAAATTCTATTGGCTAAAATCAAGTGACCATTTCATAGGGAATTTATGATAATTGAAAATCAGCAAATTTCAACAATTGAGAATATTTGGAAAGGGTATGTCCTCTTCACCAAGGCTATGGATGTATTCTCCTAACAATTCACCCGACCCTTTGCCTTCGAGCGCTGTACTATTCACGCAAACAGAAGTCATTACACTAAATTCTCCTGTGATGCCAAATCAGGATAAAATTGACTTGGAAGGATTAAGAAAATTTGTTGGAAATCACCAAACCAACGACGGCAAAAAAGTTTCAGATTTTATCGATATTGAAAATTCCAGGCCACTTCTAATTGCTGGAGAGCTTGCGAATCCATACAGGCTTTGTGATATCTCCGCCCCATCATTGCCAATCATCCCAGTAAGGATGGAAAATATATGTCGCACATGGGCGGATAACTTAGACCCAAGAGACGTAAATCCAGGAGTACATCACGTTACTGTTGTTCGCTCTCCTGGTTGGTGGGAAATGTCATACATTACACTGATCGAGCCCAAAGAAATGAAAAGGATTGTACAGTGGTTAGATGGTAATACTCCAAATACGTGGGCTCCAAAGCGATTAGCCGAAGGAATTATTCGACTTGAAAGTGATTATTCAATAAAATCTCCAAGTATTGATGACATCACGTGGGACGGCATAGAAGAGAAAGTCAATGTTGAGTTACCAAAACCTAACGGACCAGAACTTGACCTTTCAACAATTATCGTTCCAATAAACACTAGAAGTGGATGTTACAACAGCAGAGGAAGGGTGATTCGTTGCCAACATTTTTCACATAAGGAATTTCATGATAACCTATTTCGAAGAGGTTCATCTTTCCTATGGTCTGATTTACTAAATGTACTCTAAACAGGGGGGCCCGGGGCATCCCCGCTTAGGTGACTTATATTCCAGAGTCGTATTATAATTCATGAACGGGAACGGATCGCAAAAATCTGCAAGGCTTGAGAGATTGAAATTTGAAATCATTGAATACATTTCGGTAAACCCTGGATGTTCTGCTGCAGACATAGTTTACCATCTTTCGAACACGAGAAAAATGAGGAATCACGGGTTAACCTCGAGAAAAATCGGATTCTTTATTCCAAGGTATTTGAAGAACATAATTCATTTCAAACTTGATGCTTCAACCGGTAAGAGAATTTACAGCGTAGCATGAAAAGGTCAAATCGCATCAGGTTATCCCATTGAATGATGGGCGCACCTACGGCTGAAGATTTATGGCCATCTCTAGATGAATCATTAGGCCGACAACCTTGTTTTCCTAGTGGGGAAGTTTGGTCTGTACTGCCAACATTGAAAGGACAAATGCTAGACATGTTAGCAGACGTTGGTTCAAAGGTAAGAGAGGGAGTAAGCACAGATGATTCAAATGGCATTGTCCACATTGCTGAATCTGCAATCATCGAGCCGGGAGTCCACATAATTGGGCCTTCATATATCGGCCCAGATGCAACTCTGAGGCATGGGTCATACATCAGGGAATATTCGTGGATATGCTCGGGCGCCTTGGTTGGGCATGCAAGTGAAACAAAACATAGCATTCTACTTCCAAACTCTAAAGCACCTCACTTCAACTATGTTGGAGATTCTGTTCTCGGCCCTGATGTTAACTTGGGCGCAGGAGTAAAATTGTCCAATCTGAGAAACGATGGGAAGGAAGTACACGTAATTTTAGACGGAATTAGGACGCCTTCTGGATTAAGGAAATTCGGAGCGATACTAGGAGAAGGTTGTCAATTAGGATGTAATGTTGTTACCAATCCCGGCGTTGTCTTAGGTATGCAATCTATGGTTATGCCAAATACCACAGTCACAGGAATCTTCCCCTCAGATTCAAAAATCGGGTGATCAAATGCTCTTTGGCACCGATGGAATTAGAGGAATAATATGTGATTCTCCTAATTCAGATGAAGAT
>Ga0208150_1000936_pt1 | contig 11118 bp, 6 predicted proteins | sample DEB08_DNA_8_FD_184534 | JGI IMG/M metagenome (GOLD analysis project Ga0208150, IMG submission 184534) | Aqueous microbial communities from the Delaware River and Bay under freshwater to marine salinity gradient to study organic matter... | ecosystem: Environmental > Aquatic > Marine > Coastal ...
GTTTTGGCGTGCTTTCGCCACTACATTTGAATGGAGCTTCGGATGATTTGGAGTGGCATTTTGTGGAGTATGGGTTAAAGACAACGAAGGATGGTCGTAAATGGCTTGAAACGGAAGAGCCAAGGATATCGGGTGGGCGATGGATGCCGGGCGGGATGGGTGCGCAGCCAGAAATGGTAGACGGCAGGTTAACGCTGGTAGATAATACGCCAGTACCCGTCGAGTTTGTGAATGCCGCTGCCTGGATGGTGCGTCGATCTTGTTTTGAAGAAGCCGGTGGATTTCACCCGGCTTTTTTTATGTATTCGGAGGATGTTGAGTTTTTGCAACGCGTGCATTCGCTTGGTTTCGGTGTAGGTGTGGCGGTGGATTGCGCCGTTATTCACGACCGAAGAGAGAATGAGCGGAGGGAGCGACGTGGGGCAGGATTGAAAAATGATCCACTGCGTGTGCATAGGGGGGCTGTTTTGTCAGTAGCACTGCATCCAAGGTATACTAGCAAGGAGAAACGTTCTGCGATCCGTTCCAAGACGATCTGGTTTATGGCCCGATTGATTCGGCATGGGGAGTTCGGTACAGCGTACCGGGTGTGGGGTGCTACCAAAGAAGCACGTAACCTTATGCATAGCAATGTATTTGAAGATGCAAGACAAAGTTTGTTTTCGTGATGAAGTGTGATTACATTCTCGTGCATTTGTCATCTATTGATAAAATAATAGGATGAGCCTAGCTAGGTACTTGTAACAATTCCGACAGAAACAGATTTGAAAAGCGCAGTATTGCTGATTGTATACAACCGTCCTGAAAAAACAAGGCAGGTATTTGAGCAAATTAGGAGAGCAAGGCCATCCCGGCTTTATGTGGTTGCCGATGGCCCTCAGCCAAGTCGAGAAGAAGATTTGGAACGATGTCGTCAAGTTCGCAAGATTGTGGATGCGCCGGATTGGGATTGCCGGTTTGAACGATGGTTTCGGGAAGAGAATCGCGGGTGCGGTCCGTCTGTGAAAGAAGCGATTGATTGGTTCTTTTCGCAGGAAGAGGAGGGGATCATCCTGGAAGACGACACGGTGCCGGATCTCACGTTTTTTGACTTTTGTGATGAGATGCTGGATCGCTATCGCAACGATCGGCGTGTGGCATTCATCTCAGGATCCAATCATCAAGGCAAGGCATTTTCAAGTGATCGTGATACAGATTTAGAGGATTCATATTTTTTTGCACGAAACAAAACGACCTGGGGATGGGCAACATGGAGACGATCCTGGGATCGAATGGATTATGAGATGAAGTGGCTGAAATCGGCCAATTCGGATGCCATTATTCGGAATATGTCATTACTGGAGGAAACATCGAAATATTGGATGAATGCAGTGATGTCGATTCAGGAGAAAAACGTAAGTGCCTGGGATTGGCAATGGTATTTCTCAATTTCAGCAGAAGATCAGCTGGTGATCTATCCCAAGGCCAATTTGGTCTCAAATATCGGGTTTGGTGCTGACGCAACTCACACGACCGGCAGGCCTGAGGCAGGAGTTTCAGAGAGGTTTTCACTAGATTTTCCGCTTCGTCACCCCACAGAAGTAGCCTCGAATGACGATTGGGATCGTGTGTTTGAAGAGCGAAAGTTGCAGATCCGATTTTGGGTGTTCAAAAAAAATATGCCTGTACGCCTAAAGCGATTTATCCGACGGAAGCTGAGGGAGATGCGGTCGCAGGGATAACAGTGGTCGTTATGTGGTCCAAAGTGCTTATCTATTTCAACTTTAACACATTCTTTGCCAGAGCCCAAAGATGAGTTCCATCAACCCGAAAAAAAAGCGGCTTCTATTTTGCAATACTGGGATGCTGGACTTTCCAAATGGAGCGTTTCGGCGCAGTTATTCGCTTGCGACGGAGCTTGCGAAACAGGGGATGGAGGTTACGTTTTTGACGACGTTGCCGGTGCGAAGGGAACGGATGGGGTTGCAAAGGAGTGAGGAGCGTGAGGAGTGTAAGGAGCTTGAGGGGAGTATTGCGGCAACGGGGAGTATTTCCGGTAAGGGAGTTATTACCGGCATGAGGAGCTTATTTCCCTACTATCGGGAGAGAAGGGACGGGATGAATGTTGTTGCGGTGCCAGGGATAATGCCGATGAAAATTCGAAAATTTGGATATGATCCGCTGGCTGTATTTTTGAGGTGGATGTTTGCAGTGTTGAATCGATTTGATATTGTACATGGTGATGGGCATCGACCTGCGGTTATGATTCCTGCGATAACACAACGATGGCTGTTTGGGGCATTGTATGTTTCTGAATGGTGGGATCTTTACGGGAAAGGTGGTTTTTTTGATACCAAACGAAGGGCATGGAAGTGGACGGTGGGATGGTTGGATAATGCATTGGAGTCATTTGTTGTACGAACGTCGGACAGATTGATTGTGGTATCGGAGGAGTTGCGAAAACGGGCGGAACGAATACGGGCGATGCGGTTGAAGGGAGGGCGAATGCGATCTGGAGGAGATCGAGCTGGATGGAAGCAGTTTGGATGGAGTCAAAGTGCCGTGTTGCAGCGTGATATTTTGAAGCTTTGGGGGGCGAGCGATGTGAAAGGAATTGTTTATGAACGAGATTCACTGAAGCATCGATCAGAGTTTGGTTTGCCAATGAATGCTGTTATTTTGATGGGCTCAGGAATGAGCTCCGAAGAACTATCAGCGAGTCGTTCTCTTTTTGAGGTGATGGACATTATAAACCGTGAGGGCGGAGTAAAGGATGATGGATCTCCATCTGTAATTTTTGTTAATATCGATTCGGGAACAACTTCCACTACTTATCAGGTCAATTTTGAGGAAACAAGTAGAGTAGATTGGAAAACATCCTATATTCGTAATGGTATTTTTAAATCAATTCCATGTGTTCGGTATTCAGAATATGGCAGGTTGCTTTCATGTGCTGATGCGTTTGTACTGATTCAGCATAATACATTGAAAAACCGCAGCAGATGGCCTAATTGTGTTGGCGATTTTATGGCTGCAGGACGCCCGATTCTCGGCAACCCTATCGGTGAGATCGAACAGTTTTTCCATGAATTCCCTCACGTGTCCATGTATAATTCTGAAGTCAATAGGCAGTGGTTAGATTCTTTCAACAACCCTTATATAAAAATGGACTGGATGGATAAATTTCGAGAATGGGTATTCAATACTATGGAGATTCATGGGCAGGATAAACCTGTTAGTATTGATTCAGAAATGTTAGCTAAAGTTGAAAATCGTAATGAAAACAAAATTCAGCACGAAGAATGGTGGCGTGACAGCTTGGGTGATGAGAATGATCAGTTTTTTTTGCGTGATCGGATTCGGAAATCATCTGTGGAGGGTTTTAGCTGGCCAGTTCGGATTAGCGACTTAATGCCTTTGTACATGCCAGTAATCCGACTTAAAGAATAGATTTTTTGAAACAATTATGTCATATATCGTTATCTTTACGAGTTGTGTTTGCTCGGGCATATATAAAAAAGATAAACATATCATCATTATGCATTACAATAAAAAAACAATACATAACATGAGAAAAATAGTATTTTTATTATTACTACCATTTTTGTCACTCATCGTGCTTCCTAAGTACGCTACCGCTCAATTACTGGGTTCAATGAACCCTGCAACCATGCAAATTGACAATCTGACGGATGAACAAGTATCGGAAATCAACGAGCGGATCCAAAGTCAGGGATTGAGCATAGATGAAGCCCTGGAACTGGCACGTGCCCAGGGATTGCCTGCAGCCGAAATTACTAAATTACGAATGAGGTTGGCTGTTGCCGGCACTTCTATGGGTGATACTGCTTTAGAAACTTCAGATACGGAGATTCCACTCATAGAGATTGAGGATACGGTAGAGGAGATTCCGACACTGGATGAGTTACAATCTGAACCTGCTGAAGCTCGAGTATCGAATTTGACAGAGAGCCGTGAAGTGCAGGAAATAATTGAGGACAGCCGTGTATTTGGGCACTCCATATTTACTGATCAGACGATCGATTTCTTTACGACAACGGATGGGGCACGTGCTCCGGATTGGTATGTGCTTGGTTCCAATGATCAGATACGTATCACCATTTTTGGTGTGTCACAAGCTGATTTGATGATGGAGGTGTCCGACGACGGATATATACAGCCAACAGGGATGCCTCGCATTTTCCTTAAGGGTTTGACCATTCATGAGGCCGAAAGGCTTCTTCGAGATCGATTATCGGATTTTTACACCTTTAAGAATGAAGAGTTTTCCTTAACGATCAAAGCCGCTCGGACAATTACCATCAATATTTTTGGAGAGGTTCGGGCTCGCGGAAGTTTCACTATCTCCGCGTTGAATACTGCATTGAATGCATTGAGTATTGTAGGCGGACCAACGGAAATTGGTTCAGTTCGTTCGATTCAGTTGATTCGTGGTCAGGAACGTAAAGAGATTGACTTGTATGAATTCATGAATGACCCTTCTGTACAAACGGAATATGATTTGCGTCATAATGATATTTTGTTCGTGCCCGTAGCAAAAAAAGTAGTAACACTTGAGGGTGCAGTTAAGCGACCCATGAGGTACGAACTAAAGGATGGTGAAGGGGTGCTAGATCTTCTAGAGTATGCAGGTGGAATCAATTTTAATACGGTGCCTAATTTTCTTCAAATTCAACGTATTGAGGATGGCGAACCTCGACTGATGGAATATGATCTTTCAGACTTGTTAAGTCAGAAGCAAAACATGGTATTACAAGATGGGGATATCATTCGAATTCGTCAGATTTCGAAAACACTCGAAAAATTCGTGGAGATTAGTGGTGCTGTGTACTATCCTGGTGTGTATGATCTAAATGAAAACAGAAGGTTGAGCCAGTTGCTTCTCAAGGCTGAACTGTTGCCAGAAGCTGTTCAGGAAAAGGTAATTATAAAAAGAACAAAACTTGATGGTACAGTCTTGAATATGTCTGTTTCACCATTACAATTGACCCAAAGTGGTGAGGATTTTTTGCTGGAGCCGGAAGATCTAATTCAGGTTTTTAACCAAGAACAATATAGTGATGTAGATAATGTAGAAATTGCTGGAAGTGTACGATCACCGGTAGCTATTCCGTTGGAGTTTGGAGACCGTTTGCGGTTGGCGGATGCAATTTTCTTAGCAGAGGGATTAAATCCAACAGCGGCCAGTGATGCGTTTGTATTCCGACGTGAGCTATTTAATCCAGAGATCATGAATCACATAAGGGTGGATGTGACTCGCGATGCAGATTTTGAACTTCAAGCTGGCGATCGCCTGGTGGTCTATGATCAATCGAATTACACAAATCTGGGTGAATTATCTGTAAGTGGTGCAATCGGAAACCCTTTAAATGTAGTGTTTGATCCATCTTTAACAATTACAGACCTACTATGGATGGCTGGTGGAGTAACACCAAACGCAGCGTTGAATCGTGTAGATCTATATCGATTGGATGTCTCCTATGTGAATGGAACCAGTTATAGTGTGATCACTCTAGAGATTGATGATTCACTGAATGTAGTTCGTGCACCTTCAAATTTCCAGTTGCAACCATATGACCGGATTATTGTTCGTATGTTGCCGGAGTTCAATCCGAACACAGATATTCAAATAGAAGGTCAAGTGCGATATCCGGGGAACTATCCATTGGAGAGCCAAAAAGTTAGACTAAGTGATATAATCATTGATGCTGGTGGTTTGACCAACACAGCCGATCCCAGAAATGCCATCATATTTCGATCATACAACAACATAGGACCGATTGCGGTAGATTTGAAGAAAGCGATGTCTACCGCTACAGGAGACAATCGACATGACCCGGTATTGTTCGATAATGACATTATCACCATCCCTAAACTTCAGAACACCGTAACGATCCGAATAGATGGTACTCGAGTCGGGGATTTAAGTTCCTTTGGTGTAGTAGATACTGAAACGGAAATCGGCGGTAATCGTGAAATTAATGTTATCTATAAGGGTAGCCGCTCTGCACGTTGGTACATTCGAAATTTTGCCGGTGGATTTGCTGATGATGCCGATAAATGGAGCGTAACCGTTACCAAAGCCAATGGTGAGGTAATGGGAACCGATCGTAGCCTGCTTTTATTCCGAAACTATCCAAAAGTGGAGCCAGGAAGCACGATTACGCTTCGCAATAAGCCAGAAGAGCTTGCAACAGAGGAAGAGGTGGTAGATTGGGACGAGGTGCAGGCACGAAGTATTCAGCTGACCAGTACCCTACTCACTTTGCTTATACTCTTCGATCGGCTCTCCGGAACGAATTAGGAGTGAAGTTTGAATATCTGAAGAAAGCCGTGAGCAAATAGATAGGAATGAATAATTATAAACAATTTAGAGCTGTAGATTATCTTGCTCTGGCAAGGTCATATTGGGAAGAACGAAAAACCATCTTGATCATTACATTGATATTTGGTGTTTTTGGTTTAATTTTTGCGTATTCAAGTCAGGAAGAGTTTGTTTCTCAAGTGAAACTTATGCCCGAAAATAGTCAGGAGTCACAGTTGAATGGATTGAGTGGTTTGGCAAGACAATTTGGAGTCGCTGCGACCAGTACAAGTGAAACTGGAATCCCTGTTTCATTATATCCGGATGTCGCAAAAAATCTTGTTATGATGAAACAATTAATGAACTATGAGGTGTCAATTGATGACAATAATCAAGTAGTTACATTAAAAGATTATTTTTTGCGACCAGCGAAACCCTCATTGGTTTCTACCCTTACAAAAAATACAATTGGTCTGCCATTTCGCTTTATAAAATGGGCTAGAAGCAAATTGCCAAGTCCAAGCAATGAAATGCGAATCCAAGAGAGAACTGCTCTGGTTGAGGACAATACGATCATACAGCAGTTTCAAGACAGTGAATGGGCGATGATCGAAAATCTGAGAGGCCGCATTACTGTGACACAGGATGTGGATACCGGAATCATTATTGTTGAGGTGAAAATGCCAGATCCTCTTTTAGCTGCCAAAATAGCAGCACAGGTCGTTCATTTTTTAACAGAATATATCACGAATTATAGAACCGAGAAAACGAGAGGGGATGTCGAATTCATTGAAGATCGGCTTGCAGAAGCAAAAATTAATTTCGAAAAGGCACAAACGGAGTTAGCGAGTTATACAGACCGGCAGCGAGCCACAACAAGAGCTACGGATGATGTTGAGCGACAGAGACTCGAAAATGAATTCAGTATTGCATTCAACATTTATAACATCATGGCACAGCGTCTTGAAGAAACAAAAATACGACTTCAAGAAGTAACACCGGCTGTGAGCATTTTGGACCCGCCTGCTGTTCCCAATAAAAGAAGTGAACCACTACGAATAAGAACATTTCTTATATTTTGCGTTTCTGGGTTTACGGTGGGTATTGTATTTGTGAATCTGAAGAATCGGATCATAAAGTATCATGAATGAAAAATCTGATGTAGTAAAAATCAATAAGATCAAGCAATATCTATTGGATTATGAATGATGGAGATAAAGTTGAAGTTGGATCTATTGCAGTATTTCTTTGGAGAAAGAAAAACCACATTATCAAATCTGTTATAGTATTTATTATTCTTGGTTTTATTGTGGCTTTAGGCTCTCAGGAGGAGTTTACTGCCAAGGTAAAAATTATACCAGAGTCGGGTGATACACAGTCGTTGTCGAATCTAAGCAGTATTGTAAAGCAGTTTGGCTTACAAACGAATGCTGGAGCATCATCTGAAGGAATTCCTACCATCATTTATCCGGATCTCGCAAAAAATCTTGTCGTCATGGATAAGCTGCTGGATTACGAAATAACTCTCCCCGAATCTGGTGAAAAAGTGACTCTTTTTGAATATTTTAAAGATCATCAAAAAAAAACCCTGGTAGGATTTTTCCAGAAAAATGTAATCGGTTTTCCTTTGATAGTGAAAGGATGGATATCCAGGTTTATCAATCGTGGGAGTAGAGAATCCTTAGCTGGATTCGGTGAAGATGAGCAAACGAGTCGTATCTATAATTTTACAAAAGCTGAATGGGAAATAATTGACGAGCTTCAACGAAGAATATCTGCTGAACTCGATAGAAACTATATTGTTATTACAGTATCTGTTAAAATGCCGGATCCATATATCGCAGCAGACGTAGCTGATCAGATGGTTGAAACATTTACGACGTATATCACGGATTATCGAACACAAAAAGCACGAAATGATTTAAGCTTCGTTGAAGAGCGATATATGGAGTCAATGAGCCGATTTGAACAGGCACAACAAGATCTCGCGAAATTTCAAGACAGGAACAGAAGTACAATGCGTGCAATTGACGAAATTGAACTGCAGCGCTTGCAAAGCCAATACAATTTAACCTTCAATGTCTATAACTCACTTGCTGAACAACTTGAACAGGCAAAGATACGTGTACAACAAGAAACCCCTGTCGTTGGAATACTTGAACCCGCCGCCGTACCCGACAACAGATCAGAACCTAAAAGATCTCGACTCTTGATCAGTTATACAATGTTTGGGTTTCTAATGGGTGTTGTGTGGATCTATTGTAAGAAGTTTTATGATGAGAATAAAAAGAGTATCCAATCTGAATAAAAAAGATTTTGTAAAGAGCTCCTATATGTTGGTAAAAATAGATATTTGATGTTAAATCTGTTACTCAATCTAGCATATGTCTTTTTATTGGGGTATTTCTTCTACCATAGATTTTATTCCGGAGTCCTTGCCCTAATTACCATAGGCTCATTTTTATATAGCAGTCTATTGAACATGATTGGAATAACTAGTGCTCATCTACCTTTGCGGTATATCTTAATACTAACGTTATTCATTTTCACGATCTATGAGAATAAAGAAATTATCAAATTATACAATTATAAGATCATCTCTTTACTCATTGGGTTTTTGATAATTATTACGATTACCAATCTGTTTACCCAGAATCCCGTTTCTGCCATTTCACCCAATTATGTCAGAAACATTTATCTCTACACATTTATTCCAGCTATTCTAATTAGTTATCTTTTTTTTATAAGCTATGACATAGAGAAACTTCTAATGGCTCTGGCATCAGTTGGTCTTTTAACAATATTTTTTCTAATTGCTAATTTTAGTCTTAGTCTCTTTTTCCAATTGGGAAGAGAATTTTTTAGTGAAGTGACACAACTGGATACCATTTCAACTTCCCGTTTGGTTGCAATGCCATTTGTAGTATCGATTATTTATATGTGGGATAGTGAACGTGTGAAATGGTTACGAATTTTATCTGCAGGGATCGCAATACTTTGTGTGATATTGATTTTGGCCATGGGGCAGCGTGCTACAGTTCTGGGAATATCTATTTCCTTGGTTGCTTTTTATATGTTTACTGATGCAGGATTTTTAAAAAAAGTAACAAATGTTTTATCAATAGGACTCATCATTGCCGTTACCATATTTTTTATAGGGACTGAAAATCTTTTCATTATTGACAGATTTATGCTGTTAAACTCTCAGTATATTCAAAATACCGAGAGATTTATGGATTACTTTAATACTTGGGAACTTGCCAAAAGTAACTATTTCATTTTGGGTGCAGGAACTGAGGGTTATTCGTATTTTACGAATCAGATGAGAGAGTATCCACACAGTATCATTCTTGAATCATTTGCTGATTATGGACTTCTTGGTCTTATTTTAATTCTTAGTATCATTGGTTATTCACTTTTTTATTCAATCTATATTTTTCGATATGGGTTAAATTCAGAGAAAGCAGTTCCAATGATATTTATCGTGATTTTAGTGTCCGCCTTATTCAGTGGGTCATTTGCAACCAATCATCTATTTTTTACCATGGCAGGCATTATTTCACCCGTCTATACACGAGTTAGAAATCGCATCATTTAAGAGAGAGTAATTAACTTAAAAAATAAGCTCTAAATAGTAATCCCTGTTGGATAATGAATTAAAAAAAAAGAGTATTAGAGGTATCAAATGGAGTTTTGTGGAAGTTTTTATTTCCCATTTTCTAAAACTTGTCATTGGTCTCATACTTGCTCGACTGCTCACACCCGAAGACTATGGTTTGGTTGCAATTGCATTAATCTTTTTTACTGTATCTGAAGTATTTATCAAAAGTGGTCTTGGACAGGCATATATCCAGAAATCAGATGCAGATGAAATTGATGCAAACACAATATTTACGACAAATTTAGTCGTCAGTGCTCTATTTTATGCAATCCTATGGTTCACTGCGCCAATCATTGCGACTTACTTTCAACAGCCACTACTGATTATGCTAATCAGGGTTATGGCATTCATTGTCATAATTAACGCGTTTAATGTTATTCAGTTGGCAATCTTACGAAAAGAACTCGCATTCAAAAAGAAAACACTTTACGCAACAATAAGTTACGCTATTTCGGGGGGGGTGGGAATCTATTGTGCATTAATTGGATTTGGAGTTTGGAGCCTGGTGTTGCAACAAATGCTGAATAAATTTTTATTCGCACTCTTTCTTTTCGTCTTATCACCCTATAAGATGCGTCTTCAATTTTCATATTCGGCATTTAAACCTCTTTTCGAATATGGATCCTGGCTTTTGCTAACGAATATAGTTATAAGAATTTTTGATCAAATATATAAATTTGCAGTAGGTAGATATTATACTGCTGATGCTTTGGGGCTTTTTGATAAAGGACAACAATTCCCTAAGCTAATTTATCAAAATATGACTTGGTCTGTTGGCTCTGTGGCGTTTCCAGTTTATACTAAAGTTAATAATTATAAAAGCCGAGCAAATATATTAATAAAGTTTATTAAGTATACATTGTTATTTTCCATTCCGACCCTGTTGTGTCTCTATTTGATTGCAGAACCATTTGTCCTGTTACTTCTCACAGAAAAGTGGGCTGGTGCTATACCCTATCTAAAGCTATTTTGCATAATTGGTATTATTTACCCCATTTACACTTATATATTACAATATTTAGAGGCTTCAGGAAATACAAGAGTAGTCTTTTTCATCACATCTTTATTGGTAGGCTTTCGATTGATTAATGTTTGGTTATTTATAGATATCAGTATCATATATATAGTATATGGTGAGATAATATCCTTAATA
>Ga0208150_1000946_pt1 | contig 11049 bp, 24 predicted proteins | sample DEB08_DNA_8_FD_184534 | JGI IMG/M metagenome (GOLD analysis project Ga0208150, IMG submission 184534) | Aqueous microbial communities from the Delaware River and Bay under freshwater to marine salinity gradient to study organic matter... | ecosystem: Environmental > Aquatic > Marine > Coastal ...
AAGAATTGGTAAAAAAATACCTTGTAGAATGAAAGGGTATCCATTATCTGGTGGTAAGTTATTTAAATGTAAATTTCATGGCTATCAGAATTTTGATAAATTTAATAAAGCTAACTATACAGATGAGACAAGAATAAGACAATTATCCAAACTACTACAATTTAGGAACTATACAGATGAACAAATCAAAGAATACTATTACACAAAAACCAAACCAAGAATTGATAACAAAGGAAAATCTATCTACCATAGAAGAAAAATTGGTAAGAGGGTTAACCCTTACAGAGATACTAGAGGAAAAGCAGTATCCATTCAGTTTGATGAAGTTTTATCATTACTTAAAAAAAAATCCAGAAGCAGAGCATAAGATAACTGAAGCAAGAAAATTAGGTATCCAAACTCTAATAGACAAACTGTTGCAAGTTTTTAGCTATCAAGAAATTGAATCTCCACAAGAAATATTATTTATCCGTGAGAAAACAAAGTTTATCCAATGGATTGCCGGCAAGGTATCCGATTTATATAGTGATAATAAACCTATTAAACAAAATATTGATACTAAAATGACTATATCCTGGGAAGATAACAACGATGATTTGATTGATGTATCCGGGGATATAACTGATATATCCCCAGATGATAAGGAGTAATTAATCTTCTGATTTTTTTATATTAATAATTAATTCTATTTGAGAACTATAAGGATGATGTAATTCCTCATACTCTTCTAAAAAAGAAACCATTTTTTTTAATCTATTTCCGTCTTTGCTTTTAACTGTTGTAAGCAATTGATTTTTTAACGTCTTATTTCCTTTATACTCATTTCCATAAGAGTTAACTGTGTATTTATCTATGTACATTTTTTTCCTTTCTGTTTGTTATTAAAGTTTTTTAGCAATGTATTGAAATTTAGGATCATGATTTGCGTTCCCATATTCAACACGTTTTTGAAATAAAGTAACAATTTTACTTTCATAAGCACGCATAAATAAATTTGCTATATCCCTTTTGGAATAGTCATAAAATCTATCTTTTGCTAAATAACCCTCATGATAAGTTATTGCTTCTCCACTCTTAGCCATTTGTAGCCACGCTTCGTATTTGCTTAGTGTCATTTTTATTTTCCTTATTGTTTAGTTGTTTGTTTTTATAGTGAGTGTAAATAATTCCTTTAGCACTCAAAATATTTATTAGAGTTTGTTTTTTTAACTCTTCTAAATTATGTTTAATCATTAATAGTTTGGATTAAGATAGGGTATATCTTCCTCAATTAATTCTATACTGCACCTTAAACTTTCCAAATGTTTTTGATATATTTCATTGTCTTCATTATCAAAAATTTGATCTCTTTTTCTGTCAATCAATTCATGTAATACTTCAACAGATTTTTTGTATTCATCTTGTTTTATTTTATAGTCTTGCATATTATTATTTCCTTTCTATTTTGTTTGCATAAACTTTTATTAACTTAAACCATTTATCTTTATAAAGTTTTTTAAACTCTAAGTTTTCTGCTTTGTTATAAGCATTTGCTAAGTTATCTAATTGTTTTCTGCCGTCTATAAACAACTCATGTTTTCTTTGTCGATCACTCATTTTTCTTTCATGATTTCTTGCTTTGTTTATTTCTTGTACTATTCTTATTTCATCTATTGTTTGATCTGGCATTAAGCAACCCCCAATTCCTTTAATTTATTAGCTTGATTTTTTGTAATTTCAGTTTCTGAATAAACCTCTATTGCATTCATTTCAAAATCATCCCAAAAAACATTTGTTTTTAATTCGTTCTTTTTAGATAAACCCCAAAACTTTTTGCAATATCCATATTCTGACATTTGTTTATCAAAAATATAAGTTTCTAAATGCTCATATTCCCCAATAATACAATTGAATTTTACTAAGTATTTTTTTTTCATTTTTTTTTATATCCTTTCTAGATTGTTATAATTAAAACTATTATTAAAAATAATATTGTTACTGAAAAATAAAAATTAATATCTGTCAAATTTCCCCCCTTTCTTTTTTAAACTCTTCAAAACTTTCACATTTTGAACTTAAAATATCGCAATATTCAACGACATAATAACTATGTAAATTAAAATTATATTTCTTTTTTGTTTCGGAAATATCTAAATTAATTTCTTTTATTCTTTTATCCTTCCAATTCATTTAAAAGCCTTTCTATTTTTTTTAATGTTATTTTTTGCTCTAATATTACCTTAGCCGTTTCAATATCCCTGTTGTCTTTTTTTTCTGTATCCAAATTTAAAGAGCGCAAAAAGTGATCGATATGCATATCTCCAAATTTAATATTAATACCCTTAGACTTTGAATAATAATAATTATTTTCCAGGGTTTCCAGGGTGTCGCTTGCAATTGCTCTTTTATCAATTGCGCTTTGTATTTGTACTAGTTGTTTAAGTGTTGCCATTTGTTTTTTTCCTTTCTTTGGTTAGTTTATAAATCAATTACAAATCCGGAATTGTCACGCTCTTTTTTGCCGGTTTCCGGGTTTAAAAATGGTTTTTCTTTTAAGCCTACAATCACATTTTTAGGATCTGTAAATCTTAAATCGTGAAGATCCCCATTTATTACATTATAGCCTTTATAAGTTTCCGGGGGTGTATTTCTAAAAACCATTGCAACATTTCCCCCACACTTTAAAACTTCAAAACCCTCTTTGTGATTTTTTTCGTTTAATGAAAATGTTAAATGATAATTTTCCGGCAATTCCCCCTTTAAATATTTCATCATACGTTTAAAATGTTTTGTATAATCGTAAAATTGAATATTTTTAAAAGTTTGGATTAAATTATGATTTTCCCACATAATATCCGAGGTTGTGTTTAATCTTACAACCGGTTTTAATCCGTGCTTTTTACAAAGAATTTCAAAATTTCTTAATTCCTTTGAAGCCATAGATAAAAATTTTGCACGCTCTTTGAAATAAAATAGAGTTCTATTAGTTCGACCCAATGTTTTTTGGCTCATAAAAACCGGATTTCCGGAAGCGTGAAGACAAGCATTTCGGCAACCCTCGGATGAACTACCACAAGTATTGAACCCGGAAATTGAAGCCGGGATTAAATTCAAATGCATTTCCCAATATTTTTTTAACTCTTCAATTTTTGTGTGTTTATTTAATTTGGGATTATCCCCCTTTCTTAATAGATTGCCTGGTATTTTATAAGATCTATTTCTTAATTGTTCTATTGTCATTTTTTCCATTGTTTTTTTTTCCTTTCATTTTTTTTAAATAATATTTATTTTTTATTGCTTTTATATTGCCAAAATGTCGCATTAAATAAATAAAATATATCTTAATATTTGAACCATAAAATAAGCAAAAATAAGATAAATTGTTATTAATGTTAAATTTTGCATTAAGCCGTCTATTTTTTTAAATAATCTAGTAAACATAATTAACCCCCTTTATAAAGTTTCTGTAACAACTTCGACAGAGTAACCCATTGTTTTTATTTCCTGGATCTCTTCCCGGTCAAATGTTTTTTTACGCATTAATCTTGAAAATGAGTTTGAAATCTTGCATTTTGGGTATATTCGTTCAACCCCGTAAACAGTTTTAATTGATACTTTAATTTCCATTATTGACCCCCTCTTTTAACTCTTCAATTAAATCTTCAATATGATCTGTTACATCATAAAATTTTTTGATTATTTCATCATGATTTTCACTATTATGATAATCTCGAAAACCTCTATCATTTTGTAGGTTTTCTAATTCATTTTTTGCAAAATCAAGATTATTTAAAAATCTTTTTTTTGTTTTATTATCCATTGTTTTTTTCCTTTGTTGTTTAATTTAACTTATAAGGTCAATTTAAGGATATAATTAAAAATTATAACATGACAGATTGACGCATATATAGATTAGAATAATTCTAATGTTTATTTAAATTGGAATTAGAATTAGAGTTAAAATTAGAGTTAATTCACTATCCAAAAACAAAGCAATCAATTTTCTGTTTACGCATTATGACAATCGGATCTAAAAATTTCCGATAATTCCAGGTTATAAGAAAATCCTTATAAAATAGTTAACGATATATTTTTGTTACCAATAGTAATAATACTTATATCCACCTTTTTTACTATTTTATTGCAAGTTATTATCATTCTAAACTACCCCCTATACCCCAGATTTTACCGGCGATGTTATACATATATATACATGGATAATTTCAACACCCATACACACAGACACACAAACACCTAGCCAGTTATACAGAAACACTTTTTTGTTTTATTTTTTTTCAAATCCACTAGATATGGTATATGGCTTATCTAGACACAGACGATTTTGATTGTATTGCTTTTATAGATGAGAAAACTAATTCAGTAACAGTAAAGTTTATTGGCATACCTAACAAACAATCTGCAGATTTATTTATAAACTATGTAATGGTAACACTAGGAGTAGATTATCAACCAATAGATTATAGTGATAGATCAAAAATGATACACTAATGAATATTAAAATTCCTTATACACCAAGAAAACATCAAGCATTTCTACATAAACAGATTAACAACCACAGGTGGAGTGTGCTAGTTTGCCACAGAAGGTTCGGTAAAACAGTATGCATGATCAACCACTTAATTAAATCTGCATTAATGTGTCCACATAAGAACCCAAGATTTGCATATATTGCTCCTACATTTAAGCAGGCAAAAAGCATTGCCTGGGATTATATGAAACAATTTACTGATAAAATCCCATCAACAAAGTTCAATGAAACAGAGTTAAGAGTAGATTTACCTAATGGTGCTAGGATAACATTACTAGGTGCAGAGAACTCGGATGGTCTTAGAGGTATATACCTGGATGGCTGCGTCATAGATGAGTACGCAAATATAGACGGCAAACTATTTGCAGAGATAATTAGACCGGCTCTTTCTGACAGAAAAGGTTATTGTGTTTTTATTGGAACTCCAGCAGGAATGAACAATAACTTCTATGATCTCTACCAACACGCCAATGGCGCAGAAGATTGGTTTAACTACAAAGCTAAAGCAAGTGAAACAAAAATAGTTGACCAGGAAGAGTTAGACAAAGCAAAAGAAGTTATGGGTGAAAAGAAGTACCTACAAGAATTTGAGTGTGATTGGATAGCAAACATTGAAGGAGCCATATACGGAGAAGAGATAGCAAAACTAGATGACAAAAAACAATTAGCTAGAGTTCCCTACGATCCCACTTTGCCTGTCTCTACTGCCTGGGATCTCGGTGTCGCAGACCACAGTAGTATAATATTTTTTCAACAGAAAGGTACGGCAGTACAGATAATAGATTACCATGAAGAAAGAGGTCATGGCTTACCTCACTATATTCAGATGCTAAACGAAAAACCTTACATTTACAAAGATCACTATGCGCCACACGACATTGATGTACAGGAGTTTGGCAATGGCAAAACCAGAAGAGAGATAGCGTATCAGTTAGGAGTTAGGTTTAAGGTAGTACCGAAGCTACCAGTAGAAGAAGGTATTCATGCAGTAACCATGTTGCTCAACAGATGTTGGTTTGATACAGACCATTGCAAAAAGTTAATAGATGCGTTAAGACATTACCACAGGAAGTATGTAGACAAGTCAAGAATGTTTAGATCAAAGCCTGTGCATGATTGGAGTAGTCATGCTTGCGATGCGATGAGGTATCTAGCAGTGGGTTTACAAGAATTAAATACTAGACAAACTGCGCCACAAAGTGTAGCAGATAATAGTTATAGGATTATTTAATTATGGGATCAATATTCAAACCAAAAATGCCAGCGTTGCCACCACCACCGGCTCCTGTTGAACCACCAGAGCCAGAATTATCGCCAGAGGAACAAGCAAAGATTGATAAAGAACAAGCTGCAATTGAAAGAAGAAGAAAAGGTAGAAAGTCTACAATACTTACTGGACCATTAGGTATACAGGAAGATAAGGAAGAAAAACTAAAAACTTTATTAGGAGATTAATATGTTAGATAAAATAAAAAAAGCTATTAAGAAAATGAAACCTGCATCAAAAAAAGCAGAACCTAAATTTAATAACATGAATGATTTACAAAATGGTGTAGCAGTAAATAGAGAATCTAAATCTGAAACCAAATCTGAAACAAAATCATCTTTAACTTTCGGAAAATAATATGCCAGCATGGGATTTCTCTGGATACTCTTCAAATAAAAAAGAAAGCTACAGTACATCTAATGCTTTTTCTTCTGGATATAGTGGCGCAAAAAAAACATCAACATCAACATCAACATCAACATCATTTGGTGGTGGAGATAATAATAGAGAAACTTATAGAACTAAAACTCAATACACTCAATACACTCCAACACAAACAAAAAAAGCAAAAGCAAAAGTAGAAGCAGATAGAAAAGCAGATAATTTAAAAAGATTAAATGAAATGCAATATGAACCACCAAAATTTACAGGTCCAGTAGGATCAATTTATTCTGGTTTATTTGGTAAAAAAACATTTGAAGTAAATAAATCTTATTTTCAAAAAAAAGTTGCAGATCAATTTATAAATGGAAAAAAATCTGCTTATACAAATTCACCAGAATCATTTAAAAAATATATGGAAGATAGAGGTATGGGTAGAGTGGATGCTCTTGGTAGAACTATATCTAATAATGATAATGGTGGTGGTGGATCATATGTAGTTGAAAAAAATATTGGTGGAAAAACTTTACTTACAGAAACACCAACTACTGCAGAAGTTTCACAATCTAAAGCAGCACAAGTAGAAGATAGTATTGAATTAAAAAAAAGAAGAATAAAAGCAAAAGGAAGATCACCAACAATCATGACAGGAGTTACTGGCGCAACTGGTGGCTTGACTTTAGGTAAACCAAGTTTATTAGGAATGTAATATGGCACAATCAGAAAAAGCAAAAATTTTATTATCAAGATTTGACAGACTAAAATCTCAAAGACAAAATTGGGAAAGTCATTGGCAAGAAGTTGCAGACTATATGCAACCAAGAAAAGCAGATGTAACTAAGTCAAGATCTAAAGGTGATAAAAGAACAGAACTTATTTTTGATAGTTCACCATTACAATCAGTAGAATTATTATCAGCATCACTACATGGTATGTTGACAAACCCATCAACACCTTGGTTCTCTTTAAAATTTAAGAACGAAGATATGGAAGGAGAAGATGAAGCAAAATTATGGTTAGAGTCTGCTACTGAAGTTATGTACTCTGCGTTTAATCAATCAAACTTTCAACAAGAAATTTTTGAACTGTATCATGATCTAATTACATTTGGTACAGCAGCAATGTTTATTGAAGAAGATGATGAAGATAATTTAAAATTTTCTACAAGACATATTAATGAAATATATATTTCAGAAAATGAAAAAGGAAGAATAGATACAGTATTTAGAAAGTTTAGAATATCTGCAAGAGCAGCAATAAGAAAATTTGGAAATGTATCAAACAACATTGCAGTTATAGCAAAGAAGGATCCTTACGAAGAAGTAGAAATACTTCATGCAGTTTATCCTAGAGACGATTACAATCCTAAAAAACAAGACACAGAAAATATGCAATTTGAATCTATTTATTTAGATGCAGATTCTGGAGAAGAATTATCTGTATCTGGATTTAGAGAGTTTCCTTTTGTAGTACCTAGATACTTAAAAGCATCACACGAAATTTATGGTAGATCTCCTGCAATGACAGCTTTACCAGATGTTAAGATGCTAAATGAAATGTCAAAAACTATAATTAAGTCTGCGCAGAAACAAGTTGATCCACCTTTATTAGTTCCGGATGATGGTTTCTTGTTACCTGTAAGAACTGTTCCTGGTGGTTTAAATTTTTATAGAGCAGGAACTAGAGATAGAATTGAACCATTAAACATTGGTGCAAACAATACACTAGGTTTAAATATGGAAGAGCAAAGAAGAAACTCAATTAGAAATGCTTTCTATGTAAATCAATTAATGATGCAAGATGGTCCACAAATGACAGCAACAGAAGTTATACAAAGAAACGAAGAGAAGATGAGATTACTTGGTCCAGTTCTTGGTAGACTTCAATCTGAATTATTAAAACCATTAATAGATAGATCGTTTGCAATTTTAATGAGAAGAAACTTATTTGCACAACCACCAGAATTTTTATCTGGTCAAGATATAGAAATTGAATATGTATCACCATTAGCTAAAGCACAAAAGTCTACAGAGTTATCTTCTATTATGAGAGCGATTGAAATTATGGGTAGCTTATCAAATGTTGCTCCAGTATTTGATCATATCAATATGGATAAATTAGTTAGACATTTAACTAACATTGTTGGTGTTCCACAAAAAATATTAAAACCACAATCTGAATTAAATGCCGAAAGACAAGCACAAGCACAACAACAAGAACAAATGCAACAAATGCAACAAGTACAACAACTAGCAGAAGCAGGAGGAAAAGTAGCACCATTAGCAAAAGCATTGCCAGAAGAAGCAAAAGCAGTAGCTAATGCAGACACAGAATAATATGCAATCAGAAAAACAAATGGAAAATCTTATAAAAAGATTAAGAGATAATTATCAACATATTTTTAATACAGACGAAGGCAAAGAAGTTTTGTCTGATTTAGAAAAAAGATGTCACTATCATTCTACTACCAATGTAAAAGGTGATAGTCATGAGAGTGCATATATGGAAGGTCAACGCAGCGTACTTCTATTTATAAAAACAATGCTGCAAAAGGAGAATAAGAATGTCAAGTGAACAGATAACACAAAATGATGTGCCTGTAGAAGAAACGACACAAGCTACTACAGACACTCCTCAACAAACAGTTAGTTCTACAACAACAGAACAACCAACTGTTGCTAAATCTTGGAAAGAAACAATCTCAGAAGAGTTTAGAAATGATCCAAACATTTCTAAGTTTACTGAAATAGATGCGTTAGCAAAAAGTTATATCAACGCAACTAGAATGATTGGACAAGATAAAGTTGCAGTACCAAATGAAAACTCAACAGATGATCAATGGAATGAAATTTATGGAAAACTTGGTAGACCAGAATCACCAGATAAATATAAATTAGAAGTACAATCTGAAACAGTTCCATTAGATGAAAACACAGTAAAACAATTTGCAGAGAATGCTCATAAGCTAGGTTTAAATAATAAACAGGCTCAAGGTGTATTAGAATATTATAAAAACTCTATGGAAGGTTCTTTGCAACAAGCAAGAATAGATACTGAAACTGCTCAAGCAAATGCCGAACAAGAACTTCGTAAAGAGTGGGGTCGATCTTATGATGAGAATATAAAAAAAGCTGGTGCTATTGCTAAAGCAAACATGAGTGAAGATATTCTTAACATGGAACTAAAAGATGGTACTCGTATTGGAGATCATCCTTCTGTGATCAAAGGTTTTGCAAGCATTGCTAATCTTATGTCAGAAGATAAATTAGTAAGTACAGAAAGTGAGAATGTTGATAGAGGTACAGATTATGAAGCCGAAATTAGCAAACTTGTTAATGACAGGGATGGTCCATATTGGAATAAGTCTCATCCAGATCATGACAAAGTAGTTCAACAAGTATTTACTTTAAGAACTATGCTTAATGGATAAAGAAGAATTAAAATTAGAAATACTTCGTATTGTTGTAGAGAGTGGATCAGAAAATCAAAAATCTAATCCCTTGCCAATCTGCGAAGAATATTATAAATGGATTTGTAAGGCGAGTGAAAATTCGCCTAACAAAAGTAAGACAATTCGTAAGAACCTTACTGACAAGAAGGAATAGACTCTAGTCTAACAGACTTTAAATGCAAGAGAAGCCAGATTTTCTGATAACGTCTCTGTTTTGTTTTAACATTAACTTAACAATTAAGGAGACATAATATGTCAACTGAAATAACAAAAGCATTTGTAGAACAATACAGTTCAAACATACAAATGTTATCACAACAAAAAGGTTCTCTTCTTAGAGATAAAGTAAGATTAGAATCTGTAACTGGTAAGAACGCATTCTTCGATCAAATCGGAAGCGTTACTGCTACAGTAAGATCAACTAGACACTCTGACACTCCACAAGCAGATACTCCTCACTCAAGAAGAAGAGTTTCACTTGTTGACTATGAGTTCGCAGACTTAGTTGATGATCTAGATAAAGTAAGAATGTTAGTAGATCCTACTTCTAGCTACGCACAAGCTGCTGCTTATGCAATGGGTAGAGCAATGGATGATGCTATCATTACTGCTGCGCTTGGTTCATCTGACACAGGTGTTGCTGGTGGTACTGCTGTTGCATTACCTGCTGGTCAAAAAATCGTTGAAGCTGGAACTGCTGGTTTAACTGTTGCTAAATTAAGACAAGCAAAAGAAATCATCGATCTTGCTGATGTTGATCCTTCACTAAAAAGATACATCGTAGTATCTCCAAAACAGATCTCTGATCTATTAGGAACTACTGAAGTAACTTCAAGTGACTTCAACACAGTAAAAGCATTAGCTGCTGGAGATGTTAATACATTCCTTGGCTTTGATTTCTGTGTTTCTAACAGACTAGCAATCGCTTCAAGCAAAAGAAAATGTATCGCTTTCGTACAAGATGGTGTTGCATTAGCTGTAGGTAAAGACTCTACTGCTAGAATCGATGAAAGATCTGATAAAGGCTACGCAACTCAAGTTTACTATTCTGCTGCATTCGGTGCAACTAGAATGGAAGAAGCTAAAGTTGTAGAAGTTCAAGCACACGAAGCTTAATAAATAGAATTTTAGGGGGTGGAAGCGAGAGTGGAAACCCCCTAGAGTGCATGAAAAAGATACAAGATTTAAAACCTGTATTACATTTTAAAAAAGATAATTATGTATATAGGTATGTTTTGGTAGACAGGTTTCAGAATGATAGTAAAAATCATTATGGATTTGATACTAAAGAAGAAAGAACAACAGAAGAAATTTTTGCTTTAGAAAAAGATAGACAGATAAGGCGAAAGTATATAATAAGGAAATAGTATGGCATCAGTAGTAGACATTTGTAATGGAGCATTAAACCAACTTGGTGCATCA
>Ga0208150_1000950_pt1 | contig 11032 bp, 19 predicted proteins | sample DEB08_DNA_8_FD_184534 | JGI IMG/M metagenome (GOLD analysis project Ga0208150, IMG submission 184534) | Aqueous microbial communities from the Delaware River and Bay under freshwater to marine salinity gradient to study organic matter... | ecosystem: Environmental > Aquatic > Marine > Coastal ...
TGTTCTACGGGCCTATTGTACTGATCGAACTCTGATTCGGTTGGCATACTGGTACTTATCGCTAGGTGGTTTATGGCCATGGAGCATTTGAACTATGCCTGCCATCCTTAGGAATTCTTTACCAAATAAACTTCCTTTGATAGCAAATATTAGGCCGTACGCCCAAAACGAAGCGAACGCGGGGTCGGGAGGCCATGGGCCACCGTGTCATATGGTAGGCGGAGCCCCGGTCTGCGAACATTATACCATGCCGTCGGTGTCGGTGGTGCATCGGCCCTCCGGGCCTCCTGACTGTGTGTCTACTGTGTCTATTATATCCGCTACGGGTTCCGCTGTACTGTCCAACTAATATGGGTCTTTTGGTTTGATCGCCGCGGATGGTAACAGTTGGTAATGTCTGCAGGCCACCAGGATAATGTACGCCGTTCTGACCTTACCAATCCTTACCAAGATCTTTGCTCGCTGAGCGAAACCGGATGGTGGATTTGGTTTGGTCCGCCTCGGGCTTACCAACTGTTACCACAACCTTGCGTGTGCCGGACGACGCTTTTTGGTTGGTCTGGTCGCGGTTACCATCGCTTACCATGCCTCCGATCTGGGTCGCGACCTACCGTGCGTGACCTTTACCAATCATTACCACCGCGACGACACAACTCACATTGACATACACTTAGTGGCCAGCATCCGGCACCAGGCCACATGATGGCCTGGGTGACACAGGGTTATAACTGTAGATAACGGTGCGGAACCGTACACACACTCAAGGAGGGTCACACGGTGGGTGGTCGGTACGGAAATGAAAATCTTTTTTGAATCAGGCCGGTCGGCTAGTAAATTTACACCCATGGTGGTAAAACTGGTAGGGCAATGATAAAATACCCCCATACTAAAAAAAACGCACAGCGGCCTAATAGGGCACTATACCAGGTCTGGGCCAAAAGCACCGTACGGGCCAGTTCCTCAGATCTGAAAAATTTGCACAGCACCCACATTAGACCCCGTATGCCCAGGTTGGCGACTGCGCCTTTACAGTGTATAATAACCTGTATGTCAAAGCCACAGTACTACTACGTCATGTGTGAGAAGGGCACTCTAATACATCGTTGCTATGTGCGGATGGATCCTGCTTCCGCTGACATACTACACGACTCATTGGAGTCTCGCTACGATCTGGTGCAAGTGTGTGATGTCAAACAGTCAGAAGTGGACCCTGCGCTCTTGATCACTCCCGCCCCTTAAATAACAGTATGCTCTTGCGTACTGCATTACTATACATGATCATGACTGTGTGTGCTTTTGGCTTCCATGACAACACGTTCGCCGTGTTCGACCTCAAGGAGCAGTTGCAGTGGCTACAGATCAACCTCTGGGAACTCTTACACCAACTGGAGTACGTGGAACCGCACCAGCGTGTGATAGTGTACGAGGAGATCCAGCACATCAGATCAGAGATAGATCGCATAGTGGCCGAACTGGTCACACACGACCAGGCACAGCATCCGCTACCGTAGATTGTAAATTTTTACGCACAATTTTTTTTTTGATCTAGCATACCACCTGGCTGTGTGCTATAATCACACTGTATCGGATGCATGGCAACTGTGGGATCCTAGGATGCGAGAGTGGAAAGGATCCCAACGCCATGATGCATATGTGCTATGTCAATATAGCAGTAGCGTTTTGACCCGCAACATGATAAAATAGTAGCAAAAACAAAGGAACACACCAAACCAATGATACCATACACAGATCAAGAGAATGAATACCTGAGCTCAGGCTCATATCGCAAGTCAAACACCAACAAGCAACGCAAGGTCAAGCAGGGGCCGGACCTACGCAAACACGACTGGGCCATACGCACCACCATAGAGGTGGACGGTCGCACGTACATAGTGCCAGTGCAGGTCTAACATGAGTGAACAGCGTTATAACAGCATAGAACGGAACAGAGTGGACACCTGGGTTTTCCTGGGTTTTTTCTGCGCCATGTTCATCATCGCACACATATAGGTTGACCTGATCTGGTTTATAGTGTACTATAACACTATGCCACTTACACCAATAGTGATAGAACAGACATCCAAGGGCGAGAGATCCTACGACATTTTCAGTAGGTTGCTCAGGGACAGGATAATCATGTTGGAAGGACCGATAGGGGAGAACACCGCTTCAGTGCTGTGTGCCCAGTTGTTGTTCCTGGAATCACAGGACGCCCAGAAGGATATCACACTGTATATCAATTCACCGGGCGGTCTGGTAACGGCGGGCATGGCGATCTATGACACCATGCAGTATGTGAGATCAGACATACAGACCATAGTTGTGGGCCAGGCATGTAGCATGGGCTCACTCCTAGCGTCAGCGGGCACGAAAGGCAAGAGACTGATGTTGCCACACGCTAGACACATGATACACCAACCACTGGGTGGTGCGAGCGGACAAGCCACCGATGTCGAGATACGTGCGAACGAACTGTTGCGTTGGAAGAAAGAGCTCACGGAGATCTACCAACAGACAACCGGACAGCCACTCGACAGGTTGAAGGCGGACATGGAGCGTGACAAGTTCATGACACCCACGGAGGCGGTGGAGTACGGTCTGGCGGACAGGATAATCACGTCACGTGCCGAGGACGACCAAGGCCAATAGTCACATCACAAAACAGATTACCAAGCACCGATTAAATAGTTGCGAATAGTTAGCATTCGCAATACAATATGAGCATGACGGGTTTGACAGCAAGTACATTCATCTGGTTCAGGGAAGGCCTGGAGGCCTATCTGATCGTGCAGATGGCATGGTTGATGGCACAGAACCACACACAGCGATTGACTGTGTTAGGAAGCACAGCACTTGCCCTGGTGGCGAGCGCCGCGCTGGGCTACTTCGCGATGGACTACATCACTGACGATTTCGATAAAGTGGAAGCCTGGACCGCCCTGGCGGCCTCTGCCCTGTTGTTCTGGACAGCATGGTTCTGTCATGGAGCCGCACAGCACATGAAAGATATAAAGTCAAACATGGACGGTAGCATGATCGCACTGGCGACCATAGTGTTCCTTACTGTGTTCAGGGAAGGTGCGGAGGTCGTGGCGTTCCTCAGCGGGTTATGGGTCGCGGGTACGTCACTGCGTGACATAGGCACCGGTGCTCTGTTGGGCATAGGCGCCCTGGCCATCGTATGCCATGTGTTCAGCAACAGGATCAAACAGATACCCATAGGCAAGATATTCCGCGCCAGCAGATGGGTGTTCACGGCACTGGCCATCTATTTCCTCTATTACGGCATACACGAACTACTGGAATAATCACAGCATAGAACTACGCGCTCTCGAGTGTAAGTACTTTTATGTACACTCTTGAGAAGCGCAAGATGATCTACATAATGACCCGCAAGCCGGTGTGGTACCACACGCACTGCATAACACCATGGCGGGGAACGCCACTCTGGTATGACCCCAGCTGGGTCATAGGCGACTGTGAACTGTGTCGCATGGACATAGAAGGTCAGGACTGGTGGAACGGCAGTTCCTACCGAAACTCACAGAAGAGATTGTTTGACAATATAGAATTGAACAAGAAGTATTGGTACTGATTATTTTTCGTATCTTGTTCGAGGTACGGGACCTTTGCTGAACTGTTTCTTCTTGATGTACTTCTTGGTACCTATCTTATAGACGATGGGTGACACGTCATACTGTTCCAGTGTGAATCGCTCATATCGTTTGTACAACTTCTTGATCCATTCAAGCATCGGTCACCCTCCGTCATTGTGATTACTTCTTCCAGAACATCAGTTTCTTGCTGATCTCCGCTAGGTCCTCGAACTTCTCGTTCACGTACCATCCGGCCACGAAACCGATTAAAAATCCAATTGTTAAAAACATAGTGTCTCCTCGTTATTGGTGATTGTATTTATTTTAGATCACTACGGCCAAGATGTATAACTATTAACATGAAAACAACTATCGTAATAGCATTATCTCTTTTGTTGACAGGTTGTGCCATACCTTCCAATCCAAAACTGTCATTCGGTAAGAAATGTCATGTTGCGGATGACAACATCACATACTCATACGTCTGGCTCTTTGACAAAGAAGAAGGGCTCGAGGCCACCGAGGCCCAGTGTGTGCATCTGCCTAAAAAAGATTAATTAAAAAAATTTTATTCGGATTTAGATTTCTCTATTTCCTTGTCAAGATTATCGAAGTCCTCGTTGACTTCCTTGATGTACTCTTCCTGTGTCTGGTGAGGTTTCTTCTCATCCTTGATTCGCTGACACTCCTTGTTCCATGGAGCAAATACACAGCCTATGGCCTTGCCTGCCTTGCCCATGTTTCCTATGGTTTCGATCAGCGTTGGCTGTTTGGCCTCATCCAACACTTTTGGTTTGGCACAGGATGCCAGACCCAGCAGTAAAACCAGTAACAGTATGATTGTAAGGTCTTCGATTTTCTTCATTCTGGTTATTTACACCAGATAAGGATTTTTGTATTTGGTGTTGATACAGACTATTGGAACGTGTCTTTAAGTGCGACTTTGCCGGCGTTCTCACCGTTCTTGATCACATAGTCTCTTGTGCCATTGGCACCCACGTTCACTTCCTTGCGTAGGTTCCTGAAGAGCAGTTTCTCTTTGCTCTCACGCACGAACTTGCTGATATGTGATGTTATTGTTTTTGTGTCTCTCATAGTTTTATTATATAGATTATTTATGCGTTGTCAACAGGTCAGATATGCTATTATTACATACTCACCTTTATGTGCACCTATTAAGGTTAGATATACAACTTATCCTAGATTGCTTTTACCATGCGTGTACAGGCGTCTGTGTGCGTTTAACAGGTAGACTAGACGTGGTTTATAGTGTAGTATTTTAACTGTGACGCCGCTTTAGCTCAGCCGGTAGAGCAACTGATTTGTAATCAGTAGGTCCGCGGTTCGAATCCGTGAAGCGGCACCACAAGAACCAATTATGCCAGAATTACCATATACACCAAAGAAGTCAATGGTCTCGCATGTGATTGGTCTTTTTGGGGGATTGGTGAAACGGGATCACGCATCCATGGCATGGATGAGTCAAGGGTTCGATTCCCTTATCCTCCACCAGAGGTCCCTTCGTCTATCGGTTAGGACACGTGGTTTTCATCCTCGAAAGAGGGGTTCGATTCCCCTAGGGACCGCCAACAAAATATGTGCCCGTAGTTCAGTTGGATAGAATACGAGTTTCCTAAACTTGGGGTCGCAGGTTCGAATCCTGCCGGGCACGCCAAAAGGACCTGTAGCTCAGTTGGATAGAGTGTTGGTTTGCGGAACCAGAGGTCACAGGTTCGAATCCTGTCAGGTCCACCATTTACTTGTGATTGTTATAAATGTATTCTAATGCCTTGTTGATATGGACATTACCTTTGCCAAGTTCCCGGGCCATGAAAAATATAGGCAATGGACGCATACGACAGAGCCTGCAGATGTGATCATAATGTTCACCGTACTTCTTCCACATGTAATCTAGATCATGCTGTTGCAGATAGTTCAGACCGATTTCGATGAGTGTTCTAGGTACGATGTTTTTATTGTTTTGTATAGACACAGCGTCATGGATGTGCTCCTTGCTCAACCTGATTCCGATTCTGTTCTTTGACAGACTGAAAGGTTTGCTGAGACTGGTTGCCACGGTCTTGATGCAAGGAGAAGAAAGGTCCACGCTGAGTCCTTTACTGATAGGCCACCATGCCATGTCCAAGTGCAATGAGCAGTGTCTTTTTTCTGCTATCTCTGTTACGGTCTCTAGTAAGCCAGGCACGTCACAACTGTGTGCCTGTGGGACACTTACCAACAGGTGACTGTTGTTGGGTATGTCCTCCGCGGAGATCTGATTGTTGTGTCCTAGGCTTTTGTGATAACTGAATTCGTTCTCAAACACAAAAAAATTGTTCGGATGACTTTGATACAAGTTGTCGATGTATTGTGTGCAACCTATCACTGTTTGCACGTCCTTGAAAAGTTCTAGTCCGATCAAGCGGCTCAACGGGTACGCAACCAACTTTTCTAAAAATAATTTTTCAAACTCTTTTTTAACCTCAGAATACTGCTTATTTCCAAAATCGGATAGTTCTGTTTTGTTGTGTATGTCCTCTTCGCTCCACGACTCTGCAGGAGTGTTGTCAATCAGTTGTTTGATTAGTTGTCTTGACATGTTTTTTTAAGGCAAATTATTTAACGGTAAATATTTTGCAGTGGAATATTTTTTTTCAAAGAGTGACGTGTTGTCTAAGAAAGCGGTGGATGGATTGGAACATACACTAGAAAAGTTTATAGCAACCAAAAAACCAACAGAGCACATCTTACCAGATTTACAGTACGGCATAGAATACGAACACATCAGAAACATAGTGAGTGACAGTGTAGAAAAATTGATAGGTCCTCACAGATCTCCTGGATGTTTCTTGCAGAGGAGTTTCAAACCACTTCCTATACATTCAGATTGGCCCAACAATCAAGATGCAGACGATGACCACGAACCCTATTGTGCTGTGCTTTTTCCGTTACGCTTCGACGGCCCGTGCTCCACTGTGGTGTTCCCGGAGACATCAAAAACCAAGCACCTGGACGAAAACGCACAAAAGAAAAACCACCAATATAGTACACAAGAACAAAAGATGCTGGGACACATAAGACCCGAATACCTAAACAGGGTGAGTAAACCAAAAAGCATCAAATGGAACGTGGGCGATGCCATTGTGTGGCGCCGAGAGCATCTACACTGTTCAGACAACTTTCCAGACTATGGAACAACATTCAAAGACAGTTTAGTGTTATTCACTACAAAAGCAAAATGAAACGATTTTATTCCATAAGGCTTAAACACTACCGAGAGTTCATACCCACAGCAGTGGCACAGCAGATGCTCAAAGAGGAATCCCCAATGATCCGATATCTTAACAACAACGGTGCTCTAGAGTTCAAATTCATCAAGTCACGCAACAGGCTAGACCTCTACGCGGACGAGAAGTATCTCATGCTGGCCAAGATGAAGTACAAGGACGTGTTTGAGAACCGTGCCAGGATGGGATTCATGGAACTGTACATCAGTAGGTTGATCAAGAAGAAGTTGTCATTAGCAAGAGGTAGCTCATGAAGTACGGTTTGTATTCTGACAACGATCTAAAAACCTTTGAGCAATGGCCGTTCCGTTGTCCATCGTGGGATCCGATGCCGGATGGCAAGAAGAACGTGGTGATACTGGGTTGTTCACACACCTGGGGGGTGGGACTGGAACCCAACGAGACCTGGGCACACCATGTGAGCCAACACAACACAGATAGGTTGAGATACTGGAATCTTGGACAGCCCGGCGCTGGCCCGGAGACAGTGGTCCGGATACTTTACTCATGCGAGAAGGTCATAAACCCTAGTATAATAATAGTGATGTGGCCCGAGATGAGTCGTAGGGAACGACTCGAAGACTTAGCTCTCAACCTCCTAGGTACCGATGAGAAACTGCGTTATGAAAATCACAAGACCGACCTCAACAACTTCCTCAAGAGTGTTTTCTTTCTGGAGAAGTATGCAGAAAAAAATCAGTGCAAGACCTTCCATTGTTTCGCTGACCACTACCATGATTTCCGTACTCCAGGGAACGCACCTGCGTTACTGGAAGACTACACCCTGAAGAACTGCTGGCCACACTGGGATAGTTTCGAAGCAAGGGAGAGATTTGATAAGCCGAGCCGTGCGCGTGATGGTCAGCACTATGGCATGGAACACCACGAGAGGTTCGCCCGACTGTTCCTGGGTAAGTTCGGTCAGAAGTTGAGATAATCTTTTATATCTATTCCGCGCAAGGAGTCCTGTCGACTGATAAATTCGTTCAGTTGTTGTGTGTTGTCCTCGTCTACTGCAATTTCATCGGGGGATATCTGTTTGGCCGTTAGTGTAAACTGATTTGTGTAACGCACATTTAATACACTTGGACTGTGCAAGAAAGCCCAGTCGTGTGGTATGCCCTTGTTCTTGGCGAAGTTTATTATGTCAGGTAACGTCTTTACATTGAAACAACTCACCGTTGTCCACATATCTATTTGTAGCAGTCTGTAGGTCTTCTGTAGTTGTTGATATGCCTCGACTGTTTTTTTATAGTCATGCCACTTGATCGGCCACCTTGTGTAGTCATGGACATCACCTATGCCGTCCAGACTCATGGTCACGATGACCATGATGCCTTTCTTTAGAACATCCTCTATTTCGGTAATCATCCTGGAGCCATTCGTGTTCATCCTCACAATCTTAACATTGTCTGGTAACTCCCGCAACATCTTTTTATAGTTCCTACTAGCGGTCGGCTCTCCTCCGTTGACATCTATTTCTAATATCCTCTGTTGTGGGAATGTTTTTAGAACCCCATAATTATCTACTCGGGGATATTGTTTTGATGAAAGGCTTCCGATCTTCGTGCTCAATCCAGCATTGCACGATTGGCATGCGCTGTTACACACATTGTCCAGCACTCCGCCTATTATGAGATAATCGTCTCTTATGGGTCTTAACAGGGTGTGTCTTTTGACACTGTTGGTCCTTATACTTTCACCTTTTGTCTCCTCGGACTGCTTACATCTCAGACACTCCCGGGGCCATTGTCCATTAGACATTTTGTCTTCTATATTTTTTAACCAATCACTATTTTCCATTTCTTCGTAACTTTTAAAACCTCTGTCAGTGATCATGTGCCCACACTTGCCCACTGTGCCGTTTTGATTCAGTCTGGCAAAGTGTCTCAGCCTAGGACAGAACATTTTTGTATCTCCTGACAAGGTCGGGCAAGGATAGAGTTTGACCTAGGTGTTTGATCAGTTTGTAATCAACATCAACGAATGTTGCGCACACAGGCACCTTTATCTTACTTTTACTTTTGTTCTGATGGACGTTGGTTATTTTCTTTATGTGCGTAAACGGACGTAATGTAATTTCGCCCCTGTAATATCTGCTCAGGTGAAGAAGCCAGATGTATTGTGGTGCAAAGTGCCTATCGACTAGCTCGCCTGCAGAGATTGCCTGTGATACTTTGTGAACGTCGAGGCTATTTTCTACACAGTATTGATTTACCCCAGACACAAAACGCTGTTCCGGATCTCTGATCATGACATCTATGTGTCTACACTTTTTTATCTCGCCATTGATAAATGTGGTGTCACACACTGCGGTGAGAGTGCTCCACCCAACCCTGAATATGGGGTAGACAGTGTGCACCCCGGTCTTGACAACCAAGCAATCTGTGTTCAACAGTTTGTTCCAGTGTGTCAGCATTTAGTTCCCTGCAGAGTCTAGTAAAAGTTCTTGTATGTTCTGTTCCATCAACACACCCCTGACATAGTCCTCGGCAGATATACTGTCGGGATCACTGAATGTCTGGGTGTTTACCTGGCCCGGGCGTATGAGAGTCATTTTTATGTTACTTGGCTGTGAGTTGAGTTGGTCGTGCGCCAGTTCCAGTGCCATTTTTTGGTTGCGGTACTGCATCGACTCGCGCATGGTCAGTCCGTTGATTGGTTTATCTTCTGTCCACTCACAGAGCTGTGTCGAGATGTTCCAGATATGGTGAATTCCTTTGGAGTGTTGCCACCGGTGCCACACCTCGAACAGCAGTTCTGTCTGTGCGTACATGCTGATCGCGTTGTTGATAAACATGTCGCAAGGTTCTATCAAGGACGCCGTGTGCACCGTCCTTCTGATGTTCTCCCCGTCACTTCGGGATATGCCAACAATGTCATGACCTAGATCTTTCAACTGTCTGTGAAATTCTTGTCCGATACCTCTCTTGTGTCCAGTAATGGCTATTTTCATATGGAACAGTATTTAAATAGGTATAATGAAGTCATATCACATACTGGATTGCGACAAACAGCAGAAGATAGCAGACAGTCTTTACGGCTTTTATGTAGGTATAACGGCCAACAGAGAGATCAAGGACTTCTGGAATCCTCTGTCCAGGGAGGAGATACAACTCTATTTTTCAATACCAAACAATCCCACCAAGCAATGGTTTGACAGTCTAGGACTCAAGGTCAGGGACATGAGTTTCACCATATGCAATGAGTATATAGGTACCGACATACACAAGGATGAACCTCCTGTCGTGGCCAAAATAAATTTTCCCGTGCTGAACACAGAAGACACCTATAATGTTTGGTTTGATGAATATGCCAATGAGATTGACAGGGTGGAATGTGATAGGCCCATCGTTCTACGCTCAGATATCTTGCACACGGTCGAGATAGGCAAAGACTCCAGGTTTCCTAGGATACAATTTAGTTTCTGTTTCTATAACGAACCGCTTCACTTATTAAAGTAGGGCATTCGATGAACCTATCATCGCGTTTGTGTATACGTGCGATTAGGTTAGACAGGTGCTCCTGATATCCCGGAGTGTCCCAAATGTTCTGCGCACTGAAGTCCGCCATGGTGCCCCAATCCTCGATCTTGTTCAGCCATACCCTGTCGGCACCGTACTGTTCTCCCAAGTCGACGATGGCATCCATCTCATGGTAATTGTCTCGTTGTACGACGAAGTGTAATATGAATCGGAAGCCATGCTTGTGTTTCTGTTCCGCCATACATTCCAATCCTTCGAGTACCTTTTCCCAACGACCGCCGAGTCTCAACTTTTCATATGTGTGCTTGGTGGCTCCGTCTATGCTGACACCCAACTCTTTTAGGTTACCGATCACATAAGGAACTCGGGCATAGAACTCCTTGAACATCAGTCCGTTGGTCAGGATGCTGTACTTGATGTTGTCTCGTCGGGGTGTCTGTTCCATGAAGTGCCTGTACACGTGTGATGCGAAAGGATCGCCATCGGATCCCATGTGTACCTGTATGGGATGGTCATGGTTGTGTAACCAACCATTTATCCGGTCAGCGAGTCGGATGCCCAGGTCGTACGTCGAACCTTCCTTGTGGAATCGCATGCCAGTCCTACAACTGGGACACCTAAGATTGCAACTGTCATCTATAGCGAGCCTCAGGTGCTGTATGCG
>Ga0208150_1000952_pt1 | contig 11012 bp, 13 predicted proteins | sample DEB08_DNA_8_FD_184534 | JGI IMG/M metagenome (GOLD analysis project Ga0208150, IMG submission 184534) | Aqueous microbial communities from the Delaware River and Bay under freshwater to marine salinity gradient to study organic matter... | ecosystem: Environmental > Aquatic > Marine > Coastal ...
TCACGAAGTGTTTTCTGCTCAAAATACAGGCTATCAAATAAGAGTAGACGAGGGAAATGTAGCATCTGGTAGTTTCTTTAGAGTTGATATAGACGGCTCTGAAAAATTTAGGATTGACTCCTCTGGTAATGTGGGCATAGGCACTAGTTCACCAAGCTCTTCTTATAAGATGACTTTACGCCACTCGACAGCTAATGGTATTCGCGCTGAGAATACAGTAGGTGGTTTTGCATCTCTGTCTTGTACTGACTCAAGCTCTAGTCATGGTCTTTTAAATGCGACTAATGCTCAGAGATTCTCTGTAAATAGCACAGAACGTATGAGGATTGACTCCTCTGGCAACGTGTTGGTGGGTACAACAAGCACCACACTTTATAGTTCTACTGGCTCTACATCTGGCATAATGCTTGACCCAAATGGCCCATCTACAATCAGTCGTAATGCTAGTGCCGCTTCTTTAATATTAAACAAAACAGGCACAACAAACTTTGGTAATATATTAGACTTTAGAAAAAACGGAACTTCCGTAGGTAATGTTTCAGTAGGCTCATCTACAACAACATACAATACTTCTTCTGACTACCGCCTCAAAGAAAATGTGGTAGCTCTTACAGGAGCAACAGAACGCTTAAAACAACTTAATCCATCAAGATTTAATTTTATTATAGAGCCAAATACAATATATGATGGTTTTATTGCACATGAAGTTTCAACTGTTGTACCAGAAGCTGTTACAGGTGAAAAAGATGCTGTAGATGCAGATGGCAACCCAGAGTATCAAGGCATTGACCAGAGCAAACTTGTACCTTTGCTTGTAGCAACTATCCAAGAACTTGAAGCAAGAATAACTCAACTAGAGAACAACTAACATGAACTACACCATTTCAACACTAGAAAGCAACACTGATGAGGGCGTTATTGTAGCCCACTGGCAAGTCTCTAAGACCTCTGGTGACAACACAGCTACATCCTACGGCACTGTAGGCTTTACTCCAGACTCAAGTGCAGAGGGCTATGTAGCCTATGCTGACCTTACAGAAGCCAATGTTATCGCTTGGGTACAAGCAGACTTAGACACTGAGGCTCTTGAGGCTTCACTAGACGCTGACCTTGCGGAACAAGCCAGTCCTTCTGTGACTGTCGGAGTGCCTTGGTAATGCTTGCTGAACTTGCTATTGCTAACTCTGCCTTTGCTATAATAAAGCAAACGATAGCTAACGGACAGGACTTAACTAGAGTAGCAAAGCAAGCAACATCATACTTTGATTCTAAAAGCGAGATAGCTAAGAAAGCAAGTAAGAACGGAAACAAGTCTGACATGGAAGCATTCATGGCTCTGGAGACTCTAAAGAAGCAGGAAGAGGAACTTAAGGAGTTAATGATATATGCAGGTAGAGCAAACCTGTATGATGATTGGTTACAGTTTCAAGCCGACTGTAAACGTAAACGTAGACAAGAAGAAGTAGAACGTCAACGTAAAAGTATAAAAAATAAAGAGTTAGTAACAAACATAATCACAGGTGTAGTTGTAGTATTAGTGGCTGTACCATCTATTATAGGTTTAACCTTTACCATTGTAGGATTATTTGAATAGGAGGCTGTTGTGCCACAACTAGACGGAATTGCAGAAGAGACTAAACAGGTAGTAGATGTAGCCGCGGCAAGTACAGGAGTATTGTCCCTTGTCGCGTGGCTACCACCTATTGCTTCTTTACTAACTATCATATGGCTTGGACTGCGTATATACGAAAGTGATACAGTTCAGAAACTATTAGGTAAAAAATAATGTTAAACTTAACTTCATTAATCGCCCCAGTGTCGGGTCTACTAGATAAATTTATAGAGGACAAAGATAAAAAGAATGCCCTTGCCCACGAGATTGCAACGATGGCTACAAAACACGCACAAGAGTTGGCAAAGGCGCAGATTGAAGTTAATAAGACGGAAGCGGCACATACAAGCCTCTTTGTCGCAGGTTGGAGACCTGCTTGTGGATGGGTGGCTGTACTTGGGATGGCAGGGAACTTTTTGGTTATACCAGTGGCGAACTTTGTACTTGCTCTGGCTGAATCTGCGGTCACTGTTCCTGTTTTAGATTTAAGCCAGATGATGCCTGTCTTGATGGGTATGTTAGGTCTAGGTGCTATGCGTACTATGGAAAAAACTAAAGGCGTACAGAGAGAGAAATAATGGTTATACAAGTTGGTAACTTAAGTCCTTTTGCTAGTCCGTTTGATGCTGACCCTTTCTCCATTACTGAGGAAGAATTAGCAGGTGAACGTTTACAACCTGTTGAAAATGGGTTAGTAGAGGAAGGAGACTTAGGTACGGCTTTTGATTTATCAACAACTGTAACTAACCCAGATACAGGTATTAAGGCGTTTCAAACCACAATTAGAGAGCAGGACTATGGTGAAGCCCCTGTATATACTGATTCTGATATAGCCTTAAATAACTATTTGGACTTCTATAATAGAGTACGAGAGCAACAAGAGTTTACTGACAGTGTATATAACTACAATCAATATGACCCTAGTGATTTTGCTCGTATGGGTTTTGCAGGAGCAAGGGCTGTTTCAGACAGAGCAGGTGTTGACGTAGTACAGGACTTCTTAACTGAAAACGAAGTGCCTTTATCTAAAGAGATAAATGGTCAAACCTTTTACTTAAACACTGGTATAGGAACGCCAGAGTCCTATGGTGCTAGAGGTGATGGTGAGTATGTCAACCTCGGTGGCGTGGGTACATACAGCACAGTATTTGTTGAAGACCCTTCTGGTATTGAAAGGGCTTTGACTAACCCTTTAGTAAGTACACTACTTACAGCCGCACTGCCCCCTGTTGTGCGTAACGCAATTACAGTAGCAACGGCTGATGACCCTGTAAGAGCCGCTGTGGGTATGCTAGGCGGTCAGTACATTAATGATGCACTAGGTCAAGCAGGGTTTACTGGAGAGACTTTAGGGCTATCTCCAGAGCAGTTTGAGTCTGCTATAAACTCTACTGTAGAAGGTGTGACGCAAGGTGAAGACCTTGGTGAAGCTGTTGTAAGTAGTTTTGGTAAAGAGGTTGTAAGTAATGTAGATATAGACTTACCAGAGTTTGACATAGACTTACCCTCTTTAGGTCTTGACATTGACACACCCGAAGCTATAAAACAACTAGAAGATGTTATTAAAGAAGGTGGTTCTGCTGTAGAAGATGTTATAAGAACAGGAGGAGAAGTATTAGAGCCTGTGGTACAGCCTATAGTAGATGCCGCAAGCGATATAGGTAGACCTATAGAGGATGTGGTTAGAGAAGTAGGGTCAACCGCAGAGGACATTGTAGAGCCGTTTAAAGACACCTTAGAAGATGCTTTAGGCGGTGTAGACCTTTTTTCATTAGCAGGTATAAACATGGATGGTACATATAGACCACCTGTTTCCAACATACCTACACAAGTAGAAGAACTGTTCAGTGATGAACTATTTAAATTTGAAACAGAGATTGGCATTTCACCAGAATTATTTGAGTACGAAGAGTTTTATGATAACGACTTAATGCCAAGAAGACAACAACCAAGGACATATTCATTCTAATGACTTACTTACAACTTGTAAACAGCGTACTACGCAGACTAAGGGAAAACGAAGTAACTACTGTTGACCAGAACTCTTACTCTAAACTTGTAGGTGAGTTGGTTAATGATGCTAAACGTATTGTAGAAGATGCGTGGGACTGGTCAACATTAAGAGACACGCTGACTGTAGACACAGTAGCAGATACATTTAGCTATGCACTGACAGGTACTAACTATCGTTCTAAAACCTTAGATGTAATTAACGACACATCAGATGCTTTTATGAAACAAGCTAGTTCTTCTTGGATGAACAAGGCTTACTTAATTGAGACACCCCCAAGTGGTTCTCCCTTCTACTATTCTTGGAACGGAGCAAACGCTAGTGGTGAATTGATTGTAGATGTGTACCCAAAGCCCGATGCAGTATACAGCTTACGTTTTAACTTAGTACAGAGAACAGATGACTTTACATCTGACAGTGACACACTATCTGCTCCCTCTGCTCCTGTTGCACAGTACGCAACAGCGTTAGCCGCTAGAGAGCGTGGAGAGACAGGCGGTACTAGTGCGGCTGAATTGTTTGCTTTGGCAGATGCTACACTAGCTGATGCGATAGCTTTGGATGCCGCAAGATTTCCTTCTGAAACTATTTGGACTTATAATTAATGGCTCAAAGATTACAGAACATTACAATCCAAGCTCCTGCTTTTGCAGGTCTTAACACACAGGACTCACCAGTAGGTCTGGATGCTTCCTTTGCGGCTATAGCTGACAACTGTGTTATTGACCGCTTTGGTCGTGTAGGTGCAAGGAAAGGCTATACAACACTAACAACCAACGGCTCTAGTGTTTTAGGCAGTAGTCGTGGTATTGAAACTATATTTGAGTTTGTAGATAAGAGTGGTGACAAACGTATTATATCAGCAGGTAACAATAAAATATTTACAGGCACAACCACTTTAACTGATGTCACACCTACTGGTTATACTCCTACAGCTAACAACTGGAAGGTAGTTAATTTAAATGACCATGTGTATATGTTTCAACGAGACCATGAATATGTACTAGGTACAGACCATGGTGGCTCGTTTGTAATGGAGGAACACTCAGCGCACTCTCATGCTACAGGTACTCCACCAGAGGCTAATGAAGTCTTAGCGGCATACGGCAGACTATGGGCGGCTGACATTACAGGTAATAAACATACTGTGTACTGGTCTGACTTACTAAATGGACACCATTGGTCTGGTGGTAATTCTGGTTCATTAGATGTAACTAGTGTGTTTCCTAATGGACACGATGAAATAACGGCTCTAGCGGCTCACAATGACTTTTTAATTATCTTTTGTAAGAACTGTATACTAGTGTACTCTGGTGCTTCTAGTCCTGCTTCTATGACCCTTGTAGACACTGTAGAGGGCGTTGGTTGTATAGCGCGTGACTCAGTACAAAACACAGGTACGGACATACTGTTCTTATCTAAAGATGGTGTACGCTCGTTTGGTAGGACTATACAAGAAAAGTCTATGCCTATGCGTGACATCAGTAAGAATGTGCGTAATGACTTATTAACTTTTGTTGACCAACAGACTAACCCTATTAAGTCTTTATACAGCCCAGAGGAAGCGTTTTACTTACTAACGCTACCAGACAGCAACACAACGTACTGCTTTGATATGCGTACTTCTTTACCCGATGGCTCACAGAGAGCAACAACATGGTCGGACATTACGCCCCTGTCATTAGCTAGGCTGACTGATGGTACTATATACATAGGTAAGAGTGATGGGATTAAAACCTACACTGGTCATGTAGATGGTTCTTCTTCTTATACTATGAGTTACTTTAGTAATCCAATGGACTTTAATAGCCCCTCTAATTTAAAGTTTCTAAAAAACTTTAGGCTAACAGTAATTGGAAACTTGTCAGCTACAAGTGTTTTAAACTGGGGTTATGATTATACAACAGACTATACAAAACAATCATTTTCTTCTGGTTTAAGTAATACAACACAAGCAGAATATAATGTAAGTGAATACAATACAACCGCTGAGTACACTACAGGGGTTGACATACAGCTTCCAGAAGTAGCAGGTACAGGAAGCGGTACAGTAGTAACTGTGGGTGTTGAGTCAACTATAAATGGCGCACCTTATTCTATACAAAAACTTGATATACACGCTCTATTAGGGAGATTACTATAATGTCTGATTACACTAAGACAACTAACTTTGCGGCAAAGGACTCACTCCCTTCTGGCAACGCGGCTAAGATTGTAAAGGGAACTGAGATTGACACTGAGTTTAATAACATATCAACAGCGGTAGGAACTAAGCTAGATACTTCTGGTTATACTGCGGCTGATGTACTATCTAAACTATTAACAGTAGACGGCACAGGTACAGGTCTTGATGCTGACAAGGTTGACGGATTTAATATTTCTACTGCATCGTCTGGCACTGATTCTAACACTATTTACTTTAGGACTACGCCATAATGCCTATTTTTGTAGGGTCTAGTGACATAGACGATATTGTCATAGGTACAACTAAACAAGAGTCTGTTTTTGTAGGCTCTGATAGAGTATGGGTACGACCTGCTCTGTATAATTTAACTGTAGGTACTTCTGGTACGTTACCTAATGGTTCTGTTTCTTACGGCTTTAGTACCGCAGGTACTGCTTATGGTAGTATTGCTTTTGTTGCTAATCATAACGCTTATCAGTCAGATTGGTTTAAAAATTCAGGAGGCGTTGGACAGGGTGATGACATTTACTATTTATTATGGAATGGAGGAGGAAGTGCTACTAGTAAAGTACAGCTAGTAATAGGCGCAACCGATACTGCCGCTTCTCAAACTCCTAATACAGATGTTACGTTCAGTAAAATGACTATTGATGGTACAGTATTTAATAGAACAGATGCTACTTATACTTACAGCTTTGGTAGTAATTTTTCTCAATGGGAATGGACAACATCTACTAATCCTTTTGGAACTACAACAGGCGCAGTAAAACGAATAAGGTTTGATAAGCCATGATAGAATATACAACTAAACAAGACGGAAGTGCTGTATTGGCGTGTTTTTCTACTGATGAGTATTTAATAGAAGTTCCAATTACAGGATTAACTGATGAAACAGAAATACAAAATAAACTTAGCTATGCTTTAGAACAAGCACAGAATATGGATTGGGGAGAATAATAAAATGGTTATGTTTGGTGGAACAGGTGTATCACCTTTAACTCAACCTACAGGTGTTACACAAAATGGGTTAGGAAATGTACTAGGGTCAGTAGGTAACTTTTTAACAAGCGGTGGTGTCAATCAGTTACTTACTGGTGCAGGTGGTTATTTGTTAAATCAACAAGCTATAGAAGACGTTGAGGCTTTAGGAACACAAGCACAACAACAGCTTACAGATTTAGGTCAACAAGTATATGAACAGGCTCAGTTTCAGCCTTTTACTGTTACCACAGGACTAGGTACTACTACAACAGACCCTACTGGTAGCGTATCTGTAGGTCTTACTCCAGAGCAACAGGCATTACAGAATCAACTCTTAGGACAAGCCACAGGTTTGTTTGGTCAAGTCGGTGTCTCCCCTGCCGAAGCCCAAGCAGACATCTATGAGCAGATAAGAACCACACAACGCCCAGAGGAAGAACGTCAGCGTTTAGCTATGGAAGAACGTTTATTGTCTCAAGGTCGCTTAGGATTGCAGTCAGCCGCGTATGGTGGTTCTTCTCCCGAACTACTGGCGTTAGAGACTGCACGACAAGAGGCTATGGCTAGAGCAAACTTAGGTGCTAGACAACAAGCTATGGCTGAACAACAACAACTATTAGGTGCGGCTAGTGGATTACTTGGTGCAGGATATACACCACAACGAGAAGCCTTAAATGTACTTAACGTAGCTTCTATAGCACCTCAGTTAGCATCTAGGGGTGCGCTTGGTGGTTCAGAACTTATGTCACAGCTTGCTCAAAGTGGTGTGGAAGGTAATCTAGGTATGCAACAACTAGCAACGGAAATGAGACAGGCTCGTGACCAAGGTTTAATGGAGACGTTACTAGGTAGACAACCTACTATGCAAGAAATGATACAGGGTTCGTATGTAGGATTAGACCCTAAAGATTTAATACAGCAGGGTGCATTAAATTATATTGGAGGTCTTTTAAGTGGTAGAATGAGCGAAGAAGATGCTCAAAGTGCTGTATTAGATTCTTTTTATGGTGATGACATAGAAAATATAGATGCGGTTCTTAACGCGTTGTTAGGAGATTAATAATGGCGAAAACAGATATAACAGGTTTACTTACAGGCGTGTCTAAACAGGGTATTAACCCCTTAACAGCAGGTAATTTTGGACAGCGAACACTGGCACGACAACAGCAAAATATAGGTACAATGCAGAGAGGTCTTGGTAGTCTTATCTCTGGAAAACCTCCTGTAGAACAAAGACTCGCTAAGGGTATAATAAATAAACAAAAGCAACAGAAAAATGCCTTTGCTGATTACATGGAAAAAGCCTTTCCAAATAGCGGTGTAAGAGAACTTGTAGAGACAGGTGTTGTAACACCAGATAACTTTAGAGACTTCTTTGGTACTACTGATAACACTTTACGTCAAGGAAAGCGTTATACTGTTAGAGATGAGGAAGGTAATCTTTTTGCTATGACTACTAAGTTTGACAACTCAATAGGCTCTTTTGATACTCTATATGCACCCATTGGTGATTCACCCGATAAACCTGTAGGTAAAGTAGAAATACTTACTACAGAAGGTGTAACCTTTGGAGAAAAAGAAGCACAGAAAGTTAAATCAGCAGAAGATATTAACAGCGCAGAAACATTTAAAGAGGCTCAAATGGGAGCATTATCACAAAGATTTTCTATTGCTGATTCTCTTGAAAACATAAATAGAGGTTTAGAGTTAATTGAATCCACCCCTACTGGTGGCCCGATAAAAAATATTGGAGCAGGTCTTCAAAAGTTCTTAGGAACTACACCATCAGACAGGGCTGAACTAGAGTATTTATTAGCTAAACAGGTTTTAAATAACTTAAAATCTACTTTCGGTGGCGCGATTACAGAGGGCGAAAGACAATACTTAATTGATATTAGTGCTAACATTACTAGAGGTAATGCGGCTAACTTAGCAATTTTTAACAATTTAAGAGAAATACAACTGAGAGCCGCCAAGCGTAATGACTTGCTATTGTCTGCTACAAGCTACGCTGACTACGTTGATATTGTAAAAGGTTATAAGTTTGAAGATTTTGATTCTACTAAAACGATTGACTTTTCAAACCTATAAAACACTTAAGGAATTTTAATAATGTCTGATACTCAAACAGTAACACTACCTAACGGACAGTTAATTGAAAATGTCCCTGTAGGTACGTCACAAGATGAACTAAAAAGAAAACTTATTGAAAGCGGTAGGGTTACTGAGGATGCGTTTGTCGTTCAACCGAAAACAGACAAAACAGAAAAACCCGACCTACCTTGGTATAAAGACGTATACTATTTTGTAAAAAATAATTTAGACATACCTGCTAGTATGTACGGAGGCGTAAAAGGCGCAAAATTTGGTTCTAGGTTTGGCCCAAAAGGTGCGGCTGTTTTTGGTGTTTTAGGAAGCGGTATGGGGGCATTTGGGGGTGATGTTACTTCTTCGTTTTTAAACCCAGAAGAAGAAGTAGATTATGGAAAATCTGTTGAAGAAAGTCTTATAGGCATGGGTTTTGATGTGGCTACTTTAGGTGCTTGGAAAGTGCTTAAACCTATGGCTCTGAGTGTAGGAAAACGCTATGGTTTTAGTCCAGACCAGACTGCCGCACTGATGGCACAACAACTATCACAAGAAGGTACACAAGTAGGTACTAGAGAATCCTTAACGGCTACGCAACAAATACTACAGCAAAAAGGAGCAACACTAACTAGATTCCAAACAGGAGAGGCATCAGCTACAGAAGTATTTGCTGAAAAGCTAGGGGAAGCAGGTTTGTTTTCTGGTAGAGAATCAGCAAAAAATATTTCCAAAGTTAATGAAGCAATACAATCAGCCTTAAACGATGTAACAGGTGCTTATCCAATAAGAACTGGTGATTCCCCTGTAGATTTAGGGGAAGCTGTATTAGACATTATTACAGCAGGTCGCTACGCGGCTAGTGATGCTTATGGTGAGGGGTTAGAAGAAATAACCAAAACCTTGAGTCAGAAGTCTGTTGATATTACTCCCTTACGGAATCAATTACTAGCTTTTAAAAATGCAAACAGTGTTGTGTCAACTGGTGTTGAGGCAGGTAAAAAAGTAACTACACGCAATACATTGTTGTCTAAAGAAACAAACGATTTTATTAATGAACAGTTAAATAATATATTAAAATATCCTAACATGACAGGCGAGGCTCTTCTTAAAATTGACAAAATGTTGACTAATGAGATGAAGAGGTTTGGGGATATAAGGTCGCCTAACTACAATACGGCTGTAGATAAACAAATGGGGGAACTCCAGAATAATATTAAACAAGGTATTTTAGATATACTTAGAAAGACCGACCCAGAAGCCGCAAAGTCTTATGAGGTTTTAAAGAACACATACTCAGAAACTATGAAAGGTATTCTGCCAGTAATAAACGCCAATATAGTTAAATCAGCAGAAAAAGGTGTTTATGATTCGATAGGTAAACTTTTAACTACAAGTAGCAGTGTTAGTAAAATAAACGCTATGTTAGCTAGTATTGATAACGCTTATGCACAACTAGCAAAAACAAAACAAATAAATAACGAAATACCTTATGGCAGTGCTAAAGAAGCTAAAAATGCTATTAGACAGTCTTTCCTTAAAAATTTAATACCTAAAATGGATAGTCCAGATTTTGACATAAGCACTTATGCCGACTTAGCGGCTCGTTTTCAGAGACCTGCTGAAAAGGCAAGACTTAAGGCTATTATGGGCGAAGACTATGCACAAGTTAATCAGCTTTTAAACGCTATGGCAGAAGCTAGTAAACGACCAGATGGTAACTTGGGTGTTCTATTCTTACGAGGAAAGGAATTCCAAACTGGTTCTGAGTTATTTAAAGCAGGACAGGGGGTTGCATTAGGTGTATCCACGACAGCATCATTACCTGTGGCACTTGGTAGCGCGGCTTTCATTCTAGGTTCTCCTATATTCTTATCTAAACTAGCTTATAGCCCTAAAGCAGTAAATAGACTGTTAGCGTTTAACAAACAAAAATTTAAAGATGATGCCGCCAGAGAAACAGCGGCTATGCTTATCGTTAGTGACGTTATAAATGGTTTGTCCAGTGAGGAAGCCGCACAGCTAAAAGCAGACTTAGGTATAATTGAAGAATAAACAAAAGGGAGCATTACGCTCCCTTAGTTTTACTACACTATCTCACACGCTCCACCTACACAGGCTAATTCTTGAGAGCCTGT
>Ga0208150_1000954_pt1 | contig 11001 bp, 7 predicted proteins | sample DEB08_DNA_8_FD_184534 | JGI IMG/M metagenome (GOLD analysis project Ga0208150, IMG submission 184534) | Aqueous microbial communities from the Delaware River and Bay under freshwater to marine salinity gradient to study organic matter... | ecosystem: Environmental > Aquatic > Marine > Coastal ...
TCGAAACACAAAAAAAAGCCCGGAAAGACTGAGCTTTCCGAGCTTTCAAATAGCGGCGGAGGGATTCGAACCCCCGACACGCGGATTATGATTCCGCTGCTCTAACCGACTGAGCTACGCCGCCAGATTGTCTTGTTGCACGCCGATCAGTGGACCGGATTGATCAGTGGACCGGGTTGCGTGTCTGCATTTTCGTCAGAAACCCTGGCGTCCCTTCACAAAATCGCCGTTGCTTCACTGTGTTCCGTCAATCATGTCTCCTGGGGGCAACAACGGTTTGTTCGGTGGCGCTGATATCTGGTGAGTTTGACCTGCACCAACGCGACTGACCGGGCGACCGATGAGTCGATCATGCAGTCGCCAGATACGCCATCCGAATTTGTTCGGAACACAACCAATCAGACTTCCGTGGGAACCGGAATTGTCGCCCGATCACCAACCGAATTACTGACCAATTTCAGGACCGGCAAAACCGGCAGGTAAGCACCTGCTGGCGGCATTTTCTGCCGTTGAAGTCTCCCAGTGAATCCCCTGTGTCGGGGCGGAAGTGTAGCAAAAATCGCTGCACCGGCAACCAACTGTCAAAATTTGCCGACAAAACGAAAGTGGCACCAACGTCAGCCAGGAAAAGAGGTGTGGAGAGCTGTTTTCAGTCGAGCATTACGACGCGGCGATTTTGTATGCTCGCGTTTCGCTTCTGCCAGATCCGGTAGGAACTCTCTATTCACAGTTCTGTACTGTTGGGTCTGGTTGAGTCATGGAAATCGGTAGACGAAGAGCAGGTGAGTTGTGTGCGTGTTGATGCGTCCGGGCATGAATTTAGCAGTTGCAGCGGTTGTCTTGTTTCTGAGGCAACACACAATCGAGGTCAACGCATCTTACCCAGTATGACTACTCGTCCATCAAGTTCACCGGCGGTGTTCGTCGAAGTGGATGAAGCGTTTCTTCGCGTTGCAAAGAATCGACTTCTTCCGGGTTGGCAATTTTGAGGTAGAGCAATGTTCAGACATGTTTTGAGCGTCTTTGGTGCTCTGACAGTGCTTCTTTCTGCAGGAGTGGCAGAAGCCGGGCTTCTGAGCGAGGGCGGATTTGCGGCCAGTCCGGTCTCCGCTGGAGGGGATTTTCTGGCGGCGAACTGCACAGCCCCGGTTGCGCCTCAAATGCGTCAGGAAGTTGTGTGGGATACGGAGAAGTATACCTGTACGAAAACGGTGTACGACTATTGCACAGAAACCGTGCCGGTGACCTGTAAGAAGAAAGTCTACGAGACGTGCTACAGGGATGAGACATATCAGGTTTGCCGCCCTGTCTACGAAACCTGCTATCGAGACCAGTGCTATGAAATATGCAGGCCTGTTTACGAGACCTGTTTTCGCGAGGTAACGAATACAGTTCGCCGCCCTGTTTACGAAACGTGCTACCGCGATGAATCGTACGAAGTTTGTCGTCCGGTCTACGAAACCTGCTATCGGGACTGCACCTACGATGTGAGCCGCCCGGTTTACGAAACGTGCTATCGAAATGTCAGCAGCAGTTCGTGGAAAACGGAGTATCAGACGTGCTACCGCGAAGAATGTTACACGACATTTCGTCAGGTCACCGAATGCCGAACAGTGCAGGAATGCGGCGGCGAATGGGTGAACGAAACTCGGCACATTCCCGGGCGTGTTGTTGAGCAGTGCGTCCCTGACCCATGCGATCCGTGTAAGATGAAAAAGGTCCGTGTTCAGTGTCCGGGGCGGACGGAGACTTGTCGCCGCTGGGTACCGAAGATGGTGAACAAGCAGGTCACCTGTACTCGAATGGTTCCGCAGGTCTGCCGCAGAAAAGTCCCGTATACGGTCTGTCGGCGCGTTCCCGTGCAGTGCACGAAAAAAGTGCCCTACACGGTTTGCCGTGTGGAAAAAAAGACATGTACCAAGCGGATTCCCTACACAGTCTGCCGCATGGAGAAGAAGACCTGTACTCGCAAAGTTCCCGTAACAAAGTGCACATGGAAGGAAGAGTGTATCCGGAAGAAGATTCCCTACACGGTTTGCCGTATGGAGAAGAAGACCTGTACCCGCAAGGTTCCCTACACGGTCTGCCGCATGGAGAAGAAGACCTGTACTCGCAAGGTCCCTTATACGGTCTGTCGTGAGGTATGTGAGACGCATCAGGTGACACGTACAAAGTGCGTTCCACGTGAGGTCTGTGTCACAATGACCCGTTGTGTGCCTCGCGTTGTATGCCGCCCGATTTGCGATCCCTGTGCTGTTGCTGAGGCGCCATCCTGTGCTGCCTCGCCGGCAGTTCACTGAAGTTTTCGGTGATCGCCTGTGCTGCCTCGGGCCGCGCATCAGCGTGGCCCTTTTTTTATGTCTGCTTTGACGCTCGTCTCGGATGTTGTTCTTAAAAAAGACGCATCCTTGCTCTAGGATATGAACTGCCGGATACGATCCGCCTGATGGTGATTCAGCACTCAGTGCTGGCTTCCCAAAGTGGAACCGCCGGTTTTACCGCGGGATGACACTCTTCGGGAATGGCAACATTTCTGACATGCATGTTCAGCAGTGAAGGCAGGAAAGACAGGATGCCGAAGGAAGACTCGAATTCAGAAGATTTCAGTTTCCTGCAGGACCATGATGCGGTCGCAGACTCGAATGATGGCGGTTTGCCGACACCAAATCTCGCAGGTCTTCCGGACGAATCAGAACCGGCAGGGTTGCCGGATCTTCGCATGGCCGTTGAGAAAGAGCCTGTCGCTGCAGAAATGACATCCAGCGATCAGTCGGAGGCGGGCAGGACAGAGCGCAGGCGTGCGCGAGGGAGTCGCGGAACTGGTGAACAGCAGCCTGCCCCTGCCGTTGCTGCGAGTGAGTCGCCGAACGAGACGCAGAAGAATTGCGTGTGGCTGGTGGGATATGCCGCGGGATTGACAGTGCTTTTCCTGATGCTGCTGCTGAGCGGACGAATTCAGCTCAACCCGAATCATCAGTTGGAGAGTCTTCCGGACATTCGCCCCCTCGCGCCCAATGAGTTCAAGCTGGTTCCGGAGACCGCACAACTTCCGGCTGGTCATGAATTGCGTCTCGGACAGACTCAGCGTTTTGGTGATGTGACAGTGACCCCTGTGCGTGTGACTCGCGAAGTGCTGCGTTTTGAGCAGTTTGACACAGGAGTTGCGGAGGAGTCATTGACCACTTCCAGCGTGTTGAAGTTGTGGCTTCGAATTCGGAATGTATCCGAGGACATCGCGTTTCCTCCGTTTGATGCGGGATTAATGTCTCTGCGAAACCCCAGGTATTCGGCGAGTCCGGAGACTCAAGCGAGTTCGGCCCTCTGGGTAGAACGTCCCGATACATCGGAGTCGCGGAGGATTCTGAATTTCCTGCAGGATCCCAACAGCAACTTTGTTTTGTCCGGGCAGTCTTCCGGGCGGGTGCTGAATCCGGGTGAAGAGTTGGAGACATTTGCAGCATCGGAGACCTTACCGGATGCAGGTACCGAGACTGCAGAGATGCGTTGGCGAGTGCAGATCCGTAAGGGTGTCAACTCAGAGTCCGGGAACGGTGTAACAACGCTGATTGACTGTGTCTTCAGCGGCGAGGACATTGTGGATGGCGACGTTGAAGAAGGCTGAGTGTCCGCATCACTGCGGCCGAAGGGAGGCAGACCATCCCTCGCAATTCTCGCAACCGCGTCGAGTTTGATGCTTTTGCTGCCGCACTGCTTTTGCTGCCGCACACTGTCTACTGTTCAATACCGGGAATAAACTGCCGCAGATCAAACGACTCTCCGGTCGCGTAAGATTGATACCGCAAGGCGGCATCCTGCGGTGAGACGTCCGCCGGGACATCCGCTTTTTGCAGGCTTGCAGCATTCAGCAAATGCACCGAGTGCTGACCGATGACCTCTGCGGTGTTTCCGGCAACAACGATTGCTGTCGCTTCGTCGATACCAATTCCCAGAAATTCCGGGCGCTGCTGCACGACACTCAGCAGGTCGGCTTGCCGGTTACGTTGTGTGAAATGCTGGTCAATCGCTGTCAGGGGAAGGAACGAGAATCCCTGCTCGTATCCTTCAGCCACCATAATGGTGTTTCCGAGGGGATGTCCCCGCACCAGCAGATCGCCCTGAATGGTCGCTCCTGCAGAACTTCCGGCGATGACACCGCCTCTGGCCAGTACGGCGTGAAAGAGTTCAACAGCCTCGGTGTTCTGGTAGGCATCGAGGAAATTCCACTGTCGCCCGCCACCAAACCAGATTCCGGTCGCATCTGCTAGTGCCTGCTGAAATTCCTTTGAGGCGATTTCCTGCGGGCCGCGTTGTGGCAGCACGGTGATCCGAGCAATTTCAGAGTCGTTGAGGAACGAGGGCGGTTGTGTGTTGGTACGGCCTGGGGGGTATGCTGTAGGCAGGACAACGATTTTTGCCTCAGGACCACCCGCCAGTGAGACAAATCGACTCACAATATCCTCGGGCATGCCTCCGCCCCCAACGATGATCAGCGAGCCATTGGGAACCAATGTCTGAGGAACTTTTCTCGGCTGGGGTTTGGGGACGGTTCTTTGCCGCGCAGCACGACGCAGTTGAATGTGATCCGCCACATCGCCGGAGTTCAGCGTGATCGTTGACTGCGGGCGGCCGTGTCCCGCCGCGAGCATGACAGAAACCGTCCCGCTGCCCAGAACAACGAGTCGTCGCTGCTGGAAAAAAACGGCGGTGTTTTCGTCGATACCCAGTCCAACATGCCCCGGGTTTTGTTGAATCGCATGCAGACTTCGTTGTGTGCGACCGCGTTCGGTGAAGTGCTGATCAACCACCGTGTCTGGCAGCAGATTCCAGCCGTCAGCTGTTACCGAAGTCGCTTGACCTGATGTGATCATCAAGTCGGCGAGAATAGCAGCACCGGCTGAATTCCCGGCGATGATGCCACCCTTAACGACAAGTTCCTGCAGCTGACGTGGCAAATCGGTTGATATCCATGCTTCAGCAAGACGTTGCTGCTGCCCCCCGCTAATCCAGACCGCGCCGGCGGTGGTGATTCTCTTGAGAATCTCACCTCTTGATTCCGCAGTGAGGGGGGCGGTGCGACCCATGATGAATTCGACGCCTGCCTCCTTCAGCATTTGCTCATCACTTGTTGAGGCACTGACGGGATCCTCTGCCGCATCCGAAAGAATCAGCAGTGGAGATTTTTCGGATGTTCTGGCTGCGAGAACCTGCAACACCTCAGGCGGCGCTACGCCTCCTCCGATGGCGATCACCGCTCCCTGAGGAGTCTGAAACGGGAAAAAGTCCCCGGGTGGTATGGACTGAGCAATTCCTCTGTTCAGCAGGAGTGCGAGCAGGCAAACTGTGTAGATCCGGTAGCTGTTGGATTGCATCTGGCACCCGTTGTGCGAGTTACGGAGTTGCGTCGTTTTTTCGCAGAGCCCGACCGCCACGGGTGGTCGTCAAAGAACTGCGACGGGTGCGTTCACCCCTGCACCACTCTGACGTAAAACAAACTGCATGTCCACTATTGAGGCCGGTGACCCGAACCCGGATGCGTTGGCGCGGAATGCGAAAATGAACCCCGAAGACAAGCTCTGTTATTGTTTTCACGTGACTCACAGAAAAGTCGTGAACTGGATTCGAATCAATCGGCCGACCGTCCCCAGCCAGGTGAGTGAGTGTGGTGGCGCGGGCACTGGTTGTGGTTGGTGTGTACCTCTGCTGCGGAAACTTTTCGAGGCCGAGATTCATGGTGCTGCATCTGCCGTTGCGCCGGATGCCGAAACATGGAAGATAAAACGCGACGAGTATCTCAAGTCCGGCCGTCGTCATGTTGACGATTCGCGGGAACAGTCACCGGAATAAGCATGTTTGCAAACAGCAGTAACGATTGATTTATTCAGTGAGACCATGCGCGTGTTTGCGAAGCTGAGAACCAGGAGTGGCGGTCAGCAAACTCGTGGCTTCCTCTGGTGATGGGCGACCGAAGCTGTCATACTCCCGACACGTTCGCATCACGCGGCGTGCGGCTTCCGCTGACTGCGAAGTTTGCTTTTTTCGTCCGCCGTATGTCTGAATTTGGTCATACCAAGTGGAATTCTCCAATGCGATATCACTGCGTGCCACTGTTCGGTCCTCCTGGGGTTGGCAAGGGAACTCAGGGTGGGATTCTTGCCAACATTCCCGGGTTCTTTCATCTTTCTGTCGGGGATGTGTTTCGGTCGATCGATATCGGTTCGAAAAATGGCAAAGAAGTTTACCGGCACATTTCTCGCGGTGAATTGGTTCCTGATGACCTCACAATCCGAATTTGGCGGAAGGCCGTAGATGCCTACATTGCCCTGTCGCGGTTTAAGCCACGTGAGGATCTGCTGATTCTCGACGGGATGCCACGAAATGTGCACCAGGTACAGATGGTGCGTGAGTATCTGGACATCCGCAAAGTCATTTATCTTCGATGCTCCGACGAGGAGGACATGATCCATCGGATCCGTCGCCGGGCGATCCGAGAGAACCGTATCGACGATGCGAACGAGGAAGTGATTCGCAATCGTTTTCGAGTTTATCACGAAGTGACGGCACCTGTTCTCAGTCAGTACGACGAATCGACTGTGCATCATGTCGATGCCAACGGATCTCCTGCTGAAGTATTGCGGTCAATTCTTGGCTGCCTGATTCCCGTACAAAACGAGTTGTTTGAGAACAATCGTCGGGAAAACGAATTTGACGAATGATTATCCCTCGAGATGTCGATGACGGATGACTCAGATTCGGCTGAGCAGCGATGTGCAGATCGGCAGAACCCCCCGAGGGGCAAAACGCTTTCGGAGAGAAGCAGCACGTCGTTTTGATTGAGAATGGAATAATAAAAATGTCTGATGAGTGTCTTTCTCACCTTGTATTCTTCACGTTGAAAGACCCGACTGATGGGAATATCAGCCATCTGGTCGGTGAGTGTCACCGGTATTTGAAGAACCATCCCGGAGTTGTTTCATTCTTTGCCGGGACACTTGCATCGGAGTACGACCGCCCGGTTAACGATCAGGATTTTCATGTCTGTCTGAATGTCGTGTTTGACTCTCGTGCTTCCCACGACACTTACCAGACCGCGGCGGATCACCTGGCATTCATCGAGTCAAACCGGGACAGTTGGGCCCAGGTTCGGGTCTTTGATGCTGATGTGACCTGACCAACTGCTCCTAAGGAGGCTGGTTTCCTGAGCACGCCGACTTTTGATGCCCGGATTCGCTGGAGAGACTGGCTGCTGGCTGTTCTGGTCAGTGCCGTCTGCGTGTTCCTTTGCTGGCGTCCTTTGTTTTATGGCGGTGGACTGGTCGGTGGTGACACTTATCCCTATTTCCTGCCGCAGAAACAGTTCATCGGTGAGGAGTTCTCTGCTGGGCGACTGCCTCTCTGGCACGATCGGACTTCTCTTGGGTATCCCCTGCTGGCGGAGAGTCAGGGTGGGGTGTTCTACCCGGCATCCGTGCTGTTGTTGTTTCTGGATGCCCACACCGCTTACCACGTTTCATTTCTCCTGCATTACTGGCTTGCAGTAATCATTGCCTGGAGATTTGCTCGCGCGCAGGGAATGCAAAATACCGCCGCGGTCTTTACGGCGATCGTGTTTGTTTACAGCTGGTTTCCTGCTCGAGCTTCTCTGGAGTGGAGCATCATTGGTGCCGTATGGCTGCCGATGTGTTTATGGCAGACTCAACGACTTTTGGAGAGCCCTTCGTGGTCCCGGTTTTTTGGCTGCGCGGTGGCTTTTGCGACTCATCTGCTTGCCGGTCACTACTCCCTTGCGTTCATCACGCAGCTCAGCTGTTTCATGCTGGTGGCAAGGACGATGTGGCTTCAATGTCGACACGGCCGCGGATTAATGCTGGTGCGGAGTTTGATTCCGCCGATCGCGATCACGTCAGCTTTTCTGCTGGCGGCTGTGCAGGTCCTGCCAACGCTGGAGTTGAAGCAGATCAGCCAGCGTGATGGCAGCGGCGAGTCATCGGTCTTTCAGCCCGGTTATGGTCATCTGCCACCGCTGTATCTGACACAGATCGTGGGAAGTTGGTGGTACTGGCACTCACCGGAGATTCTCGCATCGGAGGCGGTGCAGAAGTTGCCGGCTTTTGTCGAGTCGGCTACTAACCCAGTCGAAGCCCATTTCTATCCCGGAATCATTCCGTTGTTGCTGACGTTGATGCTGTTGAGCAGCCGTGTCAGGTACCGACTGCAAAGGCGTGCGTGGAAATTCTGGCTGCTGCTGACAGTTCTTGGGTTGACCTATGCAACAGGGGCGCTGATACCTCTCACGCACCGATTGCCCGGTTTTTCCTTCTTCATGGGTCCCGGACGCTACACCATGATTTCCACTCTTGGTGTTGCCACTGCAGCAGGGTTCGTTCTCGATCAAATCTGCGCTCGTCGATCAACTTTCCAGAAGCTGTTGCTGCTGGTGCTGCTGGGGACAGTGGCTTTCGTCGATGTCCGCTGGTCTACACAAACGGTGAGCGATGCGGTGGTCGTACAGAACCCTCCATGGAATGGTCTGCAGGAGAGCTGGATTGCTGAGACGCTGCGAAGTGAGGGCGGCAACAGCAGGGTTCGCCTGCTCGCCCCTGGACCCAATATCGGCAATCTGTTTGGCGTCAGCAGTCTTCCGCAGTATCTGGGAATTGGCCCTGCAGCCTATTTTTCTGAGGAACTGGAACTGGTCGGTCCGGAGGCGAACCCGGAGGAGACATACCCTTCTGTGGAGGTGCTGGCGAAGCTGCAATATCTTTCTGTTACCCATATTCTGGCTACGGAAGAGATCCGAAATCCTGACGATCAGCTGGTGCTGGTGCGGTCGGGACCGGACACTTTTCTGAATCGAGTCTGGGGGCGAGGAGACAGTCCATGCTGGCTTTATCGGATTGAAGACAGCGAGGACCGGATTCGTATCGTTCCTCGTGACGCGGCTGGAAAGTTCATTGTTCGCAGGACCCCACAACGCTTTGAGGCAGAAGTTGAGATGCTGGAGGCGGGAACTTTAGTATGGTCTGAGCTGGCGTATCCTGGCTGGGAGAGTGAGGTCATCGCAATTGATGAATCGGGCAAGGCAACGTCGCTGCAGGCTACGGACTCCGCTCAAGCTGAGACATTGCTTCGGACACTTGCTCTTCCGGAGGGAACACTGCGTGTAATTTGGGAGTATCGACCGGGATCTTTTGTTCGTGGAGCGGTAGTGTCGTTTGCGAGTTTCAGTCTGCTGATGGGGTTCGTTATTGCTGCAGCCATCAGAAAGAAAAAGTGCAGTCAGGAGTCTGTGGAGCCAGTTGGTGTCGCTATGGCAGGCCGGATACCCGGCGAATGATCCACTCCGCTGTCAGCAGCGATCCGAAGATCAGCAGTACTGACCAGTGATCCCAAAGCGTGGTTTCGACGTAGTCTCTGGATTCTGCGGTTTCGGGAGCCAGCAGGGTCTGCAATTCATCGATCTGATCCGTTTCAATCAGCATTCCCCCCGATGCCACAGCCAGATCCCTCAGGAAACTTCGATCGCAGGCGATGCGGGCCAGCTCAGCCGATCGTTGCTGCGTGACAACGAATTCGGTTTCAATTGCTGGTACATCGACCGGGGCCGACTGCAGCTGAAGTCTTGCTCGCCAGACTCCCGGAGACAGCCCAGCAATCTGAGTGGAGAAATACCCCGGTTTTTCCGGAGTGCTGACCAGTCGGACCGTTTGATTCCCGCTCGGTCTTTGGCCTCCCGAAGATGCGCTCTGAGGTTCAAGAAGCAGTTCCACCTGAGTGGACTCAAGCTGTCTGATCAGACGCTGATTCCACCTCACTGTAGCATTGAGTGGCGAGCCTTCGGGAATGACAGACCTTGAGAGAGAGAACTTGACATCTGAGTTGCCGGCTGCCGCACGAGTTCGGGAAGCCCATCGCACCAACTGTCCCCAGAAGCGATAGTGGATTTCATCTCCGGCTCGTTTTCGCCAACGCCAGGTGCTGTCCATTCCCATCCAGAGGACTTGTCCAAATCCGTAATCCTGATGAACAATCACAGGGTCAGGAGGGGTGTTCGGTCGCGGAAGAGTCGTGGAGAGCCAGGCCATGGCACCCGGCTTCGGAGTTCCCGTGGCGATCCATGGGGGCCCCGGGAGTTGATCCATTGATGTCCTGAGGTCCGTTCCGGTAAGGCCTCGAAACATGGGCAGATCCGCGGCGGAGGGGGCGAGCAGCATCCGGTAGCTCGAAGGAGGCAGTTCCGGGCGACTCTGCTGATAATCCTCGGCTGTCTTCTGTCGCGTATCTGCGACCGGCAGCAGCTTCGACAGGTCAGATTCCGCGGCCCACCTCCATGGCATCGACTGGTGTCCGGGGATGCACACCAGAGTCAGTCCATCCTGTGAGACGGCCTGTTCGATCATCGTGACGGAGTTTGGATCGATGTCCTCAGGTGCAACATCACCGAGGAACAGAATGTCCGTATTGGCCAGTGCTTCGCGAAACTGGTCTGCAGCAGGTAATTCTGCCGTGAACCCTGGTTCCGTCAATATTTTTAACCATGGTTGATGGAGCAGAATTGACTCTGTCAGCACCTGTTCATCGCGTTCGAACAGATTCTTCAGGTAACGAAACTCCCACCTTGCGTCACCCTCCACCAGCATGACTCGCGCTGCTGCGTCCACGACCTGAATCAGAAACTGTGCATCATTGTTGTCATCGCGGGTTTCTCCGGGCTCATTCGAGATGTGAATGGTGTATTCCTGATTGGCAGCGGTTTCCGGCGTGACTGAAAACGCAACCTCCGTCTGACTTGTTGTGGGGACGATGGTTTTCTGTTCGATCTCCTGTCCGTTCTGCTGCAAGGAGACAGCGAGTTCCTGTCCCTGAAACCCGGATGTTGCCAACAGCACCCGAACGGAAGCGCTGTCGTGCAGGAAGACCGATTCGGGCGCGTTCACGGAAATAATGGAGAGGTCACGGGGGGCCTGTGACGAGCCCAGCGGAACCGTGAACACGGGTACTCCA
>Ga0208150_1000955_pt1 | contig 11000 bp, 15 predicted proteins | sample DEB08_DNA_8_FD_184534 | JGI IMG/M metagenome (GOLD analysis project Ga0208150, IMG submission 184534) | Aqueous microbial communities from the Delaware River and Bay under freshwater to marine salinity gradient to study organic matter... | ecosystem: Environmental > Aquatic > Marine > Coastal ...
CCCTTTGTCGTCCAAATACCCCTCTTCTCGATACCACTCTTGCAGGGCATCCCATACCCGTTTTGTTGATACCTGAGCGCCTTCTTCATAGGTCAAGCCGATAGAGTCGCAGAAGTCCCATAGGTGACAGCTAGCTCTACGCACGTCCTGCATTGCTTGGCTTCCAGTTGTGTAATCAATGCCATCTGCAATGCTGAGCGCCATACCCTCCAGTAACCAATTAAGGAATGCTGGGCAGATTTGCTCTTGGATAAATGACGGGTCATCCTTGAGGCGTGGATCAGCTTGCAGGTGGTTTGGTTCTGTCGGTGTTGCCATGAAAGTTTTGCGGAATTTAAAAACATGAAACCGCGTCTCGATAGCAGCCTGCTCACCAGTAAGCGACGGATCCTTGTTGAGATTGAACACAAACAATGCGGACGGAATAAACTGTGATTCCTGTACGCCTTTCAACTCATATGACAATTCCTCACCGCTGATGGCAGCCTTTAATGACTGGAGGTTGTCGATACTGACAAACTGCGAGTTTTCGCTTGACCAGTTCACTGATGCGCCGCGTAATGGCGCGATTGGAAATTTACGGCCTTGGTCATATTGACGGAAATCAGCAAGTGTGCAGCTTGTAAAATTACGACTTCCAAGTGTATCCCGCAATGCAGTTCGGATCGTATCTTTACCATTACTGCCCTCGCCGATCATCAATACAGCACGTGGCCTGCCTCGTGTGGCGCGGTATTTGATGAGGTCAAGCCCGCTACCAAGGATGCGCTGCAGCGTGTCACGATCACCGGGCTCTACTGCTTCAAGCAACCGCCATAGGTGCTGGGCATTGGCTTCGGGGTCATAGTCGTAGGCAGTGACGTAGGTAAAAGCAACAGCGGGGTCATGCGGCGCAAAGGTCAGATCAAGCTTGCGGTCAGACCATGACCATGACACGACACCATTGCGGCAGTTAATGGCATTGGCTGGGTTGACATCAACTGGCTTAAGCAGACGCCGCATCCATTGAAGTGCTTCATCGACGTAACGCGGTCTGCGCCATGGGTATGTGGTTGCGCCTTGTTGGTTGATGACATGCAGCATGGATAAAAAAGCTGCAAGCTTTGGTGCTAGCTCTTCATCCGGTTTGGCTTGATAGTGCGTGCCATTCCATAGGTGCAGGATGCCGTCTACGCAAATCCAACGCTCTTGTGGATGACAGAAGACATGCTCAACTGCAAGCTCTAGCCATTCGGTACCGGTTTTGTCATAAAGCTGAAGGTTGACTGTTTCGCCTGAGCTGGCGGGCTCTGGCCGCTGACCTTGCGGCGCAAGCATCGGTAGTGGTGGCCGCCAACCGTGATGACGTGCCCAGTACCAGAATGTCCCAGCACCGATGCGTTCACCACCAGAGGCGGCAATTTGCTGCAGCCCTTGCCATTGCGGGCTGTGCTGCTGCATTAAGTCAATGGCTTGCTCAGTGCTGCCGCAAGCTTGGATCAAGCCCCAGAAGATATTGCGATAGATGTGATAGGTACCGGATCCTGGTACGCGAGGTGGTATGGCGGCAAGCGCTTCGCGGATCTCATCAATACCGCGATCTGTTTGCTCGCTGTGGCGTCTAGCGGGTTCCTCGTGCTTGTAATACTGCTCATTGGGCAGAACTGCTTCAATATCGGAAACGCTGTAGCGATGGCCAGCGCTGGTGACCATGCGGCACATCTCACCGAGGCTGCCATCAGCTTCTGCGTAGTAGCTGCCAGGTAGCCGCATGACGCGGGATGAGTTTTTGATGCTGCGGTCTGCATCGCAGTAATCAAGCAACCGCCCTTGCACCAGCTCCCAGTGGGATGGTGTGATCGGGTCTGCTAGCACCCAATAGCTGTGGATGGACTTGCCGCCGGTATTGATCTGAAAGGTGGGTTCCGGCAGCCCTAGCTCTTGCCATGCGGTCATCTGCCATTCGCGTGGGCGATCATCCCATTCGGCAAAGAAGGCACGGCAGGCTGTGATCTCTGCGTTGGTGTCGCCACCATCGTTTATTACTACGTAAACGCCGCGGCCTTCGGCTTGCCATTGCTTGATCAGCGGCTTGCGTGCGCCACCTTTGCGGCCCTTGTCGTTGGGCTTATCGGGATGTAGGCGATGCAGAAATGCACGCAGGCGAATGGTGCCTGCCGGTTTGCCGAGTAGGGCGATGAACCGACGGGCTTCTGAAAAGTCAATTTCTTTCACTTGCGCTGCGGCTCCCGCTCGCGGCGCATTGCCTCCTCAACCACCAGCCTGAGCACCGTGCTGCGGGATATGCCGGCTATGCGCCGACGATCCAGCCAAGCCATCTGCTCTGGGGTGAACTGAACCGATAACGGATGAGACAGTGCCACGGTTTCTAGCGGAAGTCTTGCGCAGTCTAGTGGAAGCTGCTAGGGTGCGCAAGCAACCCAACAGCGCCATGGACCTAACAACTGCATTTGATCATCGGCTTAAGCATGTGCCTAGTAGATGGCGTGATCCAATCGTTGATGTTGTAGACACGTTTGAAACAGTGCAGATTGGCCTTAAGTGCATTGGCATCGAAGATCCTTTTGTTTTGATTGAAGCCGTAAAGCTTGTTTTGCATCGCCATGACAAAGAAAAAGAGCGTTTAGAGATATTGATGCGCGAAGAGGTGATGCCATGACCTACCAAGACTTCCTAGCCTCCAAATCCACTGCAGCACCTGTTGCTGGCTTTGACCCGCAGCAGTTCACAGCGCCGCTGTTTCCGTTTCAGCGGGACATCGTGACCATGGCTTGCCGTGTCGGCAAGTTCTGCATCTGGGCCGACTGCGGCATGGGTAAAACCGCCATGCAGCTCGAATGGGCGCATCAGGTGCATCAGCACACTGGCGCCAACGTGCTGGTGCTGGCACCGCTTGCCGTTGCACATCAGACCGTGCGCGAGGGCAGCAAGTTCGGCATCCCATGCGTGTTCGCCGTCGCGCAAGCTGAGGTCAAGCCCGGCATCACGGTGACCAACTACGAGAAGCTGAGCCACTTTGACGCCAGCAGCTTTGCAGGCGTGGTGCTCGATGAGAGCAGCATCCTCAAGGCATACACCGGCAAGATCCGCAACCAGATCATCGAGTCGTTCGCGCAGACGCCGTTCCGTCTGGCCTGCTCTGCCACGCCAGCACCCAACGACCACATGGAGCTTGGCAACCATGCCGAGTTCATCGGCGTCATGACCCGCACCGAGATGCTGGCTATGTTTTTCGTGCATGACGGCGGCGACACTGCCAAGTGGCGGCTCAAGGGTCACGCAAAGAGCAAGTTCTGGGAGTGGGTCTGCAGTTGGGCGGTAACCATCCGCAAGCCATCAGACCTTGGCTACGACGATGGCAGCTTCATCCTGCCGGCACTGCAGATCCAAGACTGCACGGTCGAGACTCCACGCGAGGCAACAGCAGGTGACGACGGCCAGATGGCGCTATTTGCCATGGAGGCTCGCACGCTCAACGATCAGCGCAAAGTACGCAAGGCATCCCTCACCCTCCGCGTGGCCGCTGCCGCCAAGCTTGCTAACAGCGACACCGAGCAGTGGCTGGTGTGGTGTGATCTGAATGACGAAAGCAAGGCGCTAACCGCTGCTATTGATGGCGCAGTTGAGGTTTCAGGTAGCGACAGCGACGACCACAAGCGACAAGCTGCGATCGACTTCCAAGATGGCAAAATCCGCGTACTGGTCAGCAAGCCGAGTATTTTTGGCTTTGGCCTCAACTTCCAGCGCTGCCACAACGTCGCATTTGTTGGATTGTCGCACAGCTATGAGGCGTTCTATCAAGCCATCCGCCGCTGCTGGCGTTTCGGCCAAGAGCAGCCTGTCAACGCTCACATCATCTACGACGTGGCGGAAGGCCGCGTGATCGACAACATCCGCCGCAAAGAGTCGGACAGCATCCAGATGGCTCAATCAATGGTTGAAATTATGAAGCAACAAACAATGGAACAACTCAAGAAGATCCAACGCCAAGTGGCGCCGCACATCACTGAGCACAAGTCCGGTGATGGCTGGGACATGTATATGGGTGACTGCGTGGAAAGCATTAAGCAACTCGACAGTAATTCGATCCACTACAGCATCTTCAGCCCACCATTTGCGTCGCTCTACACCTACTCAAACAGCGACCGCGACATGGGCAACAGTCGCACTGAGCAGGAGTTCTTCGATCACTTCGCATTTCTTGCCAGCGAGCTACATCGCGTGTTGATGCCCGGCAGGCTGATCAGCTTCCACTGCATGAATTTGCCTAGCAGCAAGGAGCGCGACGGCTTCATCGGCGTGAAGGACTTCCGTGGCGACATGCTGCGCATCTTCCAGGCTGCCGGCTTCGTGTTTCATAGCGAGGTGTGCATCTGGAAGGATCCGGTCACCGCGATGCAGCGCACCAAGGCGATCGGGTTGCTGCACAAGCAAGTGCGTAAGGATTCAGCACTCAGCCGCCAGGGCATCCCTGATTATCTGGTGACCGTGCGCAAGCTGGGCGACAATCTGGAGCCGGTAGCTGGCCCGTTCACTGAGTTCGCTGGTGAGAATCCACCACCTAAGACTAAGGATCCGATCAAGAACTCGATCAACATTTGGCAGCGCTACGCCAGCCCGGTATGGATGGACATCAATCCATCGGACACGCTGCAATACCGCAGCGCACGCGCCAATGAGGATGAGCGCCACATTTGCCCGCTGCAACTGGAAGTGATTCGCCGCGGACTGCAACTGTGGAGCAATCCCGGCGACGTGGTGCTATCGCCGTTCGCCGGTATCGGCAGCGAGGGTTACTGCAGCATCCAGGCTGGGCGCCAGTTTGTCGGGTTTGAGCTGAAGCCGTCCTATTTCAACTGTGCGGTCAAAAATCTGACTGAGGTGGCCAACAATAAGCAAGGAGTACTGGTGTGATGAACCTCCGCCCATACCAGCAACAACTGATCACCGACATCCGCCTGCAATACCAGCTAGGGCATAAGTCAGTCCTAGCGGTATTGCCAACCGGTGGTGGCAAGACAGTGTGCTTTAGTTACATCGCAGAGCAAGCAGCAATCAAAGGCAATCGTGTCTGCATATTGGTGCATCGCGCAGAGCTATTGGATCAAGCCAGCCGCAGCCTTACGGCAATGGGCGTCAGGCATGGTCGCATCGCTGCTGGCAAAAGCATGGACCTAAGCCATGCGGTGCAAGTTGCCAGTGTGCAGACGCTTGCGCGCAGGTTGCACCTGCTGCCACGTGAGTTCTTTCAATTGTTAGTGGTGGATGAAGCGCACCACACAACAGCAGGCACATGGGCGAAGGTGATTGAGCATTTCCATGCCGCCAAGCTGCTTGGTGTGACGGCAACACCGATACGTAGCGATGGCCGCGGCCTGGGGCAGCATTATCAAGCGATGGTGCAAGGTCCAACTGCGCAACAGCTCACTGAACAAGGATTCCTTGCTACTGCAAAGGTGCTGGCACCACCGGGCTTCGATTCAACCGGCCTGCGTAAGCGCATGGGTGATTTTGACGCCAAGGAAGCCGAGCAACGTGTTGGCACGATCATGGGCGACTGCCTTGGTCATTACCGCAAGCACCTACCAGGCCAGACGGCAATTGCGTTTTGCTGCTCCGTGGCCCATGCCGAGGCAGTTGCGACGCTGTTCCAATCAGCTGGTATCGCTGCAGCAAGTATTGATGGCAGCATGGATACCACGCAACGCCAGCAGCTGCTTAGCAATCTAGGCACCGGCAGTTTGAAGGTGCTCACCAGTTGCGCGCTGATTGGCGAAGGCGTGGATGTACCAAGCGTTGGCGGTTGCATCTTGCTGCGACCTACCGCAAGCGTGGCGCTGCACTTGCAGATGATCGGCAGGTGCCTGCGCCCGCAACCTGGCAAGCGTGCTGTGGTGCTCGATCATGTTGGCAATACGCTGCGGCTTGGCCACCACCTTGAAGAACGCGATTGGACCTTGGATGGTGCCGCTAAACGCGACCGCGAGGCCGCACCAAGCGTCAAGGTATGCCCTAGTTGCTTTGCCACCAGCATTAGTACTGCGCAGGTATGTCGTGAATGCGGTCATGTGTTTGCACCGCAGGAACGCCGTGAGTTGCAACAGGTAGATGGTGAGCTGGTGGAGATGGCTGCACGCCAGCGCAAACGCGAACAAGGCAATGCGCAGTCATTGGATGACCTACGCCAGTTAGCGCAGCAACGCGGATATAAGCGAGGATGGGCGGAACGCGTCTACCAGGCACGACTGGCTAAGAGGCATGGCATATGAGCAACGAGCATGTTGACTGGAACGATGAAACCGTGCCGATTGGCAAGCGCAAGGTTGCTTTTGTTAAATGGCTAATGCAAGCGCGTAAAGTGCCGATGAAGGTAGCCAAGTCCATGGCTAACTCAAAGTTTGGCAAGTGACTGAGCAACGCATCCAACAAGAAATCCGCATCGCATGTAGCCGCGGCCAGACCCGTCTGTTCCGCAATAACACCGGCACGCTGCGTGACCAGAACGGCCGTCCGGTGCAGTTCGGGCTCTGCAAGGGCAGCGCAGATCTGATCGGCTGGCGCACGGTCACGATCACCGAGGACATGATCGGCCAGCAGGTTGCGGTGTTTACCAGCATCGAGGTGAAGACTGCTACGGGTCGGCTGCGCCCTGAGCAGCAGCAATGGTTGGATGCCGTCCAGGCAGCCGGCGGCATTGCAGGCGTTGCACGCAGCGTCAGCGATGCGGAGGGACTGCTGGGTTGACCACGGCGGCGCATGGTGTATAGTGGTGGTGTCGGGAGAGATCCCGGCGGTACTTGCACCTAGAAACATGAATAACCTCGCCAACAGCCTTGAGGCAGTGGCCACCGCAATCGGGACCGCCGAGCGCGTGGTCTCGGCATTCCAAGCGCTGCGGGACCGCTGCTCAGATGAGCAATGGGATGAGATGACCAGCAACGGCCCGTTGTCTGATCTGCTCGATGCCTGCAGTGATCTGGAATACGACCTCTAGCGCTGATGCGATGCCCGCCACCACGGCGGGCTTTTTTGTGCCTAGTGGTTGCGCACGGTTGCCGGCGGTGGTATTATTCCATCAACGGCGCACCACGGCGCCGACCCCAAACCGAGAACCATGATTACATGCACACTCGCTTGGATCGCTGCACTGCTCACCATCCCGCTGGTGATCCTGCTCTGGCTCAGTGAATCCAAGCAGCAACGCGCACGCCGCTGGCGGCGTACTGGCAGCACCTACCGCTCCATCAGCGAGCGCCTTGGCGTCAGCCAGAGCACTGCACGCCGGTGGTGCATGGCTTGACAGTACACCCCAACTACAGACCAATGATTGACCGCATCAACAATGCAATATGCCTGCTAATCGCAGCAGCAGCATTCGCCGCCATCGGCATTGAAGCCGGTGCACATCACCAGTTCACACACAGCGGCACACAGGAATATGTCCGCTACTGAGACGTACTGGACACTGCAGACAGCACACATCTACGGCGGCGGCTTCATCGGCCGCCTTGCCGAGGCTGGCATCCTTGCAGATCCCAATAACCGCCAGCGCTTGCTGGCGGCATTTCCTGAAATCGAACAGTGCTTTGGACCACAAACCCAGCTCTATGCAAGGTTGCGTAATGGATAACGCGACCTATCACGCAGATCCTGCAGTTAGCGCGTCTCATCTGCACGCTATTGCTCGCAGCCCATATCACTACTGGGCGCGATACATCAACCCGGATCGCATTACACCAGAACCCACCGCAGCAATGCGACTTGGCAGCTTGGTGCACTGCGCAGTCTTGGAGCCAGATGAGTTGCTGCAGCGCTATGGCGTTTGCGCACCACGCAATACCAAGGCCGGCAAGGAGCAAGCAGCCGCAATGGCAGCCAGCGGCATCGAAGCGGTCACCGAAGCGGACATGACGCTGGCACTCAGCATGGCCGCCAGTGTCCGGCAGCATCCTGCTGCTGCTGCATTGCTTAAGCAAGGCAAAGCTGAGCAGTCCTTCTGGTGGACTGACAGTGACACTGGCCTGCGGTGCAAATGCCGCCCGGACTGGTATCACGGCACCACTGTGGTTGACCTCAAGACCACGACAGATGCATCACCGGCTGGTTTCGCTAAATCCGTCGCCACCTTTCGCTACCATACGCAAGCAAGCCACTACCTATCCGGCTTGCATGGCGCTGAGCGGTTTGTGTTCATTGCTGTTGAAAAGACTGCGCCATATGCCGTTGCGGTGTATGAGCTTGATGCCGATGCCATGGCTGCTGGCAATGAGCTACGCCGCCGTGATATGCGCATGATTGCCGACTGCCATGCCACAAAGGAATGGCCCGGTTACAGCGATGACCTGCAAACACTCAGCCTGCCTAAATGGGCACTAACTGCCAACCCGACTATCACCTCTGATGACTTCTAGTATCACCCTCTGGACTCCAGAACAGACGCAGCTGATTGCAACCACCATTGCGCCAGGTTGCAGTCAAGATGAGCTGCGGCTTTTTGCTTATGCGTGCCAACGCACCGGCTTAGATCCATTCAGCAAGCAGATCTATGCCATCAAGCGTGGCGGCAAGATGACCATTCAAGCCGGCATCGACGGCTTGCGTAGCATTGCTGAACGCACTGGCCAGTTGGATGGATCTGAAACCTTCTGGTGCGGTGAAGATGGCGAATGGCAAGACGTATGGCTTGCCAAGACACCACCCGCTGCTGCTAAGACCGTCATCTACCGCAAAGGCGCCAGCCATCCATTTGTTGGTGTTGCACGGTTTACGGATTACAACGCCGGTCAAGGCCTGTGGTCCAAGATGGGTGCCGCGATGATCGCCAAGTGCAGCGAAGCTCTTGCGCTGCGTAAGGCATTCCCTGCAGACCTCAGTGGTGTCTACAGCACGGATGAGATGCAGCAAGCTGACAACACCGTGGAAACGGTGACTGTTGCCGCTGCTGCACCAGCGTTGCCCGCAAAGGGCGATGCCAAGATCTTCCAGGCCGGTAAGGCAGCAATTGCCAAGGCAGACACCATCGACAAGCTGCAGGATGTCACCAAGCGCATGGAAGCACGCCGCGAACAGTTGAGTGATGAGCAATATGCCGAGCTGCTCAAGCTTGCTTTGGAGCGTGAAGATGCACTAAAGCCGGCTGCAGATGATCCATTTGCTGATGACTGAACCATTCCTTACGACTGATCAACTGGCAGCACGTTGGGGCATGAAGCCAGCTGCCATCAAAAACCAACGTGCACGCGGTATTGGCCCTTCTTACGTCACTTTGCCGCGTATCGGCACACCAGCCGGTACACCACGCGTGCGTTATCCACTTGCGCATGTCCTGGCCTTTGAAGAGGCCAATCACATCACCCCATTGAACCCATGAGTCTGTACGCAAACGGCATTGTGCGCATCATTACTGATCCGCAGCTGCGCACCTTTGAATCTGGCACCATGGTCTGCAATTTTGCAGGTGGCATCATGGAAGGCAAAGACAAAGAAGGCAACTACATCAATAATGCCATCGACTGCGAAGTATGGGGCAAGTCAGCTGAGATCATCTATGACAAGCTGAATAAAATGGATTCAATCATGGTGACCGGCAACATCCGCCGCCAAGATTGGAACGACAAGGAAACCGGCGCTAAGCGCAGCAAGCATGTGCTTAGCGTGCAACGGTTTGAATTCTTGCCGCGTCCAACCGCCACCACTAGTGAGGAGACTGTGTTCTGATGAATCAAACCGCTCTTGAAGCTGCATTCAAAGAGTGGTGGGAGGCGTCCTACGGGCGCCCTCCCGGCACCCATGCAGTCATGACCCATGTGGCTTTTGCCGCGCATATCCTTCAATTGCTTGAGCTGACTGATGACCAACCCGACGAGTGATCTCGTTAATCATCCACCGCACTATAAACAAGGCGAAGTGGAGTGCATCACTGCAATCAAGGCAGCACTTGGCGATGAAGGCTTCCGCGCTTATTGCAAAGGTAATGTGATCAAATACCTCTGGCGTGCTGAACACAAAGGCAACAAAGAGGAAGATCACGCTAAAGCAGATTGGTACATGCGGAGGCTGCTGCTGCAGTGAATTATCGCGCTCTATGCGAAGAGCTGACCGACCGCTTGGCTGATCATGTACCAGCAGCAGATCCGCTGCTGGTTTATGCACGCCACCTACTGGCAACACCAATCGGTCGGCCTTTTCAACCTGGCACTGCCAATCGCGCTGCAGTGCTGACACCAAGCAAGGTGCGTGAGATGCGTGAATTACGCGAGCAAGGCTTGAGTTACGGCCAGCTCGGCATTCGCTTTGGCGTCAGTGCCAAGCAAGCATTCCGCATCTGCGTGCGGGAACAATGGGCTTGGGTTCGCTAGATCTACACACTTCTCTTCCTCATGACTGACAACAACCACCCAATCACCCCGCCGCAGTGGCAAGTCGATGCCTGGTTCAAACAGGTGTTGGCCATGGGCGCTGATGTCGATGCCGTCTTTCTGGAAGCCGCCCGCTGGGGCGCTGACCAGGAGCTGGAGGCGTGTTGTGAGTGCATTGATGGTCTGGCACACGGAGCTGATGCGATCCTGGCTGAGCTCCGCGCCGCCCGCCGCCCCAATCCCCCGAGCTTGAAGGAGCAGGCGCTAGTTGCGCTCCACGCTATTGCCACAGGCGCCAATGACATGCGAGAGCAGTCCCAAGACTTTGAAACCATCCGCCGCGCACTGGAGCAGCTCGATGACTGAACTGAAGCATAACGACGACGACTTGGATGAGTTTGCAACCTTCTGGTGGGGACCAGACACAGATGACCTCACCGTTACCGCAGCAATCGAAAACGGCCAAATGACCGCGTTTGTTAGGGCTGTAGCTACATGGATTACCGAGTAGTCGCTTCCACTAATCACTCATGACCCAACAACACCCAGCCCCGTTTGAAGACTTCTCCACCGAACTTCAAGATCCTTGGCCTGTGGTCGAGCGCTTGCGCATGGCGCTACGCGAGGCAGAACGCTACTGCC
>Ga0208150_1000956_pt1 | contig 10996 bp, 11 predicted proteins | sample DEB08_DNA_8_FD_184534 | JGI IMG/M metagenome (GOLD analysis project Ga0208150, IMG submission 184534) | Aqueous microbial communities from the Delaware River and Bay under freshwater to marine salinity gradient to study organic matter... | ecosystem: Environmental > Aquatic > Marine > Coastal ...
ATTTAACTACCACATTAAATAATGATGGAATTAATATATTTGTAGGAATAAAAGAAATTCCTGTAGGAATTGGTTTCAATGCAAACCTAGGTTCAGTCACTACAGTTGGACATGCAAATGTTTCATTAACAGGTCAATCAATGACTATTGCAGACGGAACTGCAATTGGAAAAGCTGATTTTAATATAGAAGTAACAGGTCAAAGTTTAACTTCAAATTTAGGATCTGTTAATGCAACTGCAAACTCAGACGCAGCTGTAACTGGTTTTGATTTAACATCTAATTTAGATTCTGTTTCAACCACTGGAACAGGTAATGTTTCACTTACTGGAGAGTTATTAACTGCAACAGAAGGAACTTTAACTTTAGACGCAAATACATTTGCTTCAGTTACTGGTGAAGCAATGACTGCAGAAGAAGGAACAGTGGATCCGGCTCCTGATGCAATCGTTACTGGTCAAGAAATGACTTCTAGTCTAGGTTCTGTTTCAGTTACTGCAAACGCAGATGTACAACTTTTCAATGGAACGGGCCCTGAATTTTCAGCTTCAGGTAATGCTGCACTTTCAACTGATCAAGCAAAATTTGGTGCCTCTTCTTTAGAGTTAGATGGTACTGATGATTTTGTAGACTCAACAAGTAATATAAATCTAAGTTCTACAGATTTTACAGTTGATTTATGGATTAGACCTGACAACGTTACAGGTTATAAAGGCATTTGGCAATCAGGAACAAGCACAACAGAACAATCATATTTATTAGGTAACCAAGTTTATTGGACTGTAAACCCATCAACAATTATTACTACTTCAGTTACAGTATCTGCTGGTGTTTGGACTATGTTGTCTTATGAAAGACAAGGCAACACTCACAGAATATATAAAAATGGAACTTTAGAAGATACAGTTTCTACAGGTAATAAACAAGATAATGGTTTATTTAGTATTGGAAAAAATGGCTTTGGTGATTTTGATGGTTACATAGATGAAGTAAGAGTTTCAGATATTGCAAGATACGGAGGCTCAAGTTTTACAGAACCTACAAGCGCGTTTTCTGTTGATTCAGATACAATAGCTCTTTTACATTTTGATGGAGCTGATGGATCAACTGATATGATCAATGCTCTAAATGCAGAAGCTTTAGTTCTTACATCTAATGATGGAACGTTAGCTGCAACTGGAACTGCTGAAATATCTTTAACTGGAGAACTATTAAGTATTACAGAAGGTAATATTAATGTAGCTGCTAATGCAGACGTAGTGGTCACTGGTCAAGAATTGACCATGCAAGAAAATGCTCCAACAGTTACTGGAGATGCTAATGTCACTGCAACAGCTTTACCTATGACAACAGCTCTTGGCACAGCTGTTTTAGATGCAGTTAGCTTTATTGATGTAACAGGTCAAGAAATGACCATACAAGAAGGTCAGGCAGATGCAACAGATTCTGTTGCTAAACCAACCGGTATAGCCATGACAATGGCTGAAGGAAGTGTAATAGGACCAATTATATGGAACCCAGTGCCTACAGGTAATGCGCCTATAGATCCTCCGGGTTGGAAAGAAGTAGCTTGATTTAGATAATAATATAATTATAATGGAAATATTAAGGAATTTAAAATTTTAGGAGAACTATAATGGGTGTTATTTCATGTGGAACAACTATGTTGGATCAAGGTCAGTTTCAAAACTTACCTGTAGTAAATTGGGATACAACTGTCAAAACAGCAAATTTTACAGCAGTTGCTGGTAACGGATATTTTGTAAATAGCACTGCAGCAGCTAGAACAGTTACTTTACCTGCCTCACCAAGTGCTGGAAATATTGTATCAGTAAAAGATTATGCAGGAACTGCAAGGACAAATTCTATTAACATTGCTAGAAATGGATCAAATATAAATGGCGCAGCAGAAGACGTTATAATAATAAATTCAGGTGGCGCAGTAACACTTTTTTATATAGATGCTACTCAAGGTTGGGTGGTAATTAATGCAGGGCAAACAAGTGATGCAGAAGCTCCCGCATTTATTAGTGCTACTGGAGGAACCGTAACAACTTGTGGAGATTATAAAATTCACACATTCACAAGTCCAGGAACTTTTTGTGTTTCTGCAATTGGTAATGCAGGTGGAACTAACACATTTGACTATATGGTAGTAGCTGGGGGAGGTGGAACAGGTTCTAAAAGAAACGGTGGAGCTGGTGGCGGTGGCTTTAGAGAAAGTTCTGGAGCAGCAGGTGGTTGTTATCCAGTTAGTCCATTAGCAAGTGCAACTGTATTAACGGCAATTACAGGAGGCGCTACAGTAACTGTAGGCGCTGGAGGTGGTAGAGATTGTTCTAGAACTAACGGATCAGATAGTTCGTTAGGAGGATCATATGCAATTACATCCAATGGAGGAGGATATGGTGGTCATGACAGTGGTAGTTTTCTTGGTAACCCTGGAGGAAGTGGTGGTGGTGCAGGTGGATGTTCAGGAAGGCCATTTCCTGCTGGTAATGGAAATGATCCACCTGTAGACCCTCCTCAAGGACAACCTGGAGGACCGGCTAACACAGGAAATCCAAATGCCGGTGCTGGTGGCGGTGGAGCTACAGATGCAGGAGATGCTAATCCAAACCCTGGACAAGGAGGTGTAGGGGGAGATGGAGCACAAACTTCTATATCAGCAACTGCTACTTATTATGCCGGTGGTGGTGCAGGAGGATCTAATTTCCCAGGAACTGCTGGAAACTTTGGAGGTCTAGGAGGAGGCGGTCCAGCCGTCCCTGTTCCAGCTCCAGCCCCTAACCCAAATCAAAATGGATTAGCAAATACCGGCGGTGGAGGTGGTTCTGGTCGAGATGGAACTAATAACACTGGTGGAAGCGGTGGAAGTGGTATAGTTATAATAAGGTATAAATATCAATAGAGGTTTTTATGGCACATTTTTCAAAATTAGGTATTAATGGAAAAGTAATTCAAGTAGTTCCATTAGAAGATAAATATTTATTAGATGCTGATGGAAATGAAAACGAAAAAATTGGTCAACAATATTTAGAGAGAAATCATAATTGGCCTGCAGAAATGTGGATTAAAACTTCATATAATACATATAAAAATCAACACACCGAAGGAGGAACTCCGTTTAGAGGAAATTATGGAGGAATTGGTTCTATTTGGGATGAAGATAATCAAATTTTTTGGCCTAGAAGACCATATCCTTCTTGGGTAAAAAATGTTGCAACTGCATCTTGGAAGTCACCAATCGGTGATGCTCCAAATTTAACTTCTGAGCAAATTTCTCAAAATGAAGCCGAAACACATTCTTGGGATTATGTGTGGAACGAAGAAGAAGAGTCTTGGGATTTGACAAATAGTTTATTGTAACATAAATTAAGTGGTGGTATGGAAAAGAAAGTTTTAAGTCAACAAGTTATTTATTTTGGAGAAGTAAAAATACCAAAAGGTTTTGAAATTGACAAAGAGTGTTTATCTAAAAATATTTTACACGAAACTTATTATAATCAACAACTTCCTTGTTTTGCAAAACATATTGATCAATTAAATTCTTTTATTAGAGATCATATTTCTATTGAAAATAACTTTAAAATATATAGTGAACGTTTTTTTGGAAATATGTATAAACCAGGAGAGAGCTCACCTTTACTATTAGGTGCTGATTTTAATAATTTAAAAAATTCTGTTGATTATACAACACTATATGGAATTGATGTTAATAGTTGTTTTGTAAATATTTATTTTGACGATAATAGAAAAAAAGAAAGGATGTATAGAACAGAACTTAAAACTAATATGTTTTTAATGTTTCCATCAACAAATAAATATATTATTGAAAATAAACAAGAAAAATCTTTTAATTTTGTTGAAACTATTACTTATGCTCATCCATAAAAAATTTTTAGATAAAAAAGATTTTAAAAACCTTCAATCTGAAATAATGTCTGGAAGGTTCCCTTGGTATTTTTCAGATGGTGTGGTTGATTATTGTGATCCTTTTTTTCAATTTTATTTTTTATTTTATAAAAATGGACAACCTAACTGTGATCCAAAAATTATAAACATGATAAAACCTATTTTAGATAAATTAAAAATAAAAAAACTTTATAGAGTAAAAGCTAATTTAAACTTACAAACAAATGAAATAATTGAACACGGCTTTCACACAGATTGTGATGATAAGAAAAGTAAAACAGCTATTTATTATATAAATACTTGTAATGGGTACACTAAATTTAAAGGTAATAAAAAAATAAAAAGCGTGGCTAATAAATTAATTGAATTTAATTCACAAATTAAACATACTGGATCAAGTTGTACTGATAAAAAACGAAGAGTTATTATAAATTTTAACTATATATGAATTTAAAAAATTATTATTGGTGTTTTACCTCTGCCATTCCTCCTAGATTGTGTGATGATATAATAAAACATGCTCTGTTAAAAAAAGAAACTCTAGGAAGAACAGGGACCTTTGGTGATAAAAAATTATCAAAAGAACAAATTAAAGATTTAAAAACTAAAAGAAACTCTAATTTAATATGGTTAAATGACCCTTGGATTTATAGATTAATACACCCATATATACATAGAGCTAACAAAAACGCTGGTTGGAATTTTGAATGGCATAGATCAGAGGCTGTTCAATTTACTAAATATAAAGTTAATCAACATTATGATTGGCATTGTGATGGTTGGAATAAACCATATGAAAGAAAAAACAAAAATGACCCTGAGCATGGTAAAATTAGAAAATTGTCATTGACTTGTCAATTAACAGATGGGTCTCAATACGAAGGTGGAGAATTAGAATTTGATTTTAGGGATTATGATCCCCATATGAGAGATGAATTAAAACATAAAATACATTGTAAGGAAGTGCTACCTAAAGGATCTATAGTTGTATTTCCGTCATTTGTATGGCATAGAGTTAAACCAGTAACGAAAGGAGTAAGATATTCATTGGTGATGTGGAACCTAGGATATCCATTTAAATAATATGTTCATAAATAATTATTATAACACAACTATTTGGCATGAAGAAAAATCAGAATTTTTAAAATCTTTAAATAAAGCTACTAATAAATATATTAAAGATGCTAGAAGTTTTCCTGAAGCAAAACAATATATAAAGAAACATGGAGATTTTGGAAGAAGCTTCCATTCAACATCTCTAATAAATGATACTGATTTTTTAGATTTTAGAAATTATATTGGACAAAAATCTTGGGAGTATTTAGATCATCAGGGTTATGATATGTCACAATACACAACTATGTTTAGTGAGATGTGGGTACAAGAGTTTGCAAAAAAAGGCGGAGGTAATCACTCTGCACACATACATTGGAATCAACATGTATCAGGTTTTTACTTTTTAAAATGTAGTGATAAAACATCTTATCCAATATTTCACGAGCCAAGAACCGGTGCTCGTGCTACTAAATTAAAAATGAAACCAAATCGAAAAGGTGTGTGGCCCGGTGAAGAATATATAAATTTTAAACCTAAACCAGGGACCCTTATAATATTTCCTGGATTTTTAGAGCATGAATTTGCAGTTGATCATGGTGTAGAACCATTTAGATTTATACATTGGAATTTACAAGCAGTTCCAAAAGAACTAGCAAAAGATGTTTAAAATAACAAATAATTTTTTTGATAAAAAGCAATATAAAAAAATGAAAAATATAATCACTGATAAAAATTTTCCTTGGTATTTACAACATAAAATTACTGAGAAAGATAAAGGTATTTTTTTCTCTCATATTTTTTTTAATGATAATGGTATTAATAGTGTTTATTATAAAGACATAGTGGTTCCTTTTATAGAAAAATTAAAAATTAAAAAATTATTAAGATCAAAAATAAATATGTATCCTAAAACAAATAAAGAAATCGCTCATGGTTTTCACACAGATAGAAGAGATAAACACAATGTTGTTTTATTTTATTTTAATAAAAATAATGGACATACTTTATTTAAAAATAAAAAAGTTAAATCAGAGGACAATAAAGCCGTGGTGTTTGATGGATTATTTAAACACTCTAGTACAAGTTGTACAGATAAAGATTATAGAATTACTTTAAATATTAATTATGAGTTTTAAAAAAAATAGATATAAAATAGTTAGAAATGTTATATCAAAAGATCTTGCAATCTTTGTTGCAAATTATTTTTCTATGAAAAAACAAGTTCATGATACTTGTTTAGAACGTCAATATTTTTCACCTTACGAAAACATATTAGGTTTTTATGAATTAGAGCATGAACAAATTCCAGGTAGCTACTGTTGCTACGCTGATATCGCCATGGAAACTTTAATGTTAAAATGTCAACCGATTATGGAAAAGGCAACAGAATTAAAATTATATCCTGCATATACATACGCTAGAATTTATAAAAAAGGGGATAAACTTGAAAGACATAAAGATAGATTTAGTTGTGAGATATCTACTACTATGAATCTTGGAGGTGATCCTTGGCCAATATATTTAGAGCCGTCTGGTAAAGAAGGACTAAAAGGTGTTAAAGTAGATTTAAAACCAGGAGATATGTTGATATATTCTGGTTGTGATTTAGAACATTGGAGAAACAAATTTAAAGGTAAAGAATGTATTCAAGTTTTTCTACATTATAACAATCAAAAAACTCCTGGATCTAAAGAAAATATTTTTGATAAAAGACCACATTTAGGTCTTCCAACTTGGTTTAAAAGGTAGTATATTATAATGGAGGCAGTGGACACCACCACATACCACCCGCTGTCTCCTTTATAATACAGTCGTTGACACTGTTTAATAAATTGAATAATATAGCTAAATTTAAGGAACCCAAAATATGGCAAATACTACATCAGCAAATTTAAAATTAACAGTACAACAAACTGGAGAAAATGCAGGAACTTGGGGTCAAATTACTAATACTAATTTATTGATTCTTGAGCAAGCAATAGGTGGATACGATACAGTTGACTCTGCATCAGGTGCTACTTTAACTTTTTCAAACGGAGCATTATCTGATGGTAAAAATCAAGTATTAAAACTAACCGGTACAATTTCTGGTAATGTAAACGTAACTATTCCTGATTCAATTGAAAAAACTTATATTGTAGAAAATGCAACAAGTGGAGCCCATACTGTAACTTTTAAAACAAGTTCAGGAACAGGTATAACATGGTCTGCAACAGACAAAGGTAAGAAAATTTTATATTCTGATGGAACTAATATTGAAGAAGGAGTTACATCGACAGGTAGTTTAATTACCGGAGACATTACTACAAACACTATTTACACTAGTAATCTTACAGTAACTAATGACACAAATGTTAGCGGTATTACTATAAGTGACAATGTTACAGCAGCAAATAATATTACAACTACATCTGGAGATGTAGTTTCATCTGCTGGTAATATGACAGATCAAAAAGGTGAAGTAAGATTGGTTCCAGCAAATACTCAAGGATCAACATATACTTTAGTAGCTAGTGACCATGGGAAAGTTATTATTGCTTCTGATACAATAACAGTTCCTTCTGGAGTTTTTTCAACAGGTCAAACTATTTCAATTTATAATAACACTGCTAGCAGTATTTCAGTAAATCGTTCTGGTGTTACTATGTATTGGGCAACTGATGGAACAAATGCAGATAGAACCTTAGAAACTAGGGGAGTTGCAACCATTCTTTGTGTAGGAACAGATACATTTGTAATTACTGGTGGAACTTTATCATAGGAAAAAACTATGACTCATTATGCTTTATTAGCAGGTGCTGGTGGTTGGTTTCCATTAGCAGCTTCAGGTGGAACAGAATCTATTGAAAATATTGGTGGAATAGATTATAAAGTTCATAAATTTACAACAACAGGAACATTTACAATTTCAAGAGCGGGTACTCAAGGTCTTATCCAAGTATTTATGTGGGGAGGCGGTGGAGGTATTGGCGGTTACTCTACATCACTTGATCCTGGGAGAAATGGTGGAGATGGTGGTGGAGGAGCCTATTCTGAAAATACATCAATTAGTGTAAACGCTGAATCGTTAAGTGCTTGTGTTGGCGGTGGAGGCGGAGTAGGTTCACTTGGTTCAGGATCAGGTGGAGGTGCCGCTGGTTCAGGTGTAACAATAGGTCCAACAAATTATTATTTTGGTGCAAGAGGAAGTAATGCAGGTCCATCAGGAACTTCAGCTGGTGGCGGTGGAGGTGGTGGAGCTTCTGCTTTATTAAGAAGTACAACAGGTTTAATAGTAGCTGCCGGAGGCGGTGGTGGAGGTGGTGTTGAAAGAGCAGGTTTAGGATATGCTGCTGGAGACGGCGGAGGCGGCGGTGAAGATGGTACTGCTTCACCTCAAGGTGCATCAGGAGGAACTGCAGGTTCATCAGGCACAACAAATGGTTTATTTAATGATCCAACTGGAGACAAATCTGCTGGAGGTGGCGGTGGAGGTGGTACTGCTGGTGGTGGCGCTGGAGGTAATCCAAGTGGAGACAACCAAGGTGGTGGAGGTGCTGGTGGTGGTACTTCTACAGGAACAAGTGTTACAAATGGAAGTGGAAGAGAACCAGGAAACAATACAGGCTATAATGATTCTGATTATGGCAAAGGAGGAGGTGGAGGTTATCCTCCATCACAATCAGATGGTAACGGTGGACTTATAGTGATAAGATACCCAATAGAATTTCCAGGATAATTATGTTGCAAAAACTTAACTTTAAACCCGGTTTTAATAAAATGGTCACGGACTCAGGAGGTGAATCTCAATGGGTGGATGGTGACTTTGTTAGATTCAGATATGGTTTACCTGAGAAAATAGGTGGCTGGTCACAACTTACTAATTCAAATAATACTTTACCTGGAGCAGCACGTGCTCAACATGCCTTTACAAGTATTGCTGGAGAAAGATATGTAGCCATAGGGACATCTCAAGGATTGTTTATATATTATGAAGGTGAGTTTTATGACATAACTCCTATTGATAATGATGTTATCACTGGAGCTGACTTTGATGCAACTAGTGGTTCTGCTACAGTTACAGTTAATAAAACATCACATGGTTTATTAGATGGAAGATATGTAACATTTTCATCTGTTACAGTTCCAACAGGTTCTGGATATGCAACAACAGATTTTACAAATAATACATTTGAAGTATTAAATAGAACAAATGATACATTTGAAATTACAATGCCAACCAATTCCGCTGGCACTACGTCAGGAACAGGTGGTGCACAAATCGATCCATACGTAGTCGTAGGTCCAACATTTCAAACTGCAGGTTTTGGTTGGGGTACAGCTTCTTGGGGAGGTGCTTCAGGTGTTACATCTACATTAAATGGCGCTTTATTGGATGACACTGCAGGTACAGGAGGATCCGGTACAAGTATTACTTTAACTTCTACAACAAATTTTTCAAACACAGGAGGAACTATTAAAGTTGGTGCTGAATATATTTCATACACTGGAATATCAGGAAATGATTTAACTGGTATTACAAGAGCAGTTGCCGGTACTAGATCCGCTCATTCTGATGGTGCTACTGTTGAATTTTATATTGCATGGGGAGAAGAATCTTTAACATCTACCGTAACACTTGATCCAGGTATATGGTCTTTAGATAACTTTGGTCAAATACTTATTGCAACTATTCACAATGGAGAAACTTTTACATGGAACTCAGGAGCAGCTAGTGCAAGACAAACTAGAGCAACTATTATGGCAAACGCTCCAACTAAAACAAGATTAACACAAGTATCAGATAGAGATAGACATGTATTTCATTTTGGTACAGAAACAACAATAGGTGACTCAACGACTCAAGATCCAATGTTTATTAGATTTAGTGATCAAGAAAACTTTAACGAATATCAACCAACTGCAATTAATACAGCAGGAACATTTAGATTAGATAAAGGTAATGAAATTGTAGGAGCAGTATCTGGTAAAGATTATACATTAGTTTTAACCGATAGTTCAGCATATGTAATTCAATATGTTGGTCCACCATTTACATTTAGTGTTAGACAAGTGGGTACTAACTGTGGATTGATTGGTCAGAATGCATTAAGTTATTCTAATGGTATTGTATTTTGGATGTCTGGTGAAGGTGGATTCTTTATGTACGATGGTACTGTAAAAGCCATTCCTTGTTTAGTTGAAGATTTTGTATTTACAACAAATGGAGATAGCTTAGGTATAAACTATAATGCTAGTCAATTAATTTTTGCTGAACATAATACATTGTACAATGAAATTAGTTGGTTTTATCCGGCCTCAGGTTCAGAACAACTTAATAGATGTGTAGTATATAATTATGCAGAAAATTTATGGACAACTTCTTCTTTAGCAAGAACTTCTTATATTGACACAGGAGTGTATGATTTACCATATGCAACTGAGTATAATAAAACAGCTTTACCTAATTTTCCGATACAAGGTATTACAAATACTTATGGAGCATCAACTTACTATGCTCATGAAACCGGAACCGATCAAGTCAATAGCAGCGGTACTACTTCCATTAATGCTTATATTCAATCTGGAGATTTTGATATATCGGCAAAAAGAGATATCACCGGTCAATCAACAGGAATGGCAGACTTTAGAGGTGATGGAGAATTTATTATGTCTATGAAAAGATTTGTACCTGATTTTAAAGTACTTACAGGTAATTCAAAAATAACTTTATTATTAAATGATTATCCAAGTGGAACTGCAACTAGTTCACCTCTTGGACCCTTTACAATAACATCTTCTACTGATAAGGTAGACACTAGAGCAAGAGGAAGACTTCTTGCAATTAAAATTGAAAATGATGGCGTAGGTGAAACCTGGCGTTATGGAACTTTGAGAGTAGATGCAAGACCAGATGGAAGAAGATAATGGCTAAAATAACTTCATACATACCAGAACCAAAACAAGAATATGATGTAGAGAATCAAAGACAAATTTTAGAATCTTTGTCTACTTTAAAAGACCAACTTAATTTTTCATTTCAAGA
>Ga0208150_1000960_pt1 | contig 10975 bp, 10 predicted proteins | sample DEB08_DNA_8_FD_184534 | JGI IMG/M metagenome (GOLD analysis project Ga0208150, IMG submission 184534) | Aqueous microbial communities from the Delaware River and Bay under freshwater to marine salinity gradient to study organic matter... | ecosystem: Environmental > Aquatic > Marine > Coastal ...
CACTTTAAATATGTTGGACCAGGTGCTGGAAGCACTCCAAAACTTTCATCTCCAGGTTCTGCTCCAGCTCCACCATCAGCAAAAATAGCAAGAACACCAGTATCTGCTCCATCAATTTCTTCACCAACAGGAAGAAGTGGTATTGGAGGAATCGTTCCACTTCCAATGGGAGGTGGACAAAAAGTAAATACTTCTTCATCAGGAGCAGGTCAAACTAAACTTCCATTCTTTTCATCTGAAGATCCTAATAATATGACTATGATGGTCGTTAAAGGAATCTATAATGTGGTAGGATAAGATGTTACCATTACTCGCAGGCGCAGGAAAACTATTAGCATCAGCAGCAGAAAAGAAATCATCTTCTAAAAAAGATGTAGGAAATACTGCTAAAAAAATATCTAAGGATAAGTTTTTTAATAGAGAAGAATCACCTGAAAGAGATGAGATAGGTCCTAAAATGGCAAGACCTTCTATATCTCCTTCAAGACTTTTACCTCCCACAGAAATAAAAGAACCTCCAAAAAAAGTTAATCTTGGTGATAAAGACCAAGAGGAAGGTATAGGGAATACCTTTAATAAGATTGATGATACTTTGAAGAGTATTATAATTTCTTTGGATAAAGAAAATCAAGTTAAAAAGAAAGAGTCTGAAGAATCTAGAAGAAGAGCAGAGTTAGAAAATAAACAAAGGAGAGAAAATAAATTAGAAAGAGGTAGTAAGTCCAAAGGCATTTTAAAGAATTTAAAACTTCCAGGTGATGGATTTGGAATTGGAAAATTCTTTAAGAATATTCTTATAGGTGGTCTTATCCTTGCAATAATGAAAAATCTTCAAAGTATTATTGACTTCTTTAAGAAGACTTATGAGAAGGTTAAAGAAATTTTAGAAAAACTTGGAGAATTTTTAACTCCTATTTGGGATGGTCTAAAATGGATTGTTGGTGAGGGCGTTAAAATAATCGCAAAACTATTAGGAATACCTGCAGAAGATGTAGATGATAAAGATATACTTAAAAACCTTAATGAAATCTCCAAAAAAATACCAGGATTAAAGCAATTATTTGAGGGAATAAACAAGACTATTGCAAGTCTTAAATCAGGAACTTCAGCATCTCCAGAAGGATCTGCACCACCACCAACAACTGGTGGCACACAATCTGGAGATTTGTTTGAAATTATTGCTGGGGGAGAAGGTGGATATGAATCAATAAACAGAGGTAATGCTGGAGATAGTCCGGGAGGAGCAGCAGCATACTTTGGAAAAAACCTAACTGATATGACTGTTGGAGAAGTTATGTCATTGCAGGCACAAGAAAAAGTATTTGCTGTTGGAAAATATCAAATTATTCCAGATACTATGATTGGATTTGTTCGGAATATGAATATCAGTATGAATGATAAGTTTGATGCTACTACTCAAGAAAAGTTTAAAGACTATGTTGTAAACATAAAGAGACCTGAAGTTGGAAAATATATTAGGGGAGAAAGTGCAAATAGAGCAGAAGCAGCACAAGAACTTGCAAGAGAATTTGCTTCTGTTGGATTGTCTTATAGTGAAGATGGAAAGGTGAGAGGTCAATCTAGATATGCTGGGTCTGCTGGAAATCGTGCTTCTATAAGTCCAGAAGCAATTGAAGCAGCTTTAGATAGAGCAAGAAGTGGAGAATCTGTTTCTTCAGAATCTGCACAAATAATGACAGAAGGAACATATACCGTTTCTGGTGTAACATACTCTGCGAAAACAGGAAGACCGATAGAGACGCCGCCAGCAGCATCAACACCTGCACAAATACAAACATCAGTACAGGGTCCATCAGCAAGTTCAGTATCTGCTATTTCTGAAAGTGCAGACTATGAAATGCCAAGAGGAACTTCTGGAACAATGGTAATGCCCATACCAAGTTCTGGTGGTTCTCCCACCATGTCTGGTGGAGGTGGTGGAGGTGGTGGAGGAGTTGTTCCTGTGGGAGTTTCCAAAAAAGAATTATTAAATAGTTTATATCAGGCACAGTTAGTTGGGTTCTTATACAAACAAGGATAATGGCAAATAATACAAATACTAGATCTGGAAATATAAATCTATTTCAAATATTTTCTACGAAAGGAAATGGTTCTGTTGATATATCTGGAGGTGCCGTAGAAGTAAGATATTATGAGAGTGTTCTTTCAAATTCAATTTCATTAACAGCAACAGTTGTAGAAACTGGTTTATCCCTTACAGAATCTGAGGAGACAATTAATAAAGGTTTGCTTGATACTTTACCAATAAGAGGTGGAGAACAGGTACTTATTGAGATTGAAGATACCCAAGAAGAAAAAACTAAGTTAGTTTTTAAAGATGAGAGTTCCTTTTATGTAAATAGAGTTCGTGATATAGATCCAGGAACTCAACAGGATTTATATTATCTTGATCTTTGTACAAGAGAGTTTATTTCAAATGAACAATCAAGATGTGTGGTAAGATATAATGAAAAAATATCAGATAATATTGAGAAAATACTTAAAGATGAAAGAGGTCTTAATACTGAAAAGGAATTAGACATTGATGAAACTGCTATTGATTATAATTTCATTGGCAATTCAAGAAAACCATTTTATGTTTGCACTTGGTTAGCATCAAAATCTGTTCCAGCAAACGCAGGTAAACTTGGTGCAGCAGCTGGATACTTTTTTTATGAGACTTATGATGGATTTAAATTTAAATCTATTGATAATCTTTTTAGTCAAAAACCAGTTAAAAAATACATCTATACCAATACGGCAGACTTACCCGAAGAGTATGATAGTAAAATATTGTCATATCAAATTAAAAGAGATATTGACTTACAAAACAATCTTACATTAGGTACTTATTCGAATAGAAGTTTGTTCTTTGATTTTGTTGCAATGGACTATAAAGTCAGAGATTATAACGTAGATGAAAATCAAAGCGGAAAAATTGTTTCTGCAAGTGACAATGATATTAATTATGTTGCAGAAGAATTTAGAACTCCAATATCAAGATTGATGAATCACGTCTTAGATATTGGAGTTCTTCCTCGTGGAAATACTGCAGAAGATCAATTGAAAAATACCAAAGCAAGACTGGACAAACCAACTTATGATGCTCCAAATACAATGGTTCAGTCTATTATGAGATATAATCAACTCTTTACGATTAAGACTGAGATTATTATTGCTGGCGATTTTTCTCTTCGTGCTGGTGATTTAATTTACTGCGACTTCCCTGAACTTTCTACAGATAAAAAATCTAACACAAATAAAAATAAAGAAAGTGGCACTGGTGGCATATATATGATAGCGAGCTTATGTCATAGGATAACACCAAGAGAGACTTACACAAGTTTAACTCTTGTCCGTGATACATTTGGAAGAAAACCGTTTAACTAAAATGGAAAAGAAAACACTCCAACAACACATTAATGATGATATCGATGAACTTGATAATGTGGATTTAAATCCACAAAGACGTAGACATATTGTAAGTGAACTTGATCAGTTAGAACAGTATCAGGTGAATCATCCTGATACAGATCATGATCCAAACCCATTGGAACTTTTTTGTGATCTCAATCCAGATGAACCAGAATGTAAAGTATTTGATCTATAATGATAGAACAAGGATTTTTAAAGAAGCATTACCTTGGAAGAGATGGATTTATCTGGTGGATTGGTCAGATAGTAGATAGTGAAGTTTGGGAAACAAATCTATCCGGATATAGGACAGAAACTACTGACGATCAACGTGGATTTGATTATAGATACAAAGTTCGGATCATGGGGTATCATACCTCAAGTTACGAATTAAAGGATGAAGAATTGCCTTGGGCACCATGTATGCTTCCAGTTACTGCTGGTGGTGGAACAGGAGGTTCTGGACAGACTCCAAACCTTAGGCAAGGCAATTTTGTTTATGGTTTCTTTATAGATGGTGAAGATGCTCAGCAACCTGTTATTATGGGAGTGTTGGGTTACAATCAATACACTGCGATAACAAATGATACTTTAAAGGGAGAGTTTCCTTTTAAACCATTTGAAGGATACAAAAATAAAGAAACTGTTGCCAAGTATACATTAAAAGGAACAAAAGAAAAACCAAAAGCAGAACAAAAATCAACACCATCAAAAAACTTAAACGATAGTAAGGTTCAAGATACCACTGGATTGACTAATAGCACTAATACAGGTGCTGATATCCAACAAGAAAAAGAAGGAAAAAAAGAAAGGACAGTAGCAAAAACTTCTGCTTGTGAAAAACAACCTTTAAGTGATGTACAGTTACAGATAAAAAATCTTATTCTAGATTTAGAAGAAGCGAAAAAAAGTATATCTGATTGGAGAACTAAAGTTTCTACATCCATAGACAATGCTCAAAAATGGATTGATAAAAAAGTTCAGTATTGCGCACAAAAAATATCCGAAGGTATTCAATGGATAATTACTGAGATAGAAAAAAATACCATTAAAAAAGTTGAAGATGGATTAAAATTAACTTATTTTACTTTATTTCCAAACAGAAGAGCCCAGTTTAAAGAGTCAGTAGATGGTATTAGTGATACAATTGCATGTATATTTCGAAAAATAATTAAGGGATTATATTCATTAGTTTCTAAATTACTTGTAAACATTGTAGATAAGGTTGTTAATGTTCCCAGATGCTTTGCAGAAGAATTTTTATCTACTGTTCTTGGTGGAGTAATTGGTGAAGTTGTATCGGGAGTTAAAAATGCATTATCAGCAGTTTCTAGTGTAGTTGATGTAGCAGCAGGAATTGCTGATGATATTGTTGGATTTTTACAGGATTTATTTTCATTCTTAAGTTGTGATGATGAACCTGAATGTCCCAAAGTAGATACTTGGAGTCCTTGGGACGGTCCTTCACAATCAGAATCAATTAATTTGGGAAGATTAATTAGCGGAATTAAATCAAAAGTCAAAACTGGTGTAGATTCTGTGACTAATGTTGCAGAATCTGTTGCTTCTATACCAGGAAACATTGCCAATAGTGTAAACGGATTTGCACAAAATCCTCTTGGAGGAAACTGCGATGTTGGTCCTTTACTTTGCGGTCCTCCAACGGTAGAATTTTTTGGTGGTGGTGGAAGTGGTGCTGCTGGCAATGCTATTGTAGACTTTGCAGGAAGCGTTATTGGTGTAGATCTTACAAGTTCTGGTAGTGGTTATAGTGATCCTCCATTTGTAAAATTTGGAGATAGTTGTGGGAAAGGAAGTGGTGCTGTTGGGAGAGCAATTATTAGATTTAATCCAGATTCAAATGACAGATCAAATACTTCAGATGATGTTGGTGGTGAAAGTGAAAAAGATGGTTCTCTTTTAATAAGTGGTGGAGATGATACTAGTGGTTTTCAAAATGGTATAGTAGTTGACGTTGTAATAGAAGATCCTGGATATGGATACTTATATGTACCAGATGGATCTCAAGGTGGAGGTGGGAGAACATTTTCTAATTATTGCGAAACAATAGTCAGAAGAGCGGAAGGAACTTATGATGTACCTTATGTTTCTGGTGATGTGATAAAATTGAATGTGGGTGATTGGATTAAATTTCCAGATCAAGCACCTACAAAAATTACAACGGCCCAATCTTTGACTGCCCCAACATGTCCAGAAAAACCAGATCAACAAATCGCCAATCCAACAGACACAACAAATTCATATGCTGTAGATATAGTAATTGACGACTTTGAAATCATTGACTCTGGATATAATTATGATGTTGGAGACACCATAGAGATAGAAGGCAATCCTGGATTTGTTGGGGTAGTTGATTCAGTTACTTCTAATGGTGCAATCAAAGACATTTCTATAAACAATGCAGGATCTTCTGTAATATCTTATCCAGAAATTGTAGTGAATAGTGCTAATGGATTTAATGCAAAGATAGCACCTAGATATAAAATTACAAGATTAACTCCTGAGGAAATTGAAAGAAAGAGAACCCAAGGACAACAACTCATATCAGTAATAGATTGTGTAGGTAAATTCTAATGAGAAGAAGAGAAGACAGAACACCAATAAGATATGGAACTCATCATGGAGAAATAAAATTTGGACATATTCATAATGATGATGTCCAGTCTGGGGTGATGCTTCGTGCTGGTGTTGATGCTGGAAGACATTATATGTCAATGGATTCCACAGGATCTGCTACAAGAAAAGGTGGAACCATTAATAAGTGTCCAGGAACATATCAGGTTTTGTCTGGTGAAGATGTTCCAAAAGACGTTCCTGGTCTTTATTTTGAAGCAGAAAGTGGTGATGTTGTTATAAGAGCACCTAAGGGAAGAATTAGAATTGAAGCAATAAACATTGATATTCGTGCTTCTGGAACAGGAGGTTCCAATGGAGTTATTACAATTGACGGAAATGAAAAGATCTTATTAAAGGCTCCATCAATAGATATAGATAGTAAAGTATCAACAAAAATCTTTTCAGAAAAGACTGTTGAACTTATTGGAAGTGGAATACTTAACATCTATGGTGGACTAATTGATTGTGCAGATGGTGCAACTTCAATAAAAGGATCCAAAGGTGGTCCTTATTCAAACGAAACTAGACTTATTTAAATATGATATTACCAAAATACGAGCACTGGGATCTTTTTTTCAGAGGAAAACTTGTAGGTTCAAATGAAATTGAACTTCCAGAAGACTGGGAAAAGCATGTTGATGTTAGATCAATAACAGTATCAATTACTCCTATTGGTGCAAGACAAAATATAATTGTAAAAAGAGCAGACTCAAAAAAAGTTTATTTGGATGGGTATGGTTTTCCAATAGAGTGTTACTATCACGTTTACGCAAACTTAAAGTAGAATGAAAGTACCTGATCTATACGTAGGAAAAAGATTATTTGTTGGAGAAGGAGATCCTCTTGCATTAGGACTTGGACCTCTTGAAACCAGAGGTGCTGCATATCTCGAAGGTCCAACTATTACAGGAGATCCATCGGCGTTTCCTATAGTATCTGCAACCTCGATGATAGGACCCAATAAAAACGCAGAGGCTATTCCTCCTGTTCCTATCATTCCCGGTGCAATTGCAGGATTCAATCATTCTCCATATTCATTATCTGTTGTAGGAGATGCTTGTATTTTTGACAATCTTACAATCAATAGGCAGGTAGAAGTTGGAACAAATCTTATTGCTCAAGGTGAAGTAATTGCCAGAGTTCTTGGCAAACCACATATACTTTCCGTCAAAAAAGATTTTGATATTAAGCACCCAACAAAAGAAGGTTGGAGATTAACTCATGCTTGCCTGGAAGGACCAGAAGCAGGAGTATATTATAGAGGTAAAACCATAAATAACGATAAGATACTTTTACCAGAATACTGGAAAGGTTTAGTTGATGAAGATACTATTACTGTAAATATAACCCCAGTAAAATATCATCAAAATATTATGGTTGAAAAAATAGAAGATAATATTATTTTCTTAAATGAAAAGGATAGTTTGGAAATCAATTGCCATTTCCATGTTTATGGTGAAAGAATTGATACAGAAAAACTAATCCCAGAATATAAAGGAGAGATAGAAGATTATCCAGGAGATAATTCTCAAAGGTCTATTGTTGGTTGGAATTATGATGTTAAAAGTTAAGAAGAACTAAGATGGCAGAAAGTGTATTAAAACCAAGAGTCGTAGGAAAAGCTGATTGTACTGATCCAATTATTGGTGGTGTACCGTCGTTTACTTTTGACTGGGTTCCTAAGTATGATAATGATGACAACGAACCAATCAAAGATTTAGTTCTTCCGCCATCTTGTGTGCCTTGGTATTATTATTACATGAAGGTGGGATCAATATGGTGTCTTGATGATGCATACTTTGAGGGTAGAGTCTTGTGTAGAGATGAAGTTGTAGGCAATAATGGAGCACACGTTCTATCTCAAAAGAAAAATCTTCCATTTGACATGCCTCATCCAAACAAATCTGGATGGAGATTAAGGCATGTTTGTATTGAAGGTCCAGAAATTGCGGTTTATTGTAGAGGAAAAGTTCCTTCAAATGGAGTAATTGATCTTCCATCTTACTGGAGAGGATTGGTAGATCCCAAAGACATGACAATAAATGTTACACCAATTGGTCACTGGCAAGAATTGTTTGTAAAAGAGATAGTTGATCATCAAGTAATTATTCAGAACAATGCAGGTAGTGCCATCAATGCAGACTATCATATCGTGGCAAGAAGACTAGATGATGATCTGATTGTAGAGTATGAAGGCGAAACTTATCAAGATTATCCTGGCGGAAACGAAGGATATTCATTCAATTATGATCATGATTATGTCGAAAATATAATCAAAAAAGAAGTCAATGAGATAATTAAGAACAATGTTTAATAGGGATCAGTGGTTCTTAAATGGCCGAGAAGATGTAGCAATAGAAGTATATGGTCCCACCGGAGTTGCATCTACTCCGGCACCTTTTGAAATTCGTCTTGCTCCACCATTATGTGGAGTAGGAACTTATCTTGGACAAATTACTTTATTGGATTGCGAAGGTCTTGATGCAAGAATAGGTATTGGAACTTCTTTACCAGAGCAAACTTTAGATGTTGCGGGAAGCGCAAAGATTGATGAAGACATTTATGATTCCGTAAATTCGCCAGGAAAAATTGGTTTTCTTATGTCTAAAGATGCTGGTGGAATAAGATGGGTTCCTCCATTGTCAGAACCTCCTGGTCCTCCACCATTCGATCCTGCAGCCGTTGGTGTTGCAGATACATCATTCATATTCATATTGGTTGAAGGAACTCCCATCGTTTAATATAAATAATTTCATATTAATTTAAGCGTATGGCATTCTTTTATGTACTAGAAGACGGCGTATATGTGCCGACAACTGAATTGGCCCAATCATATGCCGCTTTAAATTTTAAGCAAGTAAATAGTTTAGGTATTGGAACAACATCTATAATTCCAACATCAAATCCCGATAATCCAAATTGGATCGCAGACATTTCATCCAGAGATTTTTGGGGATTTACTGAAGATGATGAAGAAAATTTGTATAGACTTACAAAAGTTGGAGTTGGTACAGATAGTCCACAATATCAACTTGATATTTCAGGAACATTAAACGCTACAGGTTCAACAACTCTTGGTTCCGAACTTGATGTTACTGGCATAACAACATTTAAAAATTATGTTGGGTTTGAAACTAATATTAGAGATTCAAATTTTGGATCTCCTGATTTTGATAATGAATTAGGTCTTGGAAAAACTGATTATAGACTTGCATCTTATCCTGGTATTGGTGTTTCTTGGAGACCACCTGGTGTAGAAACAGAGAATACTATCTGGGTTACTTTAGATGGAGATGATAATAACACAGGTCTTCTTGAAGGAGATGCAAAAAGAACCGTAGGAGCTGCTGCGGAGATTGCACAATCAGGTGATACTATTTTTATTAGAGCAGGAGAATATACTGAAAACAATCCAATTGGTTTGAGAAGTGATGTTACTGTTACTGGTCAGGACATCCGACTTGTAAAACTCATTCCAGCAAATCTTGGACAGGACTTTTTCCATGTTAGACGTGGATGTCTTATTGAGAACTTGTCATTTACATGTGAACCGGATGGTCTTGGAGGATTCCAAGACAATCCTGGAGGAGCAGCAGTTGCATTTCCCCCAAGATTTCCTTCAAAAATTGCAGTGTCTGGATTCATTGAACTAGGACCAACCAGTGAAGGTGCAACTAGAAGATGGAGAAGTCCTTATATCAGAAACTGTACCAATTTTATGCCTAAGAGTATTGGTATGAAAATTGATGGTGACGATGCTACTGCAACAGTAGTTGGTGGAGGAGCAGATCTTAAATCTATGGTTTGCGATTCCTTTACACAATATAACGAGGCAGGAATTGGAGTTTCCATTACAAATAATGGTTATGCTCAGTTAGTTTCTATCTTTACAATTAACTCTGACATTGGAATTTATTGTGATACTGGAGGATCTTGTGATCTCACTAACTCAAATACTTCATTTGGAAACTTTGGTCTTTATGCTGTTGGGTTGGGTAGAACTGAGTTCACAGGAATTACAACCGTGGCAACAAGTGATGAGACCGATAGAGTTCGAGTCAATATTACTACATTAGATCCTATTAGCGGAAAAGCTAAGAGACCTTATGATGGTCAAGCATTGTTCTTTAAGATTGACAATCCCAATACTGGAATTCCTTTAACCGATCCTCTGGTTCTTGTTCAAAGTGTTACTATAACAAACTCTGATGGATATGGGAGCCCTGGACAATATTCTCCAAGTGCCCCTCCAAGTGTTGGAATTATTGATACAGGCACAAATCAACCACTTCCTCAGGGTCCGGAAGGAATTATTGCAGAGTTTAGTCCCACAGTAGATGAGTTTACAGGAAAAATTACATCTATTGATGTAGTTAATAGTGGAAGAAACTATCTTCCAGAACAGGCAGCAAGACTTAGAGTTCAAATTAACGGAACAACTATTAGCGATTCTGATATTCAAGTTAACACTGATCCAATTTATTATACTGTTTCTGAATCTACGGAACCAGATGTCAATGGAAATTGTATTATAACTTTCAATGAATTTATTCCATATCTTATTGATGCAAATGTAGATTTTGATCTCAAGAGAATCTCTAGAATTCTAACCAGTTCTCATTCATTTGAGTACGTTGGTTCTGGTACAAGTATAAATACAGTAACACCCTTACAAGGTGCTGTTCCAATCAAAGAGAACGAAATCGTTCAACTTGCAGGTGCTCAAATACCTTTTACAAGCACTGACCAAAAAGGAAACTTTGATATTGGAGAGGGGTTCCAAATTAACCAACCAACATCAACAATTCGAGGAAGAGCATTTAGTAAGGCAATTCAAGCAGAATTAACTCCTCTTATTCTAGCATTAGGAAGATAAAATGGCAGTAGCACCACTTAATAAATTTATTAACATTTCTGTTCCAGT